>SKED01002185.1_pt1 | contig 14519 bp, 17 predicted proteins | sample 4826651 | NCBI WGS metagenome assembly SKED01 (sample SAMN11008818, study PRJNA524170) | human gut metagenome | biome: Human fecal sample; material: Feces; isolation source: fecal sample from pouch patient p19 | host: Homo sapiens | place: Israel: Tel-Aviv | collected 2016-06-28
GTGTAACAAAAAAATTGAAGAATCGACATTAAGTATAAAGAAAGTAAGGTGAAAAAATATGTGGAACAGGCAACAAGTTAAAGAACAAGCCAAACAAATCATGAAAAGAAATTATTGGAAGATGTTTGTGGTTACGTTGATTGCATCAACATTGACAGGTGAAAAAACAACCATTATTGAAAGAGTACAAGACTTTGCATCAAACAACCATTCTTATGATGCTCAGCCTATATTTTATTCATCTAATTTTGAACTTATATTTTATTCATTCATTTCTATAGCGAGTATTCTTGGAGTCCTCTATACAATCTTTATTGGTAATGTCATTGTAGTTGAAAAAATGGATATTTTACTAAGAACCATGATAAGAATCCTGAACTTGGTGAAATCTTTAGTGGTTTTAAAGGTAACTATTTAAATGTTGTAAAAATCATGTTTTTAATGAATTTAAAAATACTACTATGGCTATTTCTATTTATAGTACCTGGAATTATTAAAGCTTATGAATATTCTATGATTCCATATTTATTGGCAGAAAACCCAAACCTTTCTGCTTCCCAAGCCTTCTCTTTGTCTAAACAAATGACTACTGGACAAAAGATGGATTTATTTGTCTTAGATTTATCTTTTCTAGGATGGATCATTCTAGGTTTAATTTGTTGCGGAATTGGCATTCTATTTCTGCAACCATATCCAGAAGCTACAAGAGCTGAAGTATATTTGATTTTAAAACAACAAGTATAGGAGGAATTATATATGTTTAAAAAAGTTGATATTCATAGTCTAAGTTTCAATCCTTTTGATAAGATTGGAAAAGACTGGCTACTAATCAGTGCTACAAAAAATGGTAAAACAAACACTATGACCGCATCATGGGGAACTCTTGGTCATTTATGGAATAAAGATGTTGCGATTATCTTTATTCGACCACAAAGATACACAAAAGAATTCGTTGATGAGAGTGATACATTTACCCTATCCTTCTTTAATGATAAACATAACGAATTATCTTACTTAGGTACAAAATCAGGTAAGGACGAGGATAAGGTTTCGAACGTGAACTTCCACGTTGAAATGGTAGATGGAAATCCTACATTTAAAGAAGCTAAAGAAGTCTTTATCTGTAAAAAAATCTATGTTGGAAAATTAGAAAAAGAACATTTCTTATTGCCTGAAATCTACAAAAAGAATTACCCACTTGATGATTTACATTATGTATATATAGGAGAAATTACGGATGTCTATGCGAACAAATAAAATTATTCATATCAATAACGAACACATATTCGGTGCTACTACACTAAAAGATATTGCACTTCCTGAAAAGAACAATACCGCACTACATGTATGTATCGATTCAGAAGCCGTTATGAGCAATCGCAAAAGATTGGCCGAAGAATTAAATATGCCCCTAGATAACTGGGCACTTCCTTGGCAAAAACACACAAACAACATGGCTCATGTTACAGCAGGTGATAAAGGTAAGGGTGCTTACGATAAAGATACGAGCATTATGAATGTAGATGCCGTATATACGACAGAGCCAAATATTCTAATCGGTGTATTTACAGCCGACTGTTTAGGCATTCTAGTCGTCGATGAAACAACACCATGTATTTGTGCGATTCATTCTGGATGGAAAGGTACAACCCTAGAAATCACAAAAAAATGCTTGAACGAATTAATTGAGAAAGAGCTAATTCACCCCGAATCATGTCACGTGTATTTTTCTCCAAGCATCCAATATGATTCTTTAGAAGTAGGCATGGAAGTTGTTGAACAAATGAAACAAATCAGTATAGACACAACGCCATTCATTCGTTATATGCCAAATGAAAAAGCTTATATTGATAATCAAGGTATTAATATTGCGATGTGTAAAGATTTAGGTATTCCAGATAAAAACATTCATCCAAGTAAATATGACACAAAAAAAGCGCTCGACACTTGTTTCAGTTATCGTAATGATAAACAAACAGGCGAACACTTTACTTTTGGATACATTAAATAAACCCAAGTTAGCAGCTTGGGTTCTTTTGTCTTTCACGAAGACGATTATCTAAATTGACCTTGCGATAGATTTCGGCATGCAGTTCATAGAAATCCATAGATTTCAGCATATCCTTTTTTTCCTTCGAACAATCCGGCCTGTCTAAGTAGTATAGGAAATGTGAATCTTGACACATATAGACGACCACGGCAAGTCCACAATCGAGGACATACGTTCTGGCATAAACATTTTTTTGATTATGAACTAATTCTCTTGCGAAATCTTCTGGTTCAAGATGGACGACAGTACACATTTCTTACACCCCCTTTGACACTTGCATTATGTATGAATTATAGATTCTTCTCAATAGTCTAGTTTAAACATTTAGCTTTCCAATTTTTTATTTACGATTCAAAAGATTTTGTTTCAATTTAAATTGGCTACAAAAATTTTAATCTTTAACGCTATTTCTTGTCTCAATTCCATTACATTCATTTTTCTTAATTCTTCTTTTTTATAAACATCGACATCAAGTCGATCCAGATAATAAAAATCCTCACCTTCATAATATCCATACACAATGCCATTATCTAAAACAATCGGCGTGGGAATCAATTGTTCCTTCTTTTTTATCATTGCCTTCGCAAATTCAACCGGATTTAATCGAACTACCATATCTATCACATACTTTCTTTAGACAATCTCATTATGCACAGAAACAATATTGAATTCATTACCCACTTTCAAATTATTTGTATTCCCACTTTTTATTCTGTTTTCAAAATATTTCGTTTATAATTTAATTGGATTCAAAAGAAAAAAGGTGAAAACATGTCAAAGAAAAAAGAAGAAAGACAACTTCAAATTCGTCAAATTCTTGAAGAAAAAGAAAAAATAAAAGTCGCAGAACTCGCTAAATTACTTTCTGTTACTCCAGAAACACTACGTAAAGATTTAGATGAACTACAAGAAAGAAAAATATTAGTTCGAGAACATGGCTACGCCAAGATTCAAAGTTCTTCTGTCGAAACATTTGTCGAATTAAAAGCACAAAAAAATAAAGAAATGAAAAAAATTGTGGCTCTAGAAGCATTTAACCGAATTGAAAATGGCATGACCGTATATTTAGATTCGGGAAGCACGATTTTAACTGCCATAAGCGCCTTACGAAACAAAAGCGACATCACTATTGTCACCAATTCTATACTTGTAGCTTATGAATGTGCCAACATGAATTTAAATATCATTATGGCTGGCGGTTTATTATTTAATATAGGGAAAAGAACCTATGGACATTTCGCAACCGAAATCATTGACCATTTAAACATTGATTTAGCCATCATGGGAACAGATGCTTTCACTGAAAAGAGTCATGGATTTACCACCATTTCTGCCGATGAACTTGGTTTTAAACGTCACGTTATGAATCAATCCGCAAAAAAAATCATGATCAGTGATGCAAGTAAAGTCAATAATAAAGCAGATATTGCGCCTTATGCCTTTTGTAAATTTAATGAGTTTGATGAATTCATCACAAACCATTTAACACCAGAACAATATGATGTTGTAAAAACGGTCAAGAAAGTCACACAGGTGTAGTTTATGTCAAAAAAGAAAGATGAAAGACAATTCAAAATTCGTCAACTTCTACAAGAACATCCAAAAATCAAGATATCCGATTTAGCTGACTGCTTTCAAACTTCAAGTGAAACCATTCGTAAAGATATTATTGAACTCGAAGATTCTAAAATCATTAAAAAAGAGCATGGCTGTGTCCTGCTCTTAGAAGAGCCTGATGAAATGCCCATTTCACTAAGAAATCAAGAATATATTGAGGAAAAGAAACAAATTATGAAACAAGCCTGCACCTTTATCAAAGAAGGAATGGTTGTCTATTTAGATGCCGGTAGTACATGTCAAGCAGGCATTCCTTTTCTTCAATCTATCCAAAATATTACGATTGTGACAAACTCCATCTTTGTAGCCTATAAATGCGCAAGACTTGATATGCATGTCATTTTAATTGGTGGAAACATTTCAAACAATGCTTACCGATCTTATGGAAGTCTTGCCAGTGAAACTATAGACTATATTCATATTGATGTTGCGATTTTAGGAACCAAAGGAATCAAAGACAACGATGGATTTACTACCTATGAAAATGAATATGAATTAAAGCGACACATTCTTCAACAAAGCGAACAAATTATAGTAGTATCTGATGAAAATAAATTTAATGCACCGGCTGAATACACGTACAGTAAATTCAAAGAAGTAGATGTATTTATTTCAAACGCATTAACTAAAGAAGAAAAATCTCAAATCCAAGTTATCCCAGAAATAATTGAGGCAGAAGTTTAAATACTTCTGCCTTATGCGTATGGATGATCAATTGTGAGTACTAAATAAATCTTTTTATCCGATTGAATATACTTTAGAAGCATTGCTTCAATTTCTTCCTGCGTATACTTTTCTTCAAATGGAATGACCAAATCAAACACCAAATTCACATGTGTAGGACCAGACACAATTCTAAAGTCATGAAATCCCCATTTTGGATCAATTTGATGAATGGCTTCCACCACTTTTGCACGATACAATTCAGTTTCCGGATCATTTACCTTTACTGGATCCATATGTAGAACCAAATCAATATTCATATTCTCCTTGACTTCACGTTCAATATTATCAATATGATCATGCGTTTCAAAAATATCTTTTGAAGAATCCACTTCTACGTGGGCACTCGCAAAAATCTTATTTGGACCATAATTATGCAGCATCATATCATGTACACCTAAAATTGCTGGATGGGCCATGATCATATCTACAATATTATGTACAAGTTCAGGATCTGGGGCTTCTCCAATTAAAGAATTAATCATATCTCTTAATAAACCATAAGCTCCATAAAGGATAATTCCTGAAACTACAATACCCATATATCCATCTAGATTGAAGTGAAGAACTGGAGACAACAATGTCGATACAAGAACGGCTGTTGTTCCACATACATCACTAATTGAGTCCAATGCCGTTGCTTCTAATAGACTTGAATCATATGTTTTAGAAAGTTTCTTATTGTATGTATACATCCAGAATTTAACTATGATAGAAACCAAAAGAATAATGACCGATGCCAATCTAAAATCAATACTTCCAGGATGAATCACTTTAGAAATACTTTCTTTTGCGGTTTCAAAGCCTAAAACCAAAATCAATATTCCTACAAATAGAGATGCGATTGTTTCCGTTCTTTCATGTCCGAAAGGATGATCTTTATCTGCTGGTTTATTTGAGAGATGGAACGATAAGATTGAAATAATATTTGAGCCAGCATCTGTCAAGTTATTTACGCCATCCGCTTGAATAGATACTGAGTGAACAATTGTACCAATCAAAAATTTAATTACAAATAAAAACAAGTTATTCAATATACCAACAATTCCAGATAGTTTCCCAACACTCGTTCTGACATTTGCATCCTTTGTATCTTGATAATTTTTTATAAATCTACGTACTAAAAAATCCATTATAAATCACCTTCACGTTTTTAAAGTATATCTCACACAAAGATAAAATACAAAGCGAAACAGGTAGTATAATTTAACTTTACAGTTGCACCTTTCATTAAAATCAGATACATTTTAATTAACGGAGGAACATTTTATGATTAAGAAAATTGAGGTCTTAGCTGCCGACGTTGATATGACCCTAAGTTCTAAGGGCAGTCCCTTACCTGAAATCACAATACAAGCTTTAAAAGAACTCCATAATAAAAATGTAAAAATTGGTCTTGCGACAGGTAGAGAAATCACTGAAATGGAAAAGACTAAAGGAATGTTTTGGAATCTAGGCTTCGAGTTTGATTTCGTTATCGGAATGAATGGAGGTATGATCTATGATCGTAACCTGAATAAATCATTTACGATGGACATGTTAAGCGTAAATAAAATGAAGGAAGTCTTAACTTTCTTGATGCCAATCATCGAAGAAAAGAAAGTGTCCGTAAACGTGGAAGGAAATCAACTTCGCAATGTCATGAATATTAGCGATGACTTATTAGATATGGCTAAGCGTAAAAACATTCGACTTATCGATAAGACAGGTGATATTGATGGTTTTTGTGAAAAACCTGTTTATAAGTTCTTATTTAGGACAGCCCCAGAAACAACGCAGCTTATCCGTGATCAAGTAGAAGAACAATATAAAGGGAAATATCAAACTATTGAAACATTCCCAGGAACTATCGAATTAATGTATAGTGGTTTCTCTAAAGGTAGAGGTTTAGAAATGTATTGCGAATGGAATCAGATTCACTTAGAAAATACAATTGCGTTTGGTGATAATGAAAACGATAATTCTTTACTACTCACAAGTGGATGGGGCGTATGCCTAAAAGACGGCAATCCAAACACAAAGGCATTGGCCAACGATATTACTGACTACGATTGTCTTGATGGTGGTGTAGGACACTACATATTTGATCATATATTAAACAACAAGGATGTGAAATTCTAAAGTTCCACATCCTTGTTCATTAAGAAAGACTTTTTCTGTGAAAAAGTCACATGTCATATTATTTTTCTCCTGTATTCTTTAAAATTCGTGTACACCAATTTAAAAGAAAGAAAACCCAATCAACATAATGTAGATTGGGTTAACAATACTTAGTTATTAGAATGTAGTAATTTATTTGGAATATACATTAAACCTCGTTTAAACACATCCCAAAAGCTTAATGATCGAAGCATTCGATCTGCAGGTACATATTCTCTTATAGCACGCAGTGTTTTTTTGTTATCTTTTGTAGAGAAAGTAAAGTATGTTTTCTCATTTATGAAAATCACAAATCGAGAAATACTTTTATTAAATAAGACACTCGCTTCTACTCGATCAATTGTATCCCATGGAATTTGAATACAATCTTCAACATTTCTTTCATTATAGAATTCAAACGCTTTATTTCCAACCATGACATTTCCATTTGTACTTAATCCTGCAAAAGATGTTGCCTTAATTGTTAAATCTACTTTTGAATTTAATGATTGTGCCATATGTACCTCCTTAAGCTATTACATAATTCCAATTACACGACCAACAATACCAACTACGAATAATGCGATGATAATTGTGATTGGAGAAACTTTTTTCTTCAATAATTTGCAGCATAATAAAGTTAATAATAAAGCTGCAAGTCCTGGAATCAATGAATCTAAGTTTTGTTGTAAAGTTGTAACTTTGATTTGATTTAAACCAGTAGCTCCTAATGAAGAATATTGTTCTAATGCACTCTTAATTCCGTCAGCGTTTCCTTGAATTTGTGACCAATCAATATATGCACCTTCAGATTGAGTAACACTTGATACAACTGGAGTAAATGAAATACTTACCCAACGTTGAACCAAGGAACCGATGATAAACATACCTAAAATACTTGCACCTTGAGTGATTTTTCCAAGAAGTCCACCTGACATATCTTTAGCAATTTTAGTACCTACGTTGTAACCAAATTCTTGTGTATACCACATGAATGCTAAACGAATTACGTTCCATAATACGAAGAATAAGATTGGTCCTAAAATGTTTCCACTTAATGCCAAAGAAGCACCTAATGCTCCTAAAATTGGACGCATTGTGAACCAGAATACTGGGTCACCAACACCAGCTAAAGGACCCATCATACCAACTTTAACACCTTGGATTGCTGTATCATCTACACTTTCACCATTTGCTTTTTCTTCTTCCAAAGCAAGTGTAACACCCATTACTGGACTTGATACATAAGGGTGAGTGTTATAGAACTCCATGTGACGTTTTAAAGCAGCAATTTGATCTTCCTTGTTAGAATATAATTTCTTGATCGCAGGAATGATTGAATAGCACCATCCACCATTTTGCATACGTTCATAGTTCCAAGAACCCTGAAGGAATTGATGACGCCACCAAACTTTTTTACGATCTTGTTTAGTTAATGTAATTTTTTCAGCCATTTTCATTTACCTCCCTCAAAATCCTAGTAGTCATTCAAGATGTCGCCTAATGGATCACCAGAACCAGTATTTGATCCTCCACCATTATTTTTAGCAGCATCTTTCAAACCTAAATAAACGATTGCGATAACAACACCAATAACACCTAAAGCAATTAGTGTGAATTCACTTACACAAGCAAATACGAAACCTAAAGCGAAGAATGGCCAAGTTTCTTTTGTAGCCATCATGTTGATAACCATTGCATAACCAACAGCGGCAACCATTCCTCCACCAACTGTCATACCACCTGATAACCAAGCAGGCATTGCATTTAATACACTTGTTACAACTGAACTAGGTACGAAACATAATGCAGCAGCAGGAACCGCAATACGAACACCTTGTAAACAAATACCTACAATTTGCCAACGTTCAATTGCTCCAAAATCACCCTTTTCAGCAGCAGCATCCATGAAGTGAACAATTGGAATTGCAATTGTACGGCAAATCATAGTTAAGAATAAACCAGCTACTGATAATGGAATAGCTACGGCAATTGCTGTAGAAATAGCAGTTGTAGTATCTGTTGTTCCACCATTTAAACCTAAAACCATGATAATTGCAGAAGCAACTGAAGCTAGTGCAGCATCGGGTGCAACCGCTGCACCAATGTTTGCCCAACCTAAAGCCATCAACTGCAAAGAACCACCTAACATAACACCTTCTTTTAAGTGACCAGTAACCAAACCAATTAATGTACATGCTACTAATGGTTGGTGGAATTCAAATTGGTCAAGAATTCCTTCCATACCGGCTAAGAAGGCAACAATTATAACTAAAATAATGCTAATCGCTGACATAATAATCTCCCTCTAAATTTACTTTAATTCTGTTTTTGCTTTTTTAAGAATTTCATTGAAGTTTTCAGGTGAATCTGTTGGCACCTTACGAACATCAATCTTAATTCCCATTGCTAATAATTCATCAAATGTTTTTACATCATCACTTCCCATAGAAACGGCCTTTGTACAAACAACCTTTCCTTGAGAGTGTGCCATGGAACCTAAGTTCAATTCTTTAATATCCACTCCACCTTTGATGGCTCTTAATGCATCCTGTGGTGTTTCAAACAATAACATTGCTTTTGTTGCTCCAAATCGAGGATCCTTCGCAACCTGGATCATCTTATCGATTGGAACGACATTCGCTTTTACTCCTGGAGGAGCTGCCTGTTCGATCATGCTCTTTCTTAATTCGTCATGAGCTACATTGTCACTAACAACAATAATACGATTTGGTCCAACTGTCTTTGTCCAAGCTGTTGCTACCTGACCATGAAGCAAACGTGTATCAATACGTGCCAAACCATATTTGATATGTCCATCTCCAAGGACTGTTCCTTCTGGAATAGCTCCTTGAGGGGCTGCACTTACTTCCGCTTTCTTTTCTTCTTTTGGTTCTAATTCTTTTGGATTGATCTGTACACCCTCTTGTGCAGTTTGCATTACATGTGCTGCAATTTCATGTGCTTTCTCCATTGAGAATCTTGATGCATACGTTTCAATCAACATAGGCAAGTTCAATCCTGTAACAATTGCCCATTTGTCTTCGTGACCATCTAACAAGGCACTTGCCTGATTGAATGGAGTTCCTCCCCATAGGTCAACTAAGAACAATACTTCTTCTTGATTTTCAAAAGAAGCAATCGCATCTTCCATCTTCTTTCGAATGTCTTCAGGTCCTTCGCTAGGCATCAAAGTACAAGGCTTAACATTGGCTTGTTCACCAAAAATCATAGCACCTGACTGGAAAATACCATTCGCAAATTCACCATGACTTGCAAGAATAATTCCTACCATATATTTTCATCCTTTCTTAGAACTTCAATACGCAAAAAAAGACAGACATATACATTTAAACTGAAGATATACAATAAACCAATAAAGATTATATCTTCAATCAAAATAGTAAATGCCTGCCTAACCAGTTACACGCTATTGAATATTCACTTTTTACAGTTGAAAATGTACCACTATCTGAAAGCGTTGTCAACATTTTTTTATGAAATACTCGTACTTGATAAAATTCTTTCCAAGTGTAAAGCCAAATAACCCAACTCTGAATCCGGCAAATCTTTATGTAAAACATGGCTCAATTGCTCACATAAAACACGGGCTTGTTCATAAGCAAATGGAAATTTTTCTTTTGTGAACTCTGTAATATCCATTTGTAATTCCTCATTATTATTTAGTCTCAACAACAAAAACTTAATATGATTCATTAAACGAATATATGACAATGAATTCACATCAATACGAATATTTAAATCAGCCTGTAATTTCTTGAAGAATTCACGAATCACACGCATAACTTCCATAGACTGCCCTACTTTATTTACCGATATAGCCGAGTGAATATGTAAGGTGATAAACGCAATTTCATCTGCATTTATTTCCTCATGCGTATATTTTTCAATAACCTCCTTTGCCTTTAATGCCACCGAATATTCATCCGGAAACATAAGTTGAATATCCATATTAAATGGATTTGATGGGAAATCCTTCTCTTTAATTCTTTTTACCGCAAAATAAATATGATCCGCTAAAGATAATAAAATATCGTGTTCTACTTTACCAAATCTTTCTTTTGTTAAAGTAATAATTTCAGATGAAATTTCAATATACATCGGGTCAATGTAATCAAAAATATTATTCGACTTCTGCTTTGCCTGATATGACTTTTGCATCTTATACTGCTTTGCGTTACGAGGAATATCCACATTTTCCCCTTGCTTTTTACCAAATCCGATTCCTTTAGACATCACAATTATTTCTTCATTTTCTTTTAAAACCAAGATTGTATTATGATTCAAAACTTTTACAATTTCACACATATTCATTAACCCTTTACCCTTAACATCATATCATGACATTGCATTTTTCCATACTTCTTTTCTAATTCTGCACCATCTTTTATCTTTGTGAATACAACTATGATATTTTCATCTAATGCATTCTCTTTGATATACATAAGATCTGCATTCCATAAAACATCTCCAACTTTAACTTTCTGATTTGGTTTTACCAACAATTCAAATCCCTTGCCATTAAGCTTTGCCGAATCCGTACCAAAATGAATTAAGATTTGTGTATTGTCATCAATTGTAATACCAATCGCATGTTTCGTAGGATAAATCATTGAAATAACACCATCACACGGTGCTACAACAACACCATCACATGGACGAATCATAATGCCATCACCCATCAACTTATGTGCAAACATGGAATCGGATGCATCCTCTATAGGCATAACCTCACCATTTACAGGGCATTCAAGTTCCAGCTTTGTTTTTGTCTCTAAAACAACTTCTTTATCCTCAAAATCATAGCTATCTGGCACATTCAACATATACTCATCTAGTTTTGTCTTTATATTCGAAGCCTGAGGACCATAAATAATTTGAATCGCATTTGGCTGACACATAATAGCTGCAGCCCCCGATTTTTTTAACAACCTTTCATTTATTAAAGTATCATCTTTGATTGTCGCTCTTAATCTTGTGATACAACAATCCAAATCGGTAAAATTGCTTCGTCCGCCTAAACCTTGAACAATCATTTGACTTCTTGGATCAATCAATGATTTATCAAAACTAAAATCATACTTTTTCTTATCAAATACCTTAATACTTTCATCTCTTCCTGGCGTTTTTAAATCATATTTCACAATCAAAAACTTAAACACACCGTAATACAAAAAGAAATAGACAAAGCCAAGCACAACTACAACTATCCAATTTGTCTTCGCATTTCCTTGTAATATTCCAAATAATGTAAAATCAAGCAATCCAGCTGAAAAAGTAAATCCAATCGCAACCTGTAAAGCTTGTGCAACCACAAAACATGTGGCCGCTAAAAATACATGAACAACATACAATAATGGAGCTACAAACAAAAAAGAAAATTCAATCGGCTCTGTAATTCCGGTTAATGCACTTGTTAAAGCTGCCGAAAGTAATAAGCTTGCCGTCTTTTTCTTTGCTTTTGGATTTGCACACTGATACATGGCTAAAGCTGCGCCAGGCAAACCAAAAATCATAAAAATAAATTCTCCGGAGAAAAACTTAGTAGCATCCACACTAAAATGAGTCACGCTAGGATCCGATAATTGCGCAAAGAAAATATTCTGTGCCCCAGATACCGTTGAACCATTCACCATTTGTACACCACCCAGAGCACTCTGATAGAATGGCATATACCAAACATGATGCAGACCAAAAGGAACTAAACTACGCTTAATAACTCCATAAATAAAAGTTCCAAAATATCCTGAATTCGATATCAATCGTCCTAAATTATAAACGCCCTGTTGTAATGGTGGCCAAACAAAATACATAAGCACACCCACAAACACATATGTAACGGCACAAACAATCGGAACAAATCGTTCTCCTTCATAAAAAGAAATTACATTCGGTAATTGAATCTGGTAAAAACGATTATGTAAATAACTAACACCTAGTCCGACTATAATTCCGCCAAACACACCCATTTCAAGCGATAACATTCCACATACTGAAGTAATGGATCCATCTAGAACATAATTTGAAGCCACACCATTCACTATACTTCCATCCAAACAGAGTAACGTATTGATTGTGGCATGCATCACAAAAAAAGCAATAATAGCTGCAAGCGCAGCCACTTCTTTTCTTCTTTTCGACATTCCTAAAGCGATGGAAACCGCAAAAATTAAGGGAAGATTATCAAATAAAACCTTACCCACTTGTTTCAATAAAATTAAAACACTATATAAAAAGGTTCCTTGCCCTAATACTGAATCTAGATGCAATGCCATTATAGTTGTTTCATTGGTCAAAGAACTTCCTACACCCAAAAAAATACCTGCTACAGGAAGCACTGCAATAGGCAACATAAAGGATTTGCCCATCCTTTGTAAAAAGCTAAAAACATGATGTTGTTTCATTTATTAACACCTCTACTGTATTTATGATGATAAATGACATTTGTCAAAAAGTCCATAAGAAAAAAGGTAATGAAGATTCATTATCTTGAAATCTTCATTACCCAATAGCCCTTATCTCGAGCCATTTTTTCTACTTCATATCCTTTTTCCTGTAAATAATTGATTGCACTTTGTGCACCATGCTGCTTACGCATTACAATCCAGAAATGACCATCTTCCTTTAAATGTTCTAAACACTGATCAAACAATGAATAAATCATAGTCTTTCCCGTACGAATCGGTGGATTTAAAAGAATACATGCATATTGGCCTTCACTTACACCTGACTGACATAATATTTTTGCCTTACGACGATACTTTTTCATATTTGAATCCGCAAGCTGACAAGCTCTTTGATTCACATCAATCATTGTCATTGTGGTATGTTTCCAATATTCCATTAAAATCAAGGCAATCGGACCAATTCCACAACCTAAATCCAATGTACTTTCTGGTTCTGATTCATTGTCGAGTACCGTCTCTAAAAGAATGCGTGTACCTTCATCCAATTTATCTTTGCTGAAAACACCAGCATTGGAATTCAATTTATATGTAAAATCGCGAAATTGTATCGTAATTTCTTCTGGTACATCTTTTACAATATCATTAGTGAAATAGTGTGACATACTACTTTGTAGCAGCTTCTACAATCGCATCTGCATCAATTTTGTATTTTGCGAATAAAGCAGCTGGTTTTCCACTTTCACCAAATACATCCTGAACACCAACACGAACAAGTTTACATGCTGTTCCTGCTTCCGCTAAAACTTCAGCAACTGCACTTCCTAAACCACCAATAATTGAGTGTTCTTCACAAGTCACGATTGTATCGTGAGTTTTTGCAAGTTCGATAATCAATTCTTTATCGATTGGTTTAATTGTATGGATATTTACTACAGTTGGAGCTGTTTCCATTTTCTTAGCAGCTTCTAAAGCTTCCTGAACCATTAATCCAGTCGCTACTAAAGCCACTTTTTCACCTTTTTGAAGGACAACACCTTTTCCAAGTTCAAATTTATACTCATCGCCATTTACACTTTCAACACCACTACGACCTAAACGAACGTAGCAAGGTCCATCGATTTCAGCTACAGCCTTGCAAGCTTGTTTAGCTTCATTGTAGTCACATGGAACGATAACTTTCATGCCTGGAATTCCACGCATTAAGCTAATATCTTCAATACATTGGTGGCTTGCACCATCTTCTCCTACACTAATACCAGCGTGAGAAGCACAGATTTTAACGTTTAATTGTGGATAGCCAATACTATTACGAATTTGTTCAAATCCACGTCCTGTCGCAAACATAGCGAAAGTAGATGCATATGCAATCTTTCCACTTGCTGCAAGACCTGCCGCAACACTCATCATATTTCCTTCGGCAATTCCCATGTCAAAGTGACGAGAAGGGTCTACTTTTTTAGCTTCTCCACTCTTTGTACTACCAGCTAAGTCTGCATCTAATACAACGACATTTTTGTTTTCAACCATTAATTCTTTTAAAGCATCACCATAAGCGACACGTG
>SKED01002193.1_pt1 | contig 14470 bp, 10 predicted proteins | sample 4826651 | NCBI WGS metagenome assembly SKED01 (sample SAMN11008818, study PRJNA524170) | human gut metagenome | biome: Human fecal sample; material: Feces; isolation source: fecal sample from pouch patient p19 | host: Homo sapiens | place: Israel: Tel-Aviv | collected 2016-06-28
GAATTGAAATAAATCGGGGGGGGTGGGGTGTGGTTTGCCATATATAGGGTTCTAATCGCACCTTTATGGAATTGAAATCATAAAGCGGCTGAAAACATCAAAATCCAAACACAAGTTCTAATCGCACCTTTATGGAATTGAAATTTTTCATAGAGTCAAATGGCGTACAATAGAAAACAAGTTCTAATCGCACCTTTATGGAATTGAAATTACGTTTCGCCTGAGCCACGCTGGTGCAGTTTACGTTCTAATCGCACCTTTATGGAATTGAAATGGGTGTAGAAGCATCCAGCCAGATCCTTGATATACTTGTTCTAATCGCACCTTTATGGAATTGAAATGACGGATACGAGGGTATGGCATTCTGCAGATGGACGTTCTAATCGCACCTTTATGGAATTGAAATGGATAAGCTACATAAGTAGGTTTCCTGGCATCATCGTTCTAATCGCACCTTTATGGAATTGAAATCCAAGAAGGAGGGCGATTGCAGCCAAGAAGAAACGTTCTACTCGCACCTTTATGGAATGCATCATTGAATGCTGGCTCGTAGCGGTCGTATTTCTTCACCCACTGCTGCATGTTGTCACTCTTGGCTATGCGAGTTGTTCCGCCGAAGTAAGAGAAGGCATCGGATATACCACCGAAGAAGTTCTCCATGGAAACGTTGTACATAGCTTTTGTAAATCCAAAGCCGACAACCTTGGTTAGCTCACCTGTCTTCGGGTCAGTAAGCCACAGGGCATCGCCGGCGAAGTCAATCTGCATCTCTTCCCCAGGAATATAGGTGTTATGGAAGCTGAGGTTGTGTGAGTACTGATACTCACGGATTGACTTCTTGAACTGGGTGTATCCATATCCGTCGGGATGCTCCTTCTTGTATGATTCGTGCAGGGCTTGAATGGTGAGGTAGCGGTTATGCGACAAGTCTGACACATATTCAGGCAACAGCCCGTCCAGCACCTGACGTTGGGAGGATGGGGCTGCTGTGGGTTTGGACAACTGGAGGAAAGAGTCTATTTCCCCGTCATTCATGCGGCCTATCACGCCATAGGACAAACCTTGGGAATCCGCTAAGGTCTTGTACCGGTTAAGTACACCACGTGTCATGTGTAGTTGCTCGCAAATGGTACGTTGCGGTATTTTTGCCGCTAGCATTATTATTATTATTATACATGAGCAGAACTTAACATCTTTTTGGTACCGATTGGTGCGCTATGATGGTACTGATTCGCCGATACTGTCAAAGAAATTGGCAAAATCGGGCTATTTTTCTTTATTTAACTCCGAAATTAAGTGGAATATTAGAGAAAATCTTTAAATTTGCATTTAAATACAATATTTTGTAAAGAATGGAAGATAGAGAACTGTTGCTGAAAAGTGACCCAGAGTTTGACCGCCTCGCCTTTACGGTGTTGGCTATCGAGGCTTCGGCGCAAAAAATGGGTATATCGCCGTCTGAAATGAGAAAGCGATTGGATAAGGTGGGGCTAATCAAGAGTCTCATTCAAGATTGCTATGATACTCTACATACAGAGAGCCGGGAAGCTGTAGCGAATGATGTGGTCGAAGCTCTTAAAAATTGGGAAAGAAAAGAATAATGGAAAAGCAAATATTATATCATGGTTCAAATGTCTTTGTTGAGCATACTCTCCGCCAGATTTGCATTTTAAGCCAGGAGATAGTTGATAAGTATTTGCAATTCAAATCATATGAAAGGATATAATTATGTTGGATTTCTTATTATGGAATAAAATCGCTCGTATCATAAAGCAACTAGCCGATACGTTACATATATCAACCGACAGAGCATTGCAGATATTCTATGACTCTGATGTTTGCCGTATGTTACATGACAAAGAACTTGGCTTGCATCTAATGAGTGATACATATATTGTAAATGATTTGATAGAAGAGCTGAGGAATAAGCAATAGCAAAACAATGGATCATTAGAGGAGAAAGATTCTTTGTACTGTAGCACCTTGATTGTATGTTTAGTACGATCAAGGTGCTATCTTTATAATGTGTATTTCCCCTTTTCTTCTTAAATCTTCTTGTTCTTCCTGTGTAACTACTCATGCTCTGGGGGTGCTGAGTAGTTACTTATTATGGATATAGCCACCTGCTATTATCGTTTATATTCTTTTGAAGAAGCCTTCGTATTCATCGTCCAAGATTTTCCAAATGCCATTTTTGCGACTACCTTCTCTTACAATTAGGTTTTGGTCGGAAAGTTGCTTGAGGTATCGTTGCACTTGTCGCAAAGAAATCCCCATGTTCTCTGACATTTGCGCAGCACTGATTTGGGGCATCTGCGAAATCAACTTATAAATTTGCCGTTGTGCTTTAGCAAATTCTTTTGTAGCATTTGCTTTTTCTTTTACGACATCTTTTACGACATCTTTTACGACATCATCCGTCTCTTTTACGACATGAAGGTTGTCTTTTACGACATCCACCCCATAATTGAGGTTCCATAGAGTAACATGAAATTCTGTCGCATTGGAACGAAACTCAGGCGCATGATAATTTTCCAAGTTCTCAAAACGCTTATACTCGCCAATAATCTTCTTCATTCCACTACCTCTACGTTCCATGAGTTTCAAGCGATGGAAAAAGTCTGCAAGTAAAGGGTTGCGACGTTTCGATGGCACAGTCAGAGGATTAAGTTGTTGTATCAATCGTCCATCAAACATGCCACCAGGGGAATACACTTCCATGCGGTCGTCATACATATCTATATGTATCTCACTGCCAAGTTCCATGTAATCACGATGAATGATTGCATTGCATATCACTTCGGTTACGGCACGCTCTGGATAATCTGGCAGTTCTTCTCGATATTCAGCTTCTTTCCACCATCTTCTGTGCGAGTTGTTTCTCACAAAAGCAACTGCATCTTGCAATTGACTGATGACACTACCTTCCAATTCGGCATCATCCAAAGCCTCCCCCAAACCACTAGTCATGTCAAGTCCATTCCAACGTGTGCAGAAGATACGAGAATGACGTATAGGGGAATCATCTGCCAATAATGCACCGGCATTGGTTAGTTTCCCGTCATTGTCAACTATTCCCCATGAAACGAAATCACTATCATCAAACGATTGGTTCAATCGCTTAAAATGAACAGATTTGAGCTTGGAAAAAGACATATCCTCAAACTTGTATGGTGATGGGATAGCATCAAACGAACGACCAGCACCCCTCATAACAAGGTTCTTCAATTGAAGTCTGTCAGCTACTACTGACTCGTTACCGACTCTCACAAATGCCAATCGTTGTTTGTCACCTATATAGTAATATGGTGTCTCTTGTCCTTTATAGACATGAAGCAGCACAAGCTTCTTGCCGCCCACCTCCTTAAATTCGAGGTTGACAGCAGGTGTCGGATCAAGCTTGGTCTTTATCTCCTCACTTATTCTCTCCGCATCACTTTCTGCATCAGCAAGTCCTACCACTTGGTTATCGTCACTGATACCAAACACCAATGTTCCGCCCTCACCATTGGAAAAGGCAGAAACACTTTTTAGCCAACTCTTAGGTCGTTTGACTTCGAGTTGTTGCTTCTTATCGTAGGCTGTAGCTTCGCCTATTAACTCATTTATGTTCATTTTAAATTCTTTTCTTGTTATTATTACGAAAAATCCTCATGTGCCATTTTAGACCTTATTCTTGTCTTTTGTTCTTTCATGAGTACACCACAAAAACTCAACCAATGTTATTGAACTGCCCACAGCTAATTTGGCATGACGTTCTTCTAACCCTTTATACGAAGCAGCACGTCCATGTCCGCTTCCATATGAATTTCTCAAAGTAGCCATTCCTTCAGCTATTGCGCTTAGATTTCCTAATATTTGTTTCATTGCCTTTGCAGCAGGTATTGTATCATCTATATCATTTGGTGTTACTTTTAATAACTTCATGACTTTTTTAGTTAATTGCCCTAATGTTTCATCTTTGGAAAGTAGCATATTACGTTCTTCCAATATGGTTTTGCAACAACTTTCAATTAGCTCTTTGGCCTTTCCTATGGCTTCTGTAGGGTTTTCTTTGGTCATTTTCATCATGATTGATATTTGAGCAGACATATACTCACTGGAGAATTGGCACTCAAGTTCCTTAGCAAATTCATTTATTGTCACAATTCCCGAGCGAATTCTTTTTATGATATCTGTGATCTTTTGATAAGCAATACCATTCTTCTCCTTGTCATAAGTAGAATTAGAAACATAATAATCAAATAAGGCAACAAATAACTTAACAATATCACTTTCCTTACCTTCTTCTGTAAAAGCGACAAGCGACTTTCCTTTAGACAGACCATAATACTCTGTTAGTCGAAAACCTACCACTTCTTTTGTAAAGTCATCAAAATCAGAAGAACTAAAATCCAATACATATCCTCCACGATTAAACAGTCCAATCAAAGAAGATTGTTCTGGCTTTGTGATAATACGAAATCTGTCTTCTTTTCGCCTCCAGCCATAGCCTAATCTATTGGATATAATATGGTCTATGTAAAACTCGTAGCCATCAGCACCAATTAGATTGTTTATTTTTTTGTAGAAAATTTTCCAATTACTTTGTTCATCGCGAACCTCTGGATTAAACACCTCGCACAAAAAATCTAATAATTGCTTGTCTGTTCCATTGCATAGAGGAAAACGAGAATCGGTAAATAACCAATCCTCGGGGTAGTCATTAGGATTCAATACTGTGTGACGATAAATATCCTCTGCAGCATTTTTCAAACGACTATCTAATGATGGAAGTTCTTCTAAATTGTACAGACGACCAAGAAACTCGGTACAAGATAGAGTTCCATAATAGTTAAAAAACACATGCCTGCTCTCTCCCCAACCAGTAATATCATCATACCCATTAGCGAGTAATGAAAATATTTCCTTTCGTGTTATCTGAGTTATTTTATCCATTATTTATGCTGTTTATAATTGATTTATCACACACATTCGCCAACTTATCAAAAGCCGTATCAACAAACGTGTCGCTTTATTTTGTTCTATCTTCTGCAACATTCCAATAAACAATATCGTCCTGTTTTAAATCATATCTATGTGTCTTGGTTTTCATGTAGTCATAAATAACCTTGAACCAATCCGGCATAGACATTGCCGAATATTCTTCCCCAAATCTCTCAATGCATTCTTTTTCTAAAAGAAGTACAGAGATACCATTGTGTACCGACATTACAGTGTCTGCGAATTCCACAATACGGGCATCTTCATTTATATCCGACAACTTACGTCCATATTCAGGAATATCCATATCGCCATTGCTCAATATAAAGTCACGCAAAAACTGCTCCGTCTTTTGATTTATCCTAAAAGGAGGTAATACCACGCCCTCTGTTAGTTTGAAGAAAAGCTTTGCCTTATCCTTGTCTATAGTTGCTTTCAATTTTGAGAATCGATTATACGAATTCAAGTTGTCAGGTGTTACAGCAGATGACATAATTTCCCTTAGCATCTGTTCATTGATGCCAAAGATTTCTGCCACTTGATGCAGCTTGGCATTTTTTGCTTGATTCATGTACTCCACAATATAGTCGTGGAAACTTTTTCCTTTGTCAAGTACAGCATCTCCACTTTCTACATCATGCAAGAAAATATTAGCAAACTTTTGTTCTTCTTGCGACAACAAGGCAAAAGATTTATGCAGTTCCTGCATCACTTTCTGTCGCTCCTCTTCTGAAGCATTGCCTTTGTTTATCAACTTCAAGTAGATTTCAAAGCGTTCATTAATATAGTCGGCATCTATCTGACCAGTTTCTATTTCTGTAAGGTAAGTTTCAATGTCGTATGGCGGTTCTTCAATTCCACCACCTCCATTGCTTGGCTTCAATAGTTCTTGATAACGCTTCAACAATACCTTATATGTTTCTTCGTCTATCAACATATCTATATCTGCAAAACCGCCATGTGGCTGTTTGAGATGATAATGAGACTTTTCCCATAAGAAACCTTGTATGCGAGCTGCCTCCAAATGCTTGTTAAACTGATTGAACAACTTCACAAAGCGTCCTCTCTCAGCTTCCATTTGTGGTAACTTTTCAAAGTTCTTGATGCCAGCGTGTACAAACAGATACTCTGTTTCTGTATAGATACTATTCATCTGTTGCAGATTATGGGTCAATGGATCTGCAAAAAGTTTCAGAGACTTATTGTCAGAATACATTGCCACAGCTTTGTCAATATTACGCTTCATGGTGTTGGGGTAGCGATAATAACGTATCACTCCGAAAGGTTTGTCTGGTCCGAACAAACGGTTAGTACGGCTGAAAGCCTGAATAATGTTCTCATATTCCATCACCTTATCTACATAGAGCGTATTTATCCATTTGGAGTCAAAGCCTGTCAACATCTGATTCACTACTATAAGAAGGTTTATTTGCTTGTCTTTTGTAAAGTCCTTTCCATTATAAGGTTTCTTATGGGCAAGGCGCAATGCAACATCCTGCTTGAATGCAGCATGGGTCGACATAGTGTAAGTTTTGCCAAATTGCTCCTTATAACCTTCAAGCACCTCTATGAGTCCTTCTTCCTTAAACGTTTGTCCTCCTGTATTATCTATATTCGGATCGAATAGAGCTGTAACTTTTAATGTTGGCATCTCTTTGCGCAGAAGTCGATAATAAGCAATTGCTTCTGGAATACTTTCCGTAGCAAGCAAGGCGTGGAATTTACTATTTAAACCGAGTGTCACCCAATTTTCCTTGATGTCTTCCACAACTTTCAGATGATGCTTGTCACAATTGTACTGCGAAGATGGTATGAAATCTTCTATACCTCTAAGGTATGAACCATTAGGTAGTATTTTCCCAGCCATGGCTACCTTGCTTGGATTCATGTAGTACTGATACACCTTTTTCTTGTCTTCATCAGCTAATGCTTCTTCCTCTGTCTGTGCTTTTGCTTTTTCCAAAGCCACACAACGGCGCAATGCTTTGTCCTTATATGTAGAGCACATATAAGGGTAAAATCCTAACACATTCTTGTCTATGATACCATTGGCAATGGAATAAGTATGCAGTTTCTCACCAAAGATGGTTTGCGTAGTGTTTAGCTTCTTCTGGTTCTCATTGTTGATTGGTGTTCCTGTGAAGCCAAAGAATACCGCATGAGAGAATGTTCGCTTGATGCCTATGAGCATATCGCCAAAGGTGGAACGGTGGCATTCGTCTATGATGAACACCACTCGCTTGGCAGCAATATGCTCTATATCTGCTTTTTTCTTTGGATACTCTTCTGCGTTGACCTTGCTCATCTTTTGTATGGAAGTTACAATGAGACGGTTCTTCTTGGTGTCGTCATCACTCATTTTTGCTATCAGTATGTCCGTATTCTCCGTCGCCTGTACATCATCCACAGAATCGGCAAACGAGCGATACTCTTCCAATGATTGTGTGCCCAATTCTATTCTGTCAACGAGGAATACCACCTTATCGGCATCTCCTGACTGGGCTATCAACTGGGCAGACTTGAAACTGGTCATGGTCTTTCCGCTTCCTGTTGTATGCCAAACATACCCTCCTTTCTGCTCAGTACTCTTCCAATCCCATTTTGCAACTATTGAGCTTATTTTGCTTGCTGCATAATACTGATAGCTTCGCAAAACTTTCAGCACTCCATCTGCTTGGTCGGCAACAGTATAGAAGCCGATAAGCATATGTGCCATTGGTATGGAAAGAAAAGTAGAGGCTATCTGTCGCCAATCGTTTATGAGGTTGTTAAGGGAGTCTGCCCAATGAAAACAAAAGGCTTTGTTGAACTTGCCGTCTATTCCAGAATTGGCAAAATACATTGTTTCCTCAGGATTCATTGCCACAAATAGTTGAACCAAAGAGAAGATGCTGTCAGTAAACACTCCTTCTGGAATATACTTTTCCGTTATCTGGTTGACTGCGTGCATGGCAGGCATCTTGCTGCTTTTCAACTCTACATGTATGACAGGCATACCGTTTATCAACAACACTAAATCCCCTCTGCGCTTAGGCAAGATTTGGGAATGACGCTCAAACTTGGGTTGGCGAGCTATCTGATAAAAACTCCTTCCGCTTGCTATCTCCAAACGGTTGTATATGGTGAGCGACACTTCCTTGCCGAAGTGCAAGGTATCTGCAGGATTGTCACGAGTGATAGAGACCGACTTGCCATTGATGAAACCATTGATCGCAAGTGGTGTGCGCAAATCCTTGATTTCACCAAGAATCTGCTGCATTTCACCATCAGTAAGGGGTTGTCCATTCAGACGGTCTATCCCTTTATTGTTATTAAACAGAATTTCTGCCCAATTTTTGATGAGCTGAGCCTCCGTTGGATAGTTCAGCATCTTGCCTGTCCATCCATTATCTTTTAATAGTTTGATGAGGGCTTCCTCAAAATCTAGTTCATAGTCGAATCCCATATCTATTATGTTTTATTTGTTATACAAACATTTTTTGAAGTAATGAATGCTTCATGGAGCGGAACTTGGAGAGTTTTATCGACTCTGTTCGCATAAGTTTTTCCATGTTAATAAACACCTGTCCAATGTTCAACTGCTCTTCCTCTTTTTGGGGATAAAGAATTGGCATTAATGAAAATGTGCTATCACTAATTGAAAATCTATCAGACCTAGCACCCGAGTTTCCATTCTTGAACATAAAATCATGCCACATATTGCTTTTAAAGTAATAGTCAAGAAAATGGAGAATACCATCACTTTGTTTCTCTACTCTAAACACATAGTAAAGAGGAGACATCACTCCACAACAACCTAATTTATTTCTATTTATCGGTCCAACAGGAGCTGTCGTTGATATTCTTGGATTATAGACATAGTCATTTGGTCTTACTATGTAATATCCTTGAATGTTATCTACATTAGCAACATCGTGGTCGAAGAAGTCTCGTTGGTTTATCACTCCAAATTCAGCCGAATTCGTAAAGACATCCCGACACACAGACGTAGCATTCTTTTCTATAACTTTCTTAGAGATGTCGCATAACTTAATTGTCATCCATTCATCCTCAAATCCTTTAAATCTAATCAGCGGTGTGTACCCCCCCCGATTAACATTTATAAACATCTGATTAAGAAGCGACTGTTTGATGTTACGCAACTTCTCTAACTTCTGTTCCAATTTTCGAATGAGGGTGTCAATGACTGTTAGCGTCTTTCCTATTTTACGCTGTTCTTTAAGGCTTGGTACTTCAAATCCCAGTTCCGAAAAATCATCAAAGCTGATACTGCGCCCATCACGGATACCATAAGTTACTGTTTCAAGTCGTTTAATAAACTCTTTTGACGTTAACACGTATTTCCAAAAGATGTCATCTTGTTGGCTTTCGTCACGAAACTCTATAATGGTATACGCTGGCGACGTGATTCCTTCAACTGTAGAATGGGCAAAACCACCTTGAAAAGAACGAAGATGAATAACAAACTGCCCAGGAAGAACCCTTTTATACCCAGCCTCATTTTCCTTATTATGCTGTACGTTGAATCCTACATTTTCACGGACTATCATACCATATTCTTGCGATGCAGAAAGGACTGGCAAGTCTGGGTGATTTTTATCAAAATATGTTTTGAAGATTTCAGAAGCGTCCATATTCTCCCATTCATCCTCAAATCCCTTATATCTTACTTTTGGAATTCTCTTATTCTTATCCATAACAATTTCTCATTAAGCGTTTACCAAAACTTTCTTAAACTCCTGCAATGCAGCCATATCATTCTCATTTCCTGTCAACTCGTCAATCATATCTGCAAGTTGCACAGAGGCATCATGAATATCATGTTCCAAATCAACAAGCGTTGTGGCATATTTTTTTTGCAAAGCTACAAGTTTATTGGTGAAATCGTCTATGATAGTCTGAGGCAAAGTAGATAAATGGGCACAAAGACTTTCAATCCACTTCATGGATAGCAACGACATGATGTCTTCATCAGTCAGTTCCTGTTCTATCGTTACTTTGGTATGCTCATGTAACTCCACTGAAGTCACCTTTATCTCAGACTTCAACACCTTTGACTCATTCAGCAGGCTGTTGAGCTTAATCAAATGAGCCTCATAAGAGCCCTCGGGGAAATCGAAGTTTGCACGATAGTTGCTGATAAGGGTATTTGCTGCAGGCTTACCGTATGTTCCGTCTTTGCAGGTCGTTACACAATCCCAATCAATCTCGTCGTGTGCTTCGATGAAAGCCATCTTGTCTTTTTTCTTTGATAGCAAGAGGTATTCGTTGAGAGCCAAAATTTCAGGTGTCTCCACTTCTTCCAAAGCCTCGGCAAGTTTGCTTTCAAGACTCTTCTTGTCAAGTGCGCCATCATCATTAGTGATGCCATCACGTTCATCGTCTGCCAGTTTACCCAAAGTTTCTTCCAAGTTCGAGCCAACTATATCCAAGCGTTCCTCCTTGCTGTGAAGTGCTTGCCATTCTGATTTCAAATAAGTGGTCTGTACAAGTTCGAACGGCAAGATACGACCAATCCAGCCATCCTGTACCTCATACTCCTTGTCGTCCTTCTTCTTTGTTACCATGTTGGCATCGACCACACGAGTAGCTTCAAAGCCTTCCGACTGTATAATTTCCAAATCTTGCGATATTGTTTGCCATTTGTCGGCAAACAGTTGGTAAGCCTCGAAACGGTCAACAAGCGGCATTTGCTCCAGTTGCTTAAATATGTAAGAGGTTATCGCATCTTCCTCTGCTGCAATATTCAAAGAAAGCATATTGTCAAGCAAATGATGACGCAACATTCCACTAAAGCCACCGAACTTTTCTACATATAGATTTTTGAAACCTATCACGGATGGATGATTCTCTACTGTCTTGCGAATGTCTTCCACCTTGAACTCTGTTTGTGGCGTGTCTGTTGCTTTAAACAGCGAATCCTCTAAGCCAGCAAAAGTCTGCCAATAATCATTCATAGCAGTAAGCTCCGATTTTGGAACACCTCCAAACATTGTCGCATATAAGTCCCAAGTCTCAATATCATCCGAAGAATTGACATATCGAGGAATGTTGAGATTATACCCATTGGCACGAATTTCTTCCTTAGACACCAACCGAGAGAATTTTGGTTCTTCTTTCTTGGCGACATAAGTATCTACGATTCGTTTGATGTCAGAAGCCCGCAGCTTGTTTTTCTTGCCTTCTTTCTTGAATCCTTTGGATGCATCAATAATAAGCACATCACTTGTAGAACGTGACTTACGCAACACCATAACAATGGTAGGAATACCAGTGCCAAAGAAAATGTCTGACGGCAAACCGATGATTGCCTCAATGTTGTCATTCTCTATCAGTTGTTGGCGTATGCTTCCTTCCGAGCCGTCGCCAGCGTCTCCACGGAAAAGAACACCGTGAGGCAACACTATAGTCATAATGCCATCTGTTTTTAGATGATACAAGTCGTGAAGCAGAAAAGCATAGTCAGCCTTTCCTTTCGGTGCAATGCCGTAATCATCAAAACGAGGATCGACTTCGCCCATTTCTCCATTCTTTGGTTTGCGTGGTGGAGTCCAACTTTGTGAATACGGTGGGTTGCTTACCACAGCATCTACATGCAGGGGATGATAAGTGTTCTCCTTGTCATTCTCATCAAAATAAGGCCAGTCGTCCTTCAACGTGTCGCCATTTCTTGCAATAATATTGTCAGGAACGATACCACGCATAATAAGATTCATACGAGTAAGGTTATACGTATTCTGCTTCAACTCCTGTGCGTAATACTTGATGCAGTTGTCCTGCTGGATATGGCGTGCCACCGACTTGCCGATATTAATAAGAAGTGAGCCCGAGCCGCTCGTTGGGTCGTAGATTTCTATCTGCGAGCGATCCTTTAGATGGTAAGCCACAATCTCTGACATTAGCAAGGAAACTTCATGAGGAGTATAAAACTCACCTGCTTTCTTTCCTGCATTGGCAGCAAACTGACTGATAAGGTACTCATAGATGAATCCAAGCACATCGTAGTCTTGTCTTCCATTCATAGGTATATCCTTTATCAACGAAAGAAGATCACTCACAGCACGAGTTTGCTCTGCATCAGAAGTGCCCAACTTCTTCAAGCCAGTCTGCAATGTGTCGAATATTCCAGAAAACACCTTCTTGTGAGTAGGAGATATCAATCTTGTAAAAGCAGACAAGGCATCACGTACATTGGCAATTTGGAAATCAAAGTCTTTACTTGTCCAAGTGGAATAAAGGTTGTCATAAGCAATGAAATAGCCCAGATTGTTTTGTACCCAATTGACTGTTTCTACATCTTCTTCTTTGAGTTGGACCAAATCAGCATCTGTGAAATCATTGTCTTTTGCAAACCGAACTTCCTGTTCGGAAAGAAACTTATAAAAAATGAAGCCAAGAATATAATCCTTGTATTCATTAGCCTCAATCTTAGAGCGCATCTTGTTGGCAGATGCCCATATTTTATTTGCGAGTTGTTGCTTGTTCATAATCGTATATTTTATCCTTTTAGATGAAAGTCGCTACCAAACAATAGATTCAATTTTGAAAGGTACTTAATCTGACTGTCATACAAAGCATCTTTTTTACTATTTATATTGTTCTCAAATTCTTTTCGTATTTGCTCTACACTATTTTGGCTTTTTACAGCCTCGTTCAACAGTTGAGTTGCACCATTATGCTTTTCTGCCAAATCAAGAAAATCTTTCCAATTAGTTAAATGGCTTGAAGCGTTACTTGCTATATAGCACATGTAGTTGGCATAATTTTGAGCATCTTCTGTCAATTTGGATATTCTTGATTTCAAATCCTTGTCATCAACTGTTACATAGATAATTCTACACTCATGTAAAAATGATAATAGTGTGCCATTTATTTGTTCAATCAAAGAAAGAAGACGTTGCGAAGAATGCTTGTCATACAAGATATACAACAAAGTTCTTTGTTGCTCATTCAATTTCTCCGTAAGATACAAGATTTTCAACAAACGTTCTGTTCGTTGCTTAATGAACTCATGTCTGCGTTGATTCTCAAATGAAATCTCATTTTTGACATTTTCAATTTGTGCAGTTATTTCTTCTATATCCTCTTTTGTTGCGATGTTTTCTCCTTTTTTCGTTTCATATTGAATATCACGCATATCTTCCTTTTGAGCAGCATTTTTTCCTTTCTGTACGAAATACTGTTCAAGATATTTAAATAGAAAAGGATAGCAAATTGCTATTATCAATAATACTATATCCATATTCATCTATTGTTGTTTATTTATCGGCCAAAATAGATCTTGGATTTCGACATCCAATAATTTGGCTATATCAACAAGTGTCTCCACATTTGGTTGCAATGTGTTAGTACACCATTTAGAAATAGTGGCAGGATCTTTGGACAATTCCTTTGCCAACCATTTGTTTGTTTTCTTCTTTTCAGCCAATACGACTTTCAACCGATTTATATCTTTGTTCATATTACAAATGTTTTGTATGCAAACTTACATTTTTATATAGAATAAACGACCGAGTTTCAGAAATATTGCATAAAGTTATGAATATATTTTCCACAAAATGAAATATACGTCAAATTTGTGATAAGAGAGACCGGTAACTACTCAGCACCCCTATGGGCATGAGTAATCGTCTTACAGTTGTACTACAGCAAAAATTGGGACACCTGCCTAAACCTGTGTTTAGGCATAGGTGTTAGTAGGTAGGGTGTCCAGTTCTATGTTCCAATATTAACTCACTTGTTTGAGAGTTTTGGTTCGTTTATAGTAAAATGATTGATCTGGTCGCAAATTGCGGTAGGTTTAATAGCTTGAAGCTCTTTACGGCTCGTTCATGTACATATACAGAACTTATATACAACAACTCATCGCCCACCAGCTGATTTCCGCTTGCACAACAGGTGTTGGACGAGCGCATATCAGCTGTTATGCAAGCGCACAACAGCTGTTGTGCGGCTGAAGATATAGGCTTCTCCGGCTTATAACATTAATTCTTCCGGCAACAAGTAAAGGTTACTCCGAAGACTTTTTACGTAAAACCGATGCAACAATGATAGTATTTACAAGCAACAGCGATAGTACTTACAAGGCGCAAAGACGTTACTGAGAGGTCGCCATGATAGTACTGACGAGGCGTAAAGCGGCTTGTAGCGCTTATTGCCTTACTATGGCACAATATTGCCCCTTACCAGGGCAATAACCTGCCATTGCCAGGCACAAAACGATACGTCGGGAGCTGGTAAAACAACCACTCGCTTTTTTACTCTTCACTCTTCACCAAATCGGCTGAAACCCCGATAAACACTGGGGTTGCGAGAGGTGAAGAGTTACGCACTACTCTTCACCACTCTTCACCACTCTTCGTAAGCGGCTCCGCGTTTATACCTTGCATAATTCAAAAAAAGCAGTAACAGCTGATTAAACAAATGCTGCTACTGCTTTTTCCATCGGTCAGGAAGTAAGTCTCTATATTTCTCCAGTGGGGTATTC
>SKED01001341.1_pt1 | contig 14360 bp, 14 predicted proteins | sample 4826651 | NCBI WGS metagenome assembly SKED01 (sample SAMN11008818, study PRJNA524170) | human gut metagenome | biome: Human fecal sample; material: Feces; isolation source: fecal sample from pouch patient p19 | host: Homo sapiens | place: Israel: Tel-Aviv | collected 2016-06-28
GGCCACCGCCGTGCCGAGGAACGGCGCAGAACATGGTGTGGCCAGCAGCGTGGCAAACATTCCTTCGCAGAAACTGCCGGCAAGCCCCGTTCCCCCTGCCGTTGCCAGCCGTCCTGCGGCGGCAGAAGGCAGCAGCATCTCAAACGCCCCGAACAGATTGAGTGCGAAGAGGAAGGTCACCGCAACCATCAGGCCAATAAACCACGGATTCTGGAACTGAATACCCCAGCCCAGCGAGGCACCGGTCAGCTTAAGCGCGCTCACCATTGCGGCCAGCAGCATAAAGGAGACCAGGATCCCGGCACTGGTTGCCAGAAAACGGAGCCTGATCATCCGCTTGTCTGAGCCCGCATGGAGCACGCTGTTGAGCTTCATGCCCATCACCGGCAGCACGCAAGGCATCAGATTCAGGATCAAGCCGCCCAGTAGCGCAAAAAGCACCATTTTGCCGGTTCCCTCAGACACGCCCGCCGCTGACGGTTCCGCGGGCGTTGCCCCGACGGTCATCACGGTTTGCTGTGCTTTATCGCCATTGGTGAGCACAAACGACAGCGCTTTTCCCTGCAGCGAAGTGGGTTTATCTCCCCACTCATCGGTCACGGGCACCGTTACCCGAAGCTGATTGCCGTCGGCTTTGAGGGTCGGTTCACCGGGAAGAATGTCGCCTTCCAGCGGGTCAAAATAGATCCCTGGCTTGTCCCATTGCCCTTGTGTGGTTCCCGTAATGATCAGCTTGTCGTCTGATAACCAGGCTGACAGGTCTGCGGACACGCCAGATGTCGCGGGAATGGCCTGCATCGCGCGTTTAAACGCGTGGCTGAATCCCTCATCCACCGGCTGGTTAAAATCAAGGTGCAGCTTATAGTCCGTCAGCAGACAGACATTACTGCACGTGGAAAGGGTAAGCGTCCCGTCGAGCGCATCCCCCGCCGCACCGTCGAGGGTGATGGGGATGATGACCTTATCGTGATAGCCCTGGGTGGTCATCCCGGAGATATCAAAGCGCGAAGGCACCGGCCAGTGCCAGTCATCCGTTACGCCAGTCGGCCAGGTGATTTTCGGGGCTACGCCGCCCTCGCCGGGTGAACGCCAGTAGGTTTTCCAGCCGGGCTGCAGCTCAACGGTGAGCAGCGCGAGGATGCGGTTTTGCTCCCTTTCCGCCTGAACGCGGATCCGGGCATGATCGTTTTGCGGGGAAACCAGCCAGCCTGTATCCGCCGCATGGACAATGCCGATGCAGGACAGCCACAGGAAGACGAATCCCCTGAAGAGGTTAAACATGTTTTACTCCGTGAATAGTGAAAATTATCGTGTGGTGACGATGATTTTCATTCACGGAAAACGCAGTTTTTGAGGTGTATTCGGGGAGGCGGTGCCTGAACGGGCTGTTCTCTCGGAACGCATGCCCGCCCTTGCGTAAACAACTGAAGTAGCGCGAAGAAGATGATAATCGCCGGTAGCGCACCATCAAAGAACAGAGGCTGAGCACAAAGCAGCGAGTGTGCGCCTAACTGACACGGCGATGGCCCGGACGGCTCAGCGTCGTTGGTTTGAACCGGGGCATCAGCAATCAGGGTCGTTTGCGGATCCAGTCCCTGCAAAAAATGGTTGAGATAAACCGCACGCTGCACCAGGCAAATAGCCATCGCCACACATGTGATTATCAAAAGCCATTTTCCCAGAAGCTGACGGTTGCGCATAACGTTCCAAATTTACCAGACGCCCCGATCATAAACGATAGTGATGAATCTACAAGTCCTGATAATGTAAGGTTTTGTCTGTCGCCGTTAGTCACCGGTCAGCGCATCATAGACGTCCCGCAGTCGCGTGCGCAGGAAAAGCACCGCCTTGTGCTTACGCGATAACAGCGCCTGCTCGCTGGCCCCGGTTTCCTCTGCCAGCATTTTAATGCTGTATCCCTGGAGCTCCGTTTTTTCAAAAACCTCGCGCTGAGGCGGCGGAAGTTCAGACAGCGCCTGACCCAGCTCTTCCCACAGCAGCGTTTTGAGGTACTCCTCCTCCGGCGTATGCGGGACACCGAACAGGGTTTCCGCCAGTTCATCTTCGGGGAAGTCCTCATCATCATCCCCGGTAAAATATCCTGAAAGAGAGACCTCACGTTTTTTTCGTGCCCGGTCGGTCATCTCATTACGCGCCGCGCGAAACAGCCAGGCGGCGACGTTTTCGACCGGCTGCTCCACTTTCATCAGCTGATAGGTGACTTCCTGCAAAATATCGTCGGCATCATCGCGCACGGACGTTCGTCCGCGGATAAAGGCTTTCAGCCGGGCGCGGCAGGCATTACGCGCCGACATCAGCAATGACTCTCCCGCCAGCCCGGTTTTCATCTCGCTCACTCTGCTTCCGGCGTTTTCGGCGCGCTGTCGTCGCGTTTATCTTCGCGATGACCGTGCCAGCCGCAATGCCCGCGACCATGGCGACCAAAGCCTTCGCGACGCTGCTGAATAAACGCCTCACGCTGCTCGGGGGTCATGTTCATCCAGCGTTCGTGCATACGACGATGCGCGCCGAACATCCCCGGGCGGAAGCCCAGCCCACCAAACAGGATCCGGCTTAATACCAGAATTCCCAGCGCCTGCCAGAAACCGATGGCTTTCACGCCAAGAATAGCCGGGAGTAAGGCATTCCACAGGGTCATGACCACCAGTCCCAGTACAAGGACGATTACCGCGCCTATCACCAGCCCTTTACCCATACGGTGGCGGCCAAACCCGCGTCCGTGCCCTCTTCCGTGCATATCGAAATCTCTCATGGTGTTTACCTCATTTACAGTGATTGATTATGGCTTGTGATGAGGTAGACGGATGAGGCGGGGAAATATTGCTGGGGAGAATATAAAATTTTTTGTGCTTACGGATTTTAACGCATATCGCTCACGACGGGTGGGCGCTATGCGTCGCCTCCCGACACATCATCTCGTACGAAACATTCGTTTAACTAATGCGGTGGCGATAACGGCCAGGATGATTGATAGCAACGTAAGGAAGATGAGTGAGGATAATAGCGGGTTTAGCATGCCACCTAAACGGGCGAAGTCGCTGGTCGTTAAAAGGCTTAAAGTCACTCATACCATATGCTTACCAGTTCGCCGTTGGTATAGCGCTCTTTTTGCCGGGTGACGGGCTCCGGCAACGGAGGCTCCAGCATAACTGACATGTAATGTGCCGTTTTCCTCTTAAGAAATAAAACGACCTGCATTTTAAGTGTCGGTCTTTTTGCTTAATCCAGGCATCAGTTTTGCCATGAAATGATGTCGTCCAGACCTGAGAGCATGTCGGGAAAGTAACTTTCATCAATATCGAAGGAATCGTCAAGGGTAATACTGTCCGCATGGTTTTCAGGTTTCAGTACCATACTAACGCCAACAGCACCGGCAAAATGCGCCTGATGAAACTTAAGCTTAACCTGCTCGAATGCCGAGGTTAAACTAATATCCTTAGACTTTCCCCCTGTCTTTAAAGCCTGATGGAGATCATGTGTATCATTCCTGAATTGCTCGAGTTGACCGACAAAAAACTCTGCAGCAAACTCTGTTTTTAAGACAGGGATTGAGAATTCAACCCATACCATAATACGGCTATAGGCAGGCACCTCCTCTTCAGTCAGCCTTTCATAGGGCGTTAATTTAAGGTGCCTGTCACCACTTGTGATATCTATCATGATCCCCTCTTCACGGCATGTACTGAAAATACATGATTGTCCAGTTAGTCTCCCTGAACAGAACCTCAAAACGATACGACTTGTAACTATAAGTGCCTTTGTTTTTCCTGTCTTCCTCAAGCTGCAACTTGCAACTTGGGTGCTGTCGCGATTTTCCAGTTACACCAGACATTAAAAAGGCTCCCTCAGGAGCCTCTCATTATCAATCACGCCTGCGCCGGCAAACTAAAGCTCGAAATACTCCTCGAGAGCTGCTGCGCCTGCTCTTCCAGGGAAGCGGCGGCTGCGGCGGACTGCTGAACCAGCGCGGCGTTCTGCTGGGTCACGCCATCCATCTCTGTCACCGCCTGTCCGACCTGGCTGATCCCACGGCTTTGCTCTTCAGAGGCCACGGAGATCTGCTCCATCAACGTATTCACTTTATTCACGGAACTGATAATTGAATCAATAACTTCGCCTGAGCGGTTCACCAGTTCAGCACCGTTTTTGACGCTGGAAACCGACTGGGCAATCAGGCTTTCAATGTCTTTCGCGGCAACCGCGCTTTTCTGCGCAAGGGTGCGCACTTCACTGGCCACCACGGCGAAGCCGCGTCCTTGTGTGCCGGCGCGTGCTGCTTCAACCGCGGCGTTGAGCGCCAGAATGTTAGTCTGGAAAGCAATGCTGTTGATGACGCTGGTGATGTCCTCGATGCGCTTAGAGTTCGCCGCGATGGTATTCATCGTTTCGATCACTTCGCGGGTCACGGCCTCACCGGTGTGCGCATTGTTCACCGCGTCCTGCACCAGTTTTCCTGCCTGGTGAACGTTATCGGTGTTATTCGCCACGGTCGCGCTCAGCTCTTCCATGCTGGCCGCCGTCTGGGTTAACGCGGAGGCCTGCTGCTCGGTGCGTGAAGCCAGATCGATATTCCCGGAAGCAATTTCCTGCGCGGCGTGGGTGACGGTATGGCTCGCGTCACGCACCTGGGCGATAGTCGACAGAAGCGCCTGCCGCATCTGCTCCATTGAGCCCATCAGGTGATCGATTTCATTGCCGGAGGTGCCTTTTACCGGCACTGGAATGTCCAGTTTACCGGCGGCAATCTGGCTGCAGTGCTCGCGTGCCAGGTTGACCGGCGCGAAAACAAAGCGCTTCATCAGCAGGCTGACGGCAACAATCACGATTACAAACAGGAAAGCAATCGCCGCAATGATCGCCAGACCGGAGATGAAATTACTGCTCGCATCCTCGTTCAGGGTTTTGGCATATTTCTGGTGAACGGCAAGCACCTGGTCGAGAACGATTTCATACTGACGGTCGAGGCGGGACACCTCCGGGATAAGCGCATTAAACTTCGCGACATCGTGCGCAGCAGCGGCGTCAATCAACGGTGCCAGCCCCTGGTTACGGTAGTTTTGCCAGGCATCCTGATACGCGCTCACCAGCGGCGCTTCATCCGACAGGCGCGGAGACGCCATAAACGCCGCAAAGGCATGATCCGCTTTTGTGAGGGCCTCTTTAACCGCGGAAAGTTTCGCTGACTCATCAGCCGAGTTCCCCGCTTCCACCATCTTCACGTACTCCATCACCCTGACGCGCAAGGTACGGCTGTGGTTGATGGGGTCAATGATCGACAGCACAACCTGGATTTCTTTGTTCACATTATCCAGGGAATTATTACTTTTAATGATGAGGCCAACGCTGGTAATGGTGCTGACGACAAAGAAGAAAAGCAGAGCAAAAAGGACAATCAGGGATGATTTTTTTAACGACATGGACCGATACCTCAAGAATAAACATTCCCTATCGTTATCGGCCGATCCAAAACTTAAATTAATTAAAGTTATTAACGTTTCCCTTCAGCAGCCAGGGCTATGCTTTCGCTTTATAGCGCCGCTGCAGGGTGGCATCCAGTTTTCGCTGTAACGGTTGTGGCGTTTCGCCGTCGATCAGTTTGCCAATCAGATCAAAGCAGTGCCACGCCAGCTGGCGATTATCCTGGCGAATGGTATCAACCGGAATGGTGAGCGAGTCGTAGAGGTAGTGATCGTCAAAGCTGGCTAACCGGATATCACTTTGCATCAGGTTATGCTGACCCATATAGCGCAATACCCCTTCCAGCAGACCACAGGCGGCAGTGAACAAGGCTTTTGGCGGGCGTCCCAGGCGGGCGCACAGCTCGGCGAACATCTCGTAGCCGGAGCTCGGGTGATAGTTTCCGTGAATGATCCACTCCGGGCGCAGCGCCACATTGGCCTCCTGCAGCCCTTGCTTAAACCCTTCCAGACGATCGCGCGTCGGGGAAAGCCGCGGCTGCCCGCCAAGGAAGTAAATTTCATCAGGATGCTGACGCGCAATGTCGGCCACCAGTTCCGCCGTCGGGGTAATGGAATCGGTGATCACCAGCGGCAATGTGCTGTCGTTCATATGGCGGTCAAAAAGGACGACCGGCAGCTGTTCGCTCAGCTTCTGGTAGTCGGCATCATTGAGCATACTGGAGGCCACAATCAGCCCGTCCACCTGACGCGCCACCATGTTATTAACCACCACCGTCTCCTGCCCCGGGTTTTCATCGCTGCAGGAGATGAGCAGTTGAACGCCCGCCTCGCGGCACAGCGTCTCCAGTTCGTGAGAAAACACCGCAAAGCCGTAGTTAGTGATCTCCGGCACCACCAGACCGATGGTGTGGCTACGGTTATCACGCAGCGAGCGCGCGTGAATGCTGGGCTGGTAGTGATGCTCTTTCGCAATCGCCAGCACGCGCTCACGCGTCTCTTCCGCCACGCGAAGCTCTTTGCTGCGCCCGTTCAGTACCAGGCTGGCGGTGGCTTTTGAAACCCCCGCCAGTTCCGCGATGTCTTTAATTGTGACGCGTTTTGTTTTTCTCACAACGACTTAGATCCGGCTGCCAAAACCCTTATTCTACCATGCAGCCGCGCAGCGACCAGTAGCGTAATGTGATGTCGGACCCACCTTCGAATCGCACCCGTGCCGGATGGTCAGGAAAATAGCGGCTGCTCATCACCCCTTCGCCATGATTGATGAAAATTTCAACGCTGGAGCTATCACACAGAACGCGTAAATGATGAACGTCGCCCCGCCAGTAACGGGTCAATGTCTCCCCGGTTTTCAGGCTGGCGCGTTCCAGACGCAACCCGCTGTCCTCGACGATAAGGCGCAACGCACCGGCGAAATCCACGGTTACTGAAGATGAGGTGAGCTCGAACTCAAGGCGCGTCGCATCAAGAGCCGGGGCATCGCTGGCGTTACCCTGCCAGCGACATTCCTCTTCACGCAGTGCGTGCAGTTCGCGCACCGGCGTCTGCCACAGTTTGCCGTCACGGAAGTGTAATTCTCGCGGGCAGGTCATCTGATGGATCCACCCCTGCGCACGTGTGGGCTGAAACATCTCTTCTCCGTCCGGCACGCCCATCCAGCCGATCAGGATCCGCCGTCCGTCTTCCGCCACCGTGGTTTGGGGAGCGTAGAACTCGAAACCGGCGTCCAGCTCGTGCAACTCGCCATGTTCAAACGTAGCGCGGGTATGGTCGAACGCCCCGCTCATCCACGTGGCCGGATAAGTATTGAGATAGCGATGCGGTTCGCGCGCCAGCCCCTGCGGGCAGCAGATCAGTACGTGTGTCCCGTCGAGGGCAAACAGGTCCGGGCACTCCCACATGTATCCTGCCTCGGTCAGGCCGTTCACACCATGACCGGCAATCTCTCCGCAAGACGCCCAGTGGTGCAAATCGGCAGATGTGAACAGCAGTACCTTGCCGCGTTTTTGCAGATCCTGCGCCCCCAGTACCATGTACCACACCCCGTCGTGCTGCCACACTTTCGGGTCACGCACGTGCCCGGTGTAGCCTTCCGGCAGCGCAAGAACCGGACCAAGTTTCTTGAATGTACCATCGGGCTGTTGCGTGGCAAGGCACTGCCAGGCGGTGCGGCTGCCATCATCAAATTTCACGTTGCCGGTATAACACAACGTCAGGACACCGTTGTTATCGACGGCGCTGCCGGAATAGCAGCCGTTGCGGTCATACTTCTCATCGGGCATCAGCGCCATCGGTTCATGCTGCCAGTGCACCAGGTCTGCGGAGCTCCAGTGTCCCCAGCACTTATAGCGATGGTCGCAATCCAGCGGATTCCACTGATAGAACAGGTGGTAACGCCCGGCAAACCAGATAAACCCGTTAGGATCGTTCATCAGCCCCGTCACCGGTGCCGGATGCCATTGCGGATAATGGCTGTCGGCGTACGCACGCGGCTGGCCTTTCATGACGGCCTGCAGGATGGCAGGCCAGCGGGAAGGTAACGTCATTATTCAGAATCCGTTTTATATTTCAGCAGCAGCGAGACGGTAAACGCCACGCCGAAGGCAATCACCATGCCGATAATATAGTTAAGCAGCGAGCTTGCCTGCACGATCGCCATGCCCGGGATGGCAGTCAGCCCGACGGCGGTCATATAAACATGCACCGAGACCACCCACGCCCCGCCTGCCGCACCGCCAATCAGCGCGGCGATAAACGGTTTAACGAAACGCAGGTTGATACCAAATATTGCCGCTTCGGTAATGCCCAGCATGGCCGAAAACGCAGACGGTAACGTAATGGCTTTAATTTTCGCGTCTTTGGTTTTAAACCAGACCGCCAGACAGGCTCCCCCCTGCGCCACGTTGGCCATCGCCCAGATAGGCAGCAGGAAGTTAACGCCAATCGACGGATTCCCCAGCAACCCGGCTTCAATGGCATGGAAACTGTGGTGAATACCGGTAATAACGATAACCGAGTAAAGCCCGCCAAATAACAGCCCGGCCAGCCAGCCCGCATGGGCGATCAGGGTGCTCAGAACAAAGGAAATGCCATCCCCTAACGCACGCCCGGCCGGGCCAATGATCAGCAAGGCAATAAAGCCGGAGAGAATAACGGTGAGGAACGGCGTCAGGATCAGATCTAACGCATCCGGAATAATACGGCGCAGGTTTTTCTCCACGATACTCATAAACCAGACGGCCAGCAGCACCGGGAACACGGTTCCCTGATAGCCAATCATGGCAATCTCAAGACCGAAGAAGTTCATGGTGTGGAAGCCAGACGCCACGCCCCAGGCGTTAGTCAACGCCGGGTGCGTCAGAATGCCGCCGAGGGTCGCCCCCAGATAAGGGTTACCGCCAAATTCACGCGCGGCCGTGAAGCCAATCAGGATCGGCAGAATGATAAACGCCGCTGAACTGCACATATCCAGCATGATATAGAGCGCGTTATCGGCATTAACCCAGCCGTAGGTTTTGACCATCCCGAGCAGGCCCATCAGTAAACCGGAGGCCACAATCGCTGGAATGATCGGCACAAAGATGTTTGAGAGCAGTCGGGCAATGCGCTGGAACGGGTTCAGCTTGCGTGCCGCCAGGTCAGCCGCTTCGGACTTGCTGGATTCGCTAATCCCTGCCGCCTGGATAAACGCGGCGTAGACCTTGTTAACCACCCCCGTACCAAAAATCACCTGCATCTGCCCGGCGTTGCGAAAACAGCCTTTAACGCCGTCAACCTTGCCGATGGCTTGTTGATCGGCAAGCGTGTCGTCGACCAGCACCAGTCGAAGACGCGTTGCGCAGTGCGCCGCACTGGCGATGTTCTCTTTGCCACCGAGCAGCGGAATGAGCGCGCGGGCGATATTATCAAAATCCATAGATACCTCTGCCTGACTGTATTTTTATGATGTGAAAAACGCCCCCGCACTGCGGGAGCGTAAAAGGTTAAAACCAGGTTTCCATCTGTACCCCAAAGTTCCATTCCCCGCCGGCGTTGAAACCGCTGCTGCCAAAGGCATCATCGCTGGCGTAATTATCCAGTTTGCTGCTCCAGTCCATCCAGGTGGCGAACAGACGCAACTCAGGACGGCTGAAGAAATCGCCGATCTTGCCCGCTTTTAACGTTGGGGCAAAGGTCAGCTTGTAGAAACTTCCGTTGACGGCGTTTCGGTCTTTATACCCTTCCGGATTTAAATCCATGTACTGATAGCTGCCCTCAAACGCCAGGGCGAAATTCTGCGTGACCTCTTTAATCAGGCGGGTATTGAGCGTGACCCACTCATAGCTGTCGCCTTTTACATAGCGGTCTTTACTGCTCTGGGCCAGAACGGCAGGCGCGATATGCCAGCCACCACCAAGAGGCGTGACACCGTAACTTGCAAAGCGCCAGGTATCGGCTTCAGACAGCAATGCGCCATCGGAACCGATGCTCTTCACCTCTGCCCCCAGCCCGTGGCCGTACAGCAGCGCCGTTTTGGCTGAGCCTTCACGCAGGCCGTAGAAACTTTCATTGTGCAATCCGACCAGGGCATGAACGCCATTGTTGGCGGCGTCGGTTTTTATCAGATCGCCATTGCTGTCTTTGCGGTCGTCGTTGTCTTTTGCCCGCAGGCCGCTCACCATCAGCTGGAACGGCCCGGCGAAGTGGTTCATGCTGAGGATGTAGTTCTGAACGTTATTGTCGATTTGCTCTTCGCTGCCGAAGTTACGCCCGTAAAGAGAGAAGTTGCTGCGCAGCGATTCATTCCATTTCACGTCATACACGCCACCACCGGTACCGGCCAGGAACACCACATCGGAATCCAGCCAGTGAATATCAAAGTTATCCCGATCGAAGCGTTTGCCGGCCCAGAAGGTACTGCCTTTCAGCGCGCCGCTAAAATCAGGCAGATTGCCCAGTTCAGCAAACGCCTGACGAATATTGAGATCGCTGGTGTCAGCGGACCAGTCGTTATAGGTTTTCTGACCATCCGCCAGCATGGCCTTGAAGCGCGTGGTCGCCCCGTTATCCAGGGTCTGTTTGTGTTCCACGTTCAGCTCAACGTAGGTATCGGCTTCATTCCCCAGACGCCCGACCGCACCACCGGTTTCCCCGGCTGGCGTCAGATAAGGGCCGCTTTTACTGCTCGACGCCGCATCGTTCATCAGCAGGCCAGAACGGGCATAGCCATGAAACTCAAACCCACTGCTCTGATCGGCTTTCTTCTCCAGTGCGGCGGTACGCTGCGCTACTTGCTGGGTTGTTGTTTGCGCCTGCTGCTGGGCAGTAACCAACTGCTGCGTTTTTTGTTCTGCGTCGGTGGCGCGTTTCTCCGCAACCTGCGCGCGGGTTTCCGCAGCCTGAAGACGCTGCTCCAGGGCAGCAAGACGCGCTTCGATACTCGTCATATCCGTTTGGGCAAAAACAGAGGTACTCCCGGCCAGCATGCCTATCATCACGGCAAGTCTGCGTTTTTTATACATTTTGTCGCATCCCTAAAAGAAGTCATTGAAAGTGCTAAATTGCTAAACCGGTTTAGGCTGATGATACTAAACCTGCCAATTTTGGATCGGCAATCTTTTTTGCTAAACCGATTTAGTAAGTGTGATCGAGGCGACAATTCAGGCCGTCGACAGACGGCCCGTTGCGGGAGGAATTACAGTTGCGGGTGATAAGGCAGCGCGGTCATCGCCCCTTTAGCCGTGGTGGCTAACGCGCCGCAGCGCTGGGCTAATGCGATCACGCGTGGAAGATCGTGGCTGTCGATACTCCCAGCGAAAGCCAGTCCATAAAGCAGTCCCGCCACGAAGGCATCACCTGCGCCCGTGGTGTCCACGCATTCAACGGGGGTTGCCGGATAATGCTTTACCGTTCCGTCATGCCAGGCGATGACCCCCTCTTTGCCCTGAGTGACCAGCACCAGCCGGGCCGGACAGCGGCGCATCAGCGCGGCCAGCCCTTCCGTGACCCCAAAGTCGGCGGTTAGAAAAGCCAGTTCTTCGACGGAGAGTTTGACGACGTCAGCGCATTGCAGCGCCTGTTCGAGGCAGCGGCGCAGGTCGTCCTCATCCGGCCAGAGATCCGGGCGGATATTGGGGTCGAAACTGACATAACCCCCCGCTTCCCTGACCGCGTTCATGGCCTGAAACGTTGCAGAACGGCTCGGTTCAGCGCTCAGGGCAATGGAACAAACATGCAGCCACTCTCCTGCGCTAAAGGGCGGCAGGTCGGCTGATGCCAGAAACAGATCGGCGCTCGGGCGAACCATAAAGGTGAAAGAGCGTTCGCCCTGTTCGTCCAGATCCACGACCACGGTTGACGTGCGGTGTGCCGGGTCGAGGCGCATCCACTTTACGTCAACCTGCTCGTCAGCCAGCGTTTTATGCATAAAGCGACCGAAAGGATCGTCGCCGACCCTGCCGATAAAGGCGCTTTTCCCGCCCAGACGGGCAATACCGACCGCCACGTTCGCCGGCGCGCCGCCGGGGCATTGCAGCAACCGGCCTTCTCCCTCCGGTAATAAATCCACTACCGCATCGCCAAGTACCCAGATTTTTTGCATGTGATCCTCTTAGCTAAACAATATTAAACCGTTTTAGCTATTTAAGCACAGGCAGGACGACGGGGAAATAATACGGAAGGAAAATTGGCTTAACGCACCAGGTGTGGCCAGCTAATATCGCCTACGCCATTCAGCGCTGGACGGGCAAACAGAAAGCCCTGAAAACGTCGGATCCCGGCAGATTCAAGCCAGCACCACTCTTCCAGCTTCTCGATGCCTTCCGCCACCAGGGTAATTTCAAGGTCGGTGCAGCAGCTGACTATCGAGCGCACAATCGCCTGTTTTGGCCCGCTGAGATGAATATTGCTGACAATTTCGCGATCGATTTTAATTTTATCCGGCTGGAATCGGGTCAGCAGTGAAAGCCCGGCGTAACCGGAACCGAAATCATCGATCGCCAGGCCAATACCTTCAGCACGCAGATGTTTAATGGCGCTATTGAACTTGTTGAACCCGGAAATCATCTCGTTTTCGGTCACTTCAATGACCACCTGCTCCGGCTGAAGCCCATGTTGTTTAATCTGTTCAACCAGAAACTCCACGGCGCCAGGCACTTTCACCAGCGACATCGGGAGAAGATTCACCGCGATTTTATGGCTCCCGATCCCCAGTTTGTCGGCCAGCGCAAAAGCCCAGGCCTTGGTCTGGAGATCGACTTCATAGATTTTGTCCTGATCGAGGCGGCTGAAAAAATGCTCCGGGCTTCCCCCGTCATTACCGCGGATAAGGGCCTCAAGTGAACTGATTTTCCCTTCCAGCGGTTCGACGATGGGCTGGAGGGCGAACTGGCAGGTTTGTCTGTCCAGCAGACCCAGACTCTCGCCAAACGGCGATTTCTCACGCGAGAGCGTCCATTTCTCCGGGGCAAAACGCGCCCCCGACGGGGCCGGTCGTTTGCCGGTAATAAACGTCTGAATAAATTTAAACACCCGATCATCAGATGTCAGATAACTGTCCAGTTTGCTGTAGTGCAGTACCGACTGCAGAACGTCTTTCGGCGACTGGTTCTGCAGGTCAAACAGCAGCATACCGACATTCTCAAAACGTCTGCGGGGGCCGTAATCCCGCATAAGCTCAACCACGCCGCTGTGCCGCTTATCCTCACGGATCTTCTGAAACAACCTAACCACACTCTCTTCCGAGCCTTCGAGGAGTTGCAGGACATCATCTCCTTTTGAAAGAAGAACGCCGGTAATATTCAACCCGGCATTGCGCGTCCTGGCCTGTTCAACCAGCGCCTGGAGTTCGGCGGATCGGCAGGATAAATTCAACTGGCTGCGGTAAATAAGAGTAGTCAGCACAAAAACGTGTTCCGATAAGAGGTATGCGTTGGACATTACTGTTTAACATACTTCATCTGCGCGACCTAACAGATTAACCCCTTGCGGGAAAGGCTACTTTTTCTCATCCCCGATGCGTCTGTCAATTCTCTCCTGCATGTAGGCATAAAACGGGTTCGACGTCACCCGCATTAACGCGTCTTTGCCTACGCTCAGCACGGAGGTTTCCCCCCACAGCGCAATCGTGCCGAGGCTAATGCCATACCGGTTTTTCTCCGCAGGATGTCGGCCATAGAGATCGTCATCAGGCGGGAACGGCACGGCGACATGCGACAGTGAATAGACCTCCTGCGGCCAGGACATCGCCAGCGGTACCGCGGTCTCATCGGTGCGTCCCGCAGGGGTTATTTTCGCCACCACGGCGAAACTGTCCGCGCTGGCATTGGTAATAATCGTGACACCGTAACGCCTTTTCGCCACAGGCAGTAACTCAGAGGTCGCCGCCCACGACGACGGTTTAAAGAGAGGACGGAAGCTGGCGGCCTGATTGATATCAAATACAACCAGCTCGCTGCCGTTCGCCGGAAGCTGGTCAAATAACCCGGTGACCACGGCGCGGGTGCTGACCGTTGAATCCATCACTGACTGAAATGCGAGTACCGGCGGCAGCTGGTCCAGTCTGTGCTCCCGGGTATCCCGCCCCATTTGCTCCTGCAGGGCCTGGGTCAAGAGCCATGACTGGCGCGCCGCATTGACCGGGAAGGAGTTGTATTTATACGGGTTATATTCCGGCGAGATGTTTAACCATGCCGCTTTGGCAAACGGCGGTAACATCGCCGGCAATCCGGCCAATCCTGCAAACCGGGCGAACGCCGTGACGCCAATCATTGGCGAGAGCAGAATGAGCTGTTGCGGTTTGCGAAGCGCAGGCGTGTCCAGCGCATCAAGGGCATATTTCATCGCCAGCGCCCCACCGTTGGAGTAACCCACCAGATGCAGGGGAACATTGTCTCCCGCCAGCCGCGTGGCTTCACGCACGGCAAGGCGCGTCGCTGCCAG
>SKED01002227.1_pt1 | contig 14301 bp, 13 predicted proteins | sample 4826651 | NCBI WGS metagenome assembly SKED01 (sample SAMN11008818, study PRJNA524170) | human gut metagenome | biome: Human fecal sample; material: Feces; isolation source: fecal sample from pouch patient p19 | host: Homo sapiens | place: Israel: Tel-Aviv | collected 2016-06-28
GTACAATGTAGAAGAGTGGGTTTATAGGTGAAAATCCGCGAATCAGACAGATTAGGAGTAAATATGATGAATACAGTAAAGGAAAAATGGCCTGAAATTATCGAACATCTCAGGGTCGAACATGAGTTGTCCAATGTATCGTTCAATACGTGGATCCAACCATTGAAAGTTTACGATGTCGTAGACAATACCGTATTTATATTAGTAAATATGAATGCGAGTGTAGAATATATTGAAAAAAAATATCAGCTTCCATTAAAAGTATGTATTGCGGAGATTACTGGAACTGAATATGAAGTTGTCTTCATTTCCGAGGATGATGACAGACTGAACGAGATTCAGAATATGGCCATTGAAGCAAATCAGAAGAAAAAAAGCAAAAGTGCTGCGGAAAAAGCCGGGCTTAATCCGAAGTATACTTTTGATACCTTCGTTGTCGGCGGTAACAATAATTTCGCCCATGCAGCTTCCCTTGCTGTAGCCGAATCTCCGGGAGAAGTATACAATCCCCTCTTCTTATATGGAGGTGTTGGACTTGGAAAGACTCATTTGATGCACTCAATTGCACATTTTATTCTGGACAAGAATCCAAAGAAAAAAGTCCTCTATGTAACCAGCGAGACATTTACCAATGAGCTGATCGAAGCTCTCAAAAACGGAAAAACCGCCGGAAACGAGTCCGCAATGTCGAAATTCCGCGATAAATACCGTAATAATGACGTACTTTTGATCGATGATATCCAATTCATTATCGGAAAAGAAAGTACACAGGAAGAATTCTTCCACACATTTAACCATCTGCATACATCCGGAAAGCAGATCATCATATCGTCTGATAAGCCGCCGAAAGATATTGAAACTTTGGAGGCCAGACTTCGTACGCGCTTTGAGTGGGGTCTGATTGCTGATATTTCATCACCTAATTATGAAACCCGTATGGCGATATTACAGAAGAAGATCGAGCTGGATCATCTGGAAAAATACAATATTCCGAATGATGTACTCGAATATATCGCAACGAACGTTAAGACAAATATCCGAGAACTTGAAGGGTCTCTTAATAAACTGATTGCTCTTTATAAACTGAACAACACCGGTTCTATCGATATTGCCCTTGCAGCAGAGGCCTTAAAAGATATCATTTCTTCGGATAATCGCAGAGAAGTTACACCGGAACTGATTTTGGACATCGTTTCCGAACATTTTGGTGTATCTATTTCTGATCTGAAAGGGAATAAACGTAACGCCGAGATCGTATTTCCGCGCCAGATTGCCATGTATCTGATCCGAAATATGACAGAAACTTCATTAAAAGCAGTCGGTGTCATTCTTGGGGGCAAGGATCACTCTACCATCAAGCATGGGATTGAGAAAATCGAGAACGAATTAAAGGCGGACGAGACTCTTTCTAACACTATTAATATTATAAAGAAGAAAATCAATCCGGCTTAGCCTTATTTTGCCATTTTGGCCTGTGAATAACTATGGGGAAAATCTGCGTCTGACATGTGGATAACTATGGGACAGCCTTGTGAAAACCCCAGGGATTTTACACCTGTCTTTAGAAACGAAAAAGTTTTCAACAGTCGTTCCACATAAAATCCAGTCGAATTCCACAAAGTTTTCAAAGCCAAAATTCCTTGCAAACACTGGGCTAGAGGCACTTTTCCTCTTTTCCACATCCCCTAATACGGCTGAGGCGGAAACTATTTTATTTATTTATCTATCACACACGTGCGAAAGGAGTTATACACATATGAAAATTACCTGCAGTAAATCCAATCTGGTCAAAGGTGTCAGTATTGTTTCCAAAGCAGTTCCATCTAAAACAACAATGCCAATCCTTGAATGTATTCTTATTGATGCAACAACAGATATTATCAAATTAACAGCGAATGATATGGAACTTGGTATCCAGACAGAAATTTCCGGAGACATTATTGATCGCGGAATGATCGCTATCGATGCAAAGATTTTTTCAGAGATCGTTAGAAAACTTCCGGATAATGAAGTAACGATCGAAACTTTAGATAATCTTCAGACAGTCATCACATGTGAAAAAGCAAAATTTGATATTGCCGGTAAACCTGGCGATGAATTTGCTTACTTACCAATTATTGAGAAAGAAGATTCTATAGAAGTCTCTCAATTCACATTGAAAGAAGTCATCCGTCAGACAATTTTCTCTATTTCTGACAGTGAAAGTAATAAACTTATGACTGGAGAATTGTTCGACATCAGTGATAATATTCTGAAAGTTGTTTCGCTGGACGGACACAGAATTTCCATTCGAAAAGTGCCATTGAAAAAAAGCGTAGCTGACAGAAAGCTTGTTGTACCTGGAAAGACACTGATCGAGATCAGTAAGATCCTTTCGGGTGAGGCTGAAAATGTGGTATCGATTTCATATACAAAGAATCATATTGTGTTCGAATTTGATAACACGATCGTTGTATCACGTCTGATCGAAGGTGAATATTTCAGAATCGATCAGATGTTGTCAAATGATTATGAGACAAAAGTCAGAATTAATAAAAAAGAGCTGCTCAACTGTATCGACCGAGCAACACTTCTGGTAAAAGAAGGAGACAAGAAACCAATCATCATCAATATCGGTGACGAACTTATGGAATTAAAGATCAAATCCCAGATCGGATCCATGAATGAAGAGATTATGATCACAAAAGAGGGAAAAGATCTGCTGATCGGATTCAATCCGAAATTCCTGATCGATGCACTTCGTGTTATCGACGACGAAGAAGTAACAATTTATCTGATGAATGCGAAAGCACCTTGCTTCATCAAAGATGATGGAGAAAGCTATATCTACCTGATCCTTCCTGTTAACTTTAATGCTGCAGCATAAACGGGAATGGAATATCTGGAAGAAGATTAAAAGATAAAACAAAAAACGCAGGAATGCTTGCAAAAAGATTTAGCGATAAGTATAATAAAAAGCAACTGAAAAACAGAAAAAATGCGCATAAAAATACAACAAAATGCATACAACAGAACGCTTTTTGATAGATGGATCGGATACAGCCTGGCTGATCTGATAAAATTTATCTATAAGTTATGCTTATAAGATATGGGAGAATCCCGGGAGAGGAATGCGAGACATATGGAGACAATTAGATTACGAGATGAATATATCAAGCTTGGACAGGCTTTGAAAGCTACAGGAATGGTGGAATCCGGAGTAGAAGCCAAAGAAGTGATCCAGGAAGGTCTTGTCATGGTAAATGGCGAGACAGATACACGCCGCGGACGTAAGTTATACGGCGGAGATGTTGTATTATTTGACGGAGAAGAGATCAGAATTGAAGGTTAATTCCCTGAAATTAAAGAATTTTAGAAATTATGATCTTCTGAATGTGGAGTTTGATGGTTCTACGAATATTTTTTACGGGAACAATGCCCAGGGGAAGACGAATATTCTGGAGGCTGTGTATCTGTCCGGAACGACCAAGTCCCACCGCGGGTCGAAGGACAGGGATATGATCCGTTTCGGCGAGGATGAATCACACATCGAAACCGTGGTGGAAAAGAACGGAATCAGTTATCAGATCGATATGCACCTGAAGAAGAACAGTCCGAAAGGGATTGCCATCAATAAGATGCCGATCCGGAAAGCAAGCGAACTTTTCGGAATTGTGAATCTTGTATTTTTCTCGCCGGAAGATCTGAACATTATCAAGAACGGGCCGGCAGAGAGAAGAAGATTCATAGATCTGGAGCTTTCGCAGCTTGATAAGGTGTACCTGAATAATCTGTCGAATTACAACCGGATCGTGAATCAGCGAAACCATCTGCTGAAAGAGCTCAGTTTCGGCGGAAAGAAAGATCTTTCGGATACACTGGAAATATGGGAGCTGCAGATGGTACAATATGGGGAAAGGCTGATTGCCAGAAGAAAAGAATTTGTCGAACAGATCAATGGGATCATTGCAAAGATTCACCAGAGACTGACCGGCGGTAAAGAAAGCCTGAAGATCATATACGAGCCAAGTACGGGAGATCTGCCATTTGAACAGGCACTGAACCGGTACCGGGAGAGAGATCTGCGGATGAAGAGTACAACGGTGGGGCCGCACAGGGACGACATCGGCTTTCTGATCGGTGATATGGACATCCGCAAATATGGTTCCCAGGGACAGCAGAGAACGGCTGCCCTGTCTTTGAAACTGTCGGAGATCGAGCTGGTCAAACTGGCAACACATGACACCCCGATACTTTTACTTGACGATGTATTGTCTGAACTTGATAAACACAGGCAAAACTATTTGTTAGACAGCATACATGATATACAGACTTTGATTACCTGTACGGGTGTTGAGGATTTTGTAAATTACCGCTTTTCAATAAACAAAGTGTTCCATGTCCAGAACGGGCAGGTAACGAAAGAAAACTAGGAGGACTGAGAATGGGTACAGAAAAAGTACAGCATGAATACGGCGCAGATGAAATTCAGATATTGGAAGGTCTTGAGGCAGTCCGCAAACGTCCTGGTATGTACATTGGAAGTACATCTTCCAGAGGTTTGCATCACCTTGTATACGAGATTGTCGATAATGCCGTAGACGAAGCTTTGGCGGGCTTCTGTGATACGATTTATGTAACAATCAATAAAGACAATTCGGTGACCGTTATCGATAATGGACGTGGAATTCCGGTTGGTATCAACCACAAAGCAGGGCTTCCTGCGGTAGAAGTCGTATTTACCGTACTGCATGCGGGAGGAAAGTTCGGCGGTGGAGGATACAAGGTATCCGGAGGACTTCACGGTGTTGGAGCATCTGTTGTAAATGCGCTCTCCAACTGGCTGGAAGTAGAGATCTTCCATGACGGAAAGATCTATCAGCAGCGTTATGAACGCGGAAAAGTTATGGAAAAACTGGCAGTGATCGGAGAATGTGAAGAAGGAAAATCAGGTACAAAAGTTACATTCCTGCCGGATGATACCATTTTCGAGACAACGATCTTTGATTTTAATGTCCTGAAACAGAGATTCCGTGAGATGGCCTTCCTGACAAAAGGTCTGAAGATCGTGCTCAGGGATGACCGTGAGGAAGAACCAAAAGAAAGAACATTCCACTACGAGGGCGGGATCAAAGAATTCGTTTCTTACCTGAACCGGAGTGCGACACCACTTTATGAGCAGATCATTTACTGTGAAGGCATGGTCAATAATGTGTCTGTAGAAGTGGCTATGCAGCACAACGATTCTTACAGCGATAATACGTATGGATTTGTCAATAACATTACGACCCCGGAAGGCGGAACACACGTTGTCGGATTCCGTAATGCGATCACAAAGACATTTAATGACTATGCAAGAAAGAATAAGCTTCTGCGTGAAAATGAGCCGAACTTAAGCGGTGAAGATATCCGTGAAGGTCTGACAGCAATCATCAGTGTCAAGATCGAAGACCCGCAGTTCGAGGGACAGACCAAGCAGAAACTTGGTAACAGTGAGGCGAGAGGTGCGGTTGATAATGTGGTCAGCAGGCAGCTTGAGATCTTCCTTGAGCAGAATCCGGCCGTTGGTAAGATTATTGTGGAGAAATCTGTGATGTCCCAGCGTGCGAGAGAAGCCGCAAGAAAGGCAAGAGACCTGACACGTAGAAAATCAGCACTTGATAACATGGCACTTCCGGGAAAGCTTGCAGACTGTTCTGACAAGAATCCGGAGAATTGTGAGATCTACATCGTAGAGGGAGATTCTGCCGGTGGTTCTGCGAAGACTGCACGTGACCGTGCGACACAGGCAATCCTTCCGCTTCGTGGTAAGATCCTGAATGTAGAGAAGGCAAGACTGGATAAGATCTACGGCAATGCCGAGATCAAGGCGATGATCACAGCATTTGGTACCGGAATCCATGAGGATTTTGATATTTCCAAGCTGCGTTATCACAAGATCATCATCATGACCGATGCCGACGTGGACGGTGCACATATCAGTACACTGCTTCTGACATTCATTTACCGTTTCATGCCGGAACTGATCAAGCAGGGATATGTATATCTGGCACAACCGCCGCTCTACAAGCTTGAGAAGAACAAGAAAGTATGGTATGCATACAGTGACGAAGAATTAAGCAAGATCATCGAAGAAGTCGGACGTGACGGGAATAATAAGATCCAGCGTTACAAAGGTCTGGGAGAGATGGATGCCGAGCAGCTCTGGGATACCACCATGGATCCACAGCACCGTATCCTCTTACGTGTAACGATGGACGATGAGACAACGAGTGAACTGGACCTTACATTCACCACCCTGATGGGTGACAAAGTTGAACCGAGACGTGAGTTCATCGTTGAAAATGCAAAATATGTCAAGAACCTGGATGTATAATAACAGCGTGTAGAAGAAAGGAGGAACAGAGATACTTACATCTCTGAGAGATTGATGGAAGACAATATATTTGACAAAGTCCACGAAGTGGATCTGAAACAGACAATGGAAACCTCTTATATCGACTACGCGATGAGTGTTATTGCGTCCCGTGCACTGCCGGATGTAAGAGATGGTTTGAAACCGGTACAGAGAAGAATTCTGTACTCTATGATCGAACTGAATAACGGTCCCGACAAGCCGCACAGAAAGTGTGCACGTATCGTCGGTGATACGATGGGTAAATATCACCCGCACGGTGACAGTTCGATCTATGGCGCATTGGTTAATATGGCACAGGAATGGTCTACCAGATATCCGCTGGTAGACGGACATGGTAACTTTGGTTCTGTGGACGGTGACGGTGCTGCCGCCATGCGATACACAGAGGCAAGACTGAGTAAGATTTCCATGGAATTAACGGCGGATATTAATAAAAATACCGTTGATTTTATTCCGAACTTTGACGAGACGGAGAAAGAACCTACCGTTCTGCCGGCAAGATTCCCGAACCTTCTGGTCAACGGTACTTCCGGTATCGCTGTAGGTATGGCGACCAATATCCCGCCGCACAACCTGCGTGAAGTGATCAATGCGGTTGTACAGATCATCGATGACCAGATCGAGGATAAAGAAGAGACAACGATCGAAGAGATCTTAAAGATCATCAAAGGACCGGACTTCCCGACCGGAGGTATGATCCTTGGAACCAGAGGTATTGAAGAGGCATACAGAACCGGACGCGGCAAGATCCGTGTGCGTGCGGTGACAGATATCGAGGCGATGCCGAACGGCAAGAGCCGCATCATCGTAAGCGAGCTTCCTTACATGGTGAATAAAGCAAGACTGATCGAGAAGATCGCAGAACTGGTACGTGATAAGAAGATCGACGGCATCACAGACTTAAGTGACCAGTCAAGCCGTGAAGGAATGCGCGTAGTCATTGAACTCAGGAGAGATGCCAATGCAAATGTTATCCTGAACCAGTTATACAAACATACACAGCTTCAGGACACATTTGGTGTGATCATGCTGGCACTGGTCGGCAACGAGCCGAAGGTCATGAACCTGATGGAGATGCTCAACTACTATCTGAGACATCAGGAAGAAGTTGTGACACGCCGTACACAGTATGAGTTAAATAAAGCCGAAGAACGTGCGCATATCCTACAGGGATTACTGATCGCATTAGATAACATCGATGAAGTGATCAAGATCATCAGAGGTTCACAGACTGTCCAGATCGCAAAATCAGAATTGATGGAGCGTTTCGGACTGACAGATGTACAGGCGCAGGCAATCGTAGACATGAGACTGCGTGCCCTGACAGGTCTGGAAAGAGAAAAACTCGAAGCAGAATATAAAGCACTGATGGAGCAGATCGAACATTTACGTGCGATCCTCGCAGACAGAAAGTTATTACTTGGCGTGATCAAAGAAGAGATCCTTGTGATTCGTGATAAATACGGAGATGAGAGAAGAACATCCATCGGATTCGATGAGTTCGATATCTCCATGGAAGACCTGATCCCAAGGGAAGATGTTGTCATCACGATGACAAAGCTTGGATATATCAAGAGAATGTCTCACGATACATTCAAAGCCCAGAACCGTGGAGGTAAGGGAATCAAAGGTATGCAGAAGCTGGACGAGGATTATGTAGAAGAACTCTTCATGACCAATACACATCACTACCTGATGTTCTTTACGAACACCGGACGTGTATACCGCATGAAAGCATACGAGATCCCGGAAGCAAGCAGAACATCCAGAGGAACTGCGATCGTGAATCTGTTACAGTTAATGCCGGGCGAGAAGATCAGTGCGGTCATTCCGATCGAGAAATATAACGATGACGAATATCTGCTGATGGCTACCAAGAAAGGTCTCATCAAGAAGACCCCGATCAAAGAATATGCAAATGTCAGAAAGACAGGGCTTGCAGCAATCACACTCCGTGAGGAAGATGAGCTGATCGAGGTAAAATATACAGACAGCGATCATGATGTATTCATGGTTACAAAGTATGGACAGTGTATCCGCTTCAATGAAAGTGATGTACGTCCGACAGGAAGAACATCCATGGGTGTCCGTGGTATGAACCTGGTAGACCGTGATGAAGTGATCGGAATGCAGATCGATTCACAGGGAACAGACCTGCTGATCGTGTCAGAATATGGAATGGGCAAACGTACTTCCATCGATGAATTCACAGCCCAGAACCGCGGCGGTAAAGGTGTGAAGTGCTACAAGATCACAGAGAAGACCGGTAACGTTGTAGGTGTGAAAGCAGTAGATGAGGACAATGAGATCATGATCATCAACACGGAGGGAATCATCATCCGTATGAAGTGTGACGGAATCTCAGAACTCGGAAGAGTGACATCCGGAGTGAAGCTTATCAACCTGCCGGAAGGAGATAAAGTAGCTTGTATCGCAAAAGTACGTAGAGGCGATGAATCAGAAGATGATCTGGTAGAGCCGGAAGAAAGTACAGAAGATGCAGAGAACGTAGAGACAGAAGAATAAAGATATAAAACGAGGCGGAAGATTAAAAAATTTCCGCCTCGTTTTTTGAAAAAATATTTTTATTTTTCCGCCTCATCTGCAGCAAGTTCACGAAGAATGATCTCTGCAGTCTTCTTCACAGTAGCAGCTACAAAGTCTGTACATTGTGCTTTACGTTCCGGAGAATTCTTCTCTTTGCCTTTTGTCAGAACACGGCAGCATGTTGCACCACAGTATTCCTTGAAGAAATCGTGGATTTCGTTCGAAAGCTTGAAACAGCGGTTAATCTTAGGATCACCAGGTGTCTTACGTCCGAAGAAATATCCGATACACATCGTTGCTCCGGCGAGTGCACCACAGATACATCCGCCTCCGCCAAGCCCCCATGGGAATCCGGAACTCATAGCAATCGCATCATCCGACATGTCCAGTTCAAAATTCTCCTTGATTGCATAAATGACAGATTCTGAACAGGCAAAACCCTGATTAAAGATGTCCACGGCATCCTTTTGAAGTTTCTCTAAATCTACATTTGTTGTCATTATAATCCCTCCTGAAAAATGTGTTAAATCCATTATACCACGGCGAAAAAAACTTGTATATCATCTTGGAACAGGGTAAAATAAAAAAGGACAGGTTTTTTTGAGCAGGAACAGAAGGTTCCCCAAAAATCCCATGTCCCCAGGAGGATATAGATGAGAACGATCAATGTAAATACAATCACAGAAAATATAAAAGACATGTGCATCCAGGCGAATCATTTCCTCGCCGATGACATGGACAAAGCAATGAAACACGCACTGGAGACAGAAGAAGCACCACTGGGCCGTCAGATTCTGGATCAGCTGCAGGATAATCTGAAGATCGCAGCAGAAGACATGATCCCAATCTGCCAGGATACAGGTATGGCCGTCATCTTCATGAAGATCGGTCAGGACGTACACTTCGAAGGAGGCAGTCTGGAAGATGCCATCAACGAAGGTGTCCGTCAGGGATACGTAGAAGGATTCTTAAGAAAATCCGTCGTAGGAGATCCGATCATCCGCGAGAATACCAAAGACAACACACCGGCAGTGATCCACTACAGTATCGTGCCGGGAGATAAAGTAGAGATAAAGGTTGCGCCAAAAGGATTCGGCAGCGAGAATATGAGCCGCGTATTCATGTTAAAACCAGCCGACGGGATCGAAGGAGTAAAGGAAGCGATCCTCACAGCGGTCAGAGACGCAGGACCGAATGCCTGTCCGCCGATGGTAGTCGGAGTAGGAATCGGCGGAACATTTGAAAAATGTGCACTGATGGCAAAAGAAGCCCTTACAAGAGAAGCCGGATCCCATTCCGGAACTGCCTGGGTAAAAGACCTGGAAGAAGAGATGCTTGAGACGATCAACAAGCTTGGAATCGGACCGGGCGGACTCGGAGGAACGACCACAGCTCTTGCAGTGAATGTCAATACATACCCGACACACATCGCAGGACTGCCGGTTGCAGTCAACATATGCTGCCATGTGAACCGTCATATCATCAGGGAGGTGTAAGTATGGACAAGCATATCACAGCACCAATTACAAAAGAAACAGCCAGATCTCTTCACGCAGGAGATTATGTATATGTCACAGGAACCATCTACACGGCAAGAGATGCGGCGCACAAGCGCATGGATGAAGCACTGGACCGCAGGGAATCACTTCCGATCGATATCAAAGATCAGGCAATCTACTACATGGGACCATCTCCGGCAAGAGAAGGACGCCCGATCGGATCAGCCGGTCCGACAACTGCCAGCCGTATGGACAAGTATGCACCACGTCTGCTGGATCTTGGTCAGACGGCCATGATCGGAAAAGGCAAGAGAAGCCAGGCAGTGATCGATGCGGTGGTACGTAACGGATGCGTATACCTTGCAGCCATCGGAGGAGCCGGTGCACTGTTATCCAAATGCATCAAATCCTCAGAAGTCATTGCATACGAAGACCTCGGAACCGAAGCCATCCGTAAATTACAGGTTGAGAACCTTCCGCTCATCGTAGTCATCGACAGCGAAGGCAATAACCTATACGAAACTGCGATCAAGGAGTATGCAAAGATATGAGAAGAATCCTTCTGATGGTACTCCGGAATATTTTCTTCGTGCCGGTCTACTGGTACAAGTTATGCTATCATGCCAGACACGTAGACAAATATACGGAAGAAGAACACTATAAATTATTAAAATACATCGATCACCGGGCAAATACATCCGGGAATATCCATATCGAGGTACACGGGCAGGAAAACATCCCCGAACAGGACGGATTCATGTTCTACCCGAATCACCAGGGCCTCTACGACGTGCTCGCCATAATGGAAGCATGCCCGCGCCCGTTCGCGGTAGTAGCAAAAAAAGAAGTGGCCGATGTACCATTTCTCAAGCAGGTATTCACCTGCATGAAGGCATACATGATCGACCGTGAAGACGTGCGTCAGTCATTGCAGGTGATCGTAAATGTCAGCAATGACGTGAAGAACGGAAGAAACTTTCTGATCTTCCCGGAAGGAACAAGATCAAGACAGGGCAATCAGGTACAGGACTTCAAAGGCGGCAGCTTCAAAGCAGCGACCAGAGCAAGATGTCCGATCATTCCGGTAGCACTGATCAATTGTTTCATGCCGTTCGACTCTAAGACAACAGAACATGTCAATGTACAGGTACATTTCTTAGAGCCGCTGCTTTACGAAGAATACAAAGACATGAAGACAACAGAGATTGCAGCAATCGTAAGAGAGAGAATCCAGCATACGATCAATGAAAATGTATAAAAGGATTACAGGGAAATGAGAGAAAAAATATTACAGGTTAAGACATTCGGCAGTTTTTCCATGATATATGACGGAAAATCCCTGTTCGGAAGAAAAGTAGGAGAGACACAGTTCGCTTCCATGATGCAGATGCTGATACATGAACGGAAAAAAGGTGTCAGCAGGGACCGCCTGGAACAGGAACTGTTCGGGGAACGGGAAGTGGAAAATGTACATCATGCCCTTCAAAGCGTCATTTACAACGCAAAGAAGAGACTGGAAAAAGCAGGACTTCCGGATGTAAACTATATAGAGATCAGAAACGGTGTCGTCTGCTGGAATGACGAGATCAAAGTACAGGAAGATGCAACCGAATTTGACCAGATATACAACAGAATAAAACATGAGAAAAATCCGGATAAAAAGATAAAAGACCTCGAAAAAATATTCGAGATCTATACCGGAGAATTCCTTGTGAAACGGCAGAGTGTGATCTGGGTTGCCATTGAAGCAAGACGGTATGAGGACATGTTCCGGGAATGTGTAGAAGAAGCAGCCGGACTGTACCGGGAAAAGCAGAACTATACACAGCTCGAACATCTCGGAGTATATGCATCGAATATCGAACCATTCTCCGATTGGGAGGAATTGACCATGGAAGCTATGGTTGCGCTGGGAAGATACGAAGAAGCCACCGATCTGTACGCCGATACGGCAGAACGATATTTTGAAGAACGGGGATTAAAACCGTCCAAACGTCTTCTGGAATCCCTGAATCAGCTTGGTAACCAGGTGATGCATTCCTGCGACGTACTGGACAACATCCAGCACAATCTGGAAGAAAAAGGAATCCCGAAAGGGGCATATTTGTGCAGCTATCCGACATTCCGTGGAATCTACCATCATCTGGCGAGGATGCTGGGACGGAGCGGACAGTCGATCTATCTTATGCTGTGTACCATTGTGGACAGCAAAGGAAGACCGATGAAAGAAGGAGCCATGCTGGAAGGACTGGCAAAGAGACTGGAAGAATCCATCTGCACATCGATCCGCAACAGTGATGTCGTGAACCATTACAGCAAGGGACAATACCTGGTACTGCTGATCAATACAACGAGAGAAGACTGTGCGGTAATTCAGAAGAGAATCAATTACAAATTCCTCACAGACCGGCAGAGGACCGGCGTGAGATATTATGTGAACAGTGTAGTATATGAAAAGGACCTTTAAGATAACACTTGAAGATCCTTCTTTTTTGGGTAAAAAACTATTCAGCATGCGGGACGCAGGCAGGATGGTTCTTTTGCTATAATATAACAACATATTCCGATATATGCGACAGTCTGAAGAAGTCTAAGAAAAATAGGAAAAAATACCTGCTTTTTTAAAAGTTTAGACGGTTTCTTTGTCATGTTGTTGTGTAAAATATTCTCAGAGTAGGAATGTCTGCCTGAAAATAAGATGGGAAAGGAGACCGGGAGAAGTGAGTAATACAGGAAGTTATATTGGAACACCATGGGGAATTATTCTATGTGTGGACTATTATCGGGATGAAAAAATAAATGGACGTATTTATCACAGATATCAGACCGAACCGATCCGTATTGGAGGAATGCTGGAAGCAGTTTTCGAAATCGATGCTTTTTTTGACCGGTTGGGATATCCGTTTCCCGGAACAGAGATCCACTATTTTATAAAGCATGAAAAGACACAGCGGATAAAAATGACAAGAAAGTTGAGTGATGAAGAGATGTTAAAGAATAATGGTGAACAAGGAACATTCATAATTAGAGTAGAACAAAGACAACACAGCAGCTGGCAGGGAAGAGTTACATGGGTGGAAGAAGGAAAGACAGAGAACTTCCGCTCGGCACTGGAACTGCTCAAGATGATCGATGGCGCACTGGATAGCAGTGACATAAAAGAAGACGCAGAAGAAGAGAACCAGGAGAGAGCCGTATGGCGGACAAAGAATTTCGAAGACTGAAGAGAAGTCAGCTGATCGATATCATCTAGCATCATACTTAGAATCATTGCAGAGTGAATAGCGAAAAAGCAGTAAAAATACCCGCGGGAAGAAAATGTAAAAAATATGAAAAAAGTAATTGACATTCACATTAAGGCTTGTTATAATTACTTTCGCTGGAGAAATACTCAAGAGGCTGAAGAGGCGCCCCTGCTAAGGGTGTAGGTCGGGTAACCGGCGCGAGGGTTCAAATCCCTCTTTCTCCGTTAGGCCAGTGAGAACTGTCTGAAACGAGCTTTCAGATAGTTTTTTTACGGCCATATATGATACTGGAAAATGTATGAAAAGAAAAGTTGAAAAAAGATGAAAAACATCTTGACACTTCGAAAAATACATGGTATATATAGGCTTTCGCAAACAAATTATTTAAAAGATTTGTAAAAAGAAAGCGAAAAATAAGTTAAAAAAGTTCTTGACAAGCAGTTGAGTATATGGTATACTAAACGAGCTGTTAAACAAAACAACAACGAACCTTGATAATTAAACAATAGACAACAACCCTGAAAATTCTAAAGAGAATTATTCAGAACAGACATTTAATGTCGAACCTTAAAACAGTAAAGGGGATAAGAAAGCTAGTAGTTTTCTTGAACTG
>SKED01002250.1_pt1 | contig 14183 bp, 8 predicted proteins | sample 4826651 | NCBI WGS metagenome assembly SKED01 (sample SAMN11008818, study PRJNA524170) | human gut metagenome | biome: Human fecal sample; material: Feces; isolation source: fecal sample from pouch patient p19 | host: Homo sapiens | place: Israel: Tel-Aviv | collected 2016-06-28
ATGTAATCAATATCGTAAGAAAAGAAGCTGATCCAATACCAGATCCTGATCCGGTTCCAGACCCTGATCCATCAGAAGAGAATGGCTTTGATACAAGCTATGATATAGATGAAGAAGGAAGATTTATATCAGGATTTGAGGTTGAAAGCACAGCTGATGATGTTATAAGCAGTATTTCATTCAAGAATGGATGTTATGGAAAGATATATGGCTCAGATTCAGCAGAGAAAACATCTGAAATAATAGCAACCGGAGACAGATTTGTTGTATATACTTCAGATGGAGATGAGTATGCATCATACGCAGTTGTTATATACGGAGATGCTAACGGAGATGGTAAGATAACAAGTATAGATATGTTGTATGTTAAGAGACATGTTCTTGATATCAGATATATTGTACAGTAATTATATTGGAGAATACTATGAATAACATAAAAAGAATAACTGCATTAGTAATGGCAATGTTGATGGGCATATTAATGTTTTCTGGTCTGACTAATGTAAAAGCAGCACAGACAGCACATGTTTCTATAAGTTCTGCCAGTGCCAATGTTGGTGATGAGGTAACAATAACAATAACAGCATCATCTGATGTAAAGATAGAACTGTGTGATATATGGATAGACTATGATGCAAGTATATTACAGTATGTAAATGGATTTAATACTGAAGGTGGTGGAACAGGTAGATTGTTATCGTCTGATGAAACTTCCTTTAAAGTTGTATTCAAAGCCATTAATCCAGGAACAGCAACGATTTCAGTTAATAAATCAACATCATACACAGGTTCGGCAGATGAAGATTTTATGTCATTAACAACATCTTCGGGAACTGTCACTGTAAAAGCTCCAGCCAGCTACTCATCAGACAACACGCTTAAGTCCCTGCAGATAAGTCCGGGAACGCTTTCACCAGCATTTTCACCAGACAGGACAACTTACAATGCAACTGTTGATGCTGATGTCACAGAGCTTGTTGTAAGTGCTGTAGCTAATGATAATGCTGCTGAGGTAAGCATAAGTGGCAGAAGAATGGACCCGGGAAGTAATACAACAACAATTACTGTTACTGCAGAAGATGGTTCAGTTAAGAAATATATAATATATACAACAAGACTTGAGGATGGTCAGGAAGCAACAACAGAGGCTGAGTCAAAGACAGAAGAGGTTACTGAGACATCAACCCAGACTGTTAATGACGATGGAACAGTTACAATAGATGGAAAGAAATATTCGGTTGTAAAGGATTATTCAGGAATCACAATTCCAGATGGATATCAGGAGATTGACTATGATTATAATGGTCAGAAGATAAATGCGGTTAAAGGCATAAAGACAGGTCTTATTCTTATGTATCTTGAAAGTGAAGATGGAAAAGGCGGGTTCTACATCTATGATGAGACTGCGAAAACATTTTCACCATACAATACTGTTGCAGAACCAGAGATAACATACGTTGTTCTGCCTATAACGAACTCGCTAGAGAAACCGGCTGGCTATGCTCTTACAAAGTTTACCATGAACGGTAAAGAGGTACAGGTGCTTATGGATGCCGATAGACAGTACTGCCTGTTCTACGGAGTAAGCTCACTTGGTGAGAAAGGCTGGTTCAGATACAGAGTAAGTGATGGAACTATACAGGCATATTCTGTTGTTAAGACAACAAATGCTGATACAGTTGTCAAAGCTGATAATAATAAGACATTTGGCGGTAACAGGTTCTGGCTTACAATAATTACAATACTTGGTGTGATAATCGTAGCGTTTATCATTGTCACAATTATACTGGCTGCTAAGCTTTCTAAGGTTAAGAAGGTATTTAATATGGCTTCTAAAGACGGAGTTGACCTTGATGAGTATACCGAGAAAGAGATAGAAGAGTATGATCAAGACAGTGAGGATGACGAGGACGCTGGTTTCGATGCGGATACTGGTTTTGACGAAGATGATTCACTATACAAATCTTACGGTGATGACAAATCCGGCAAGAATGATGTTGAAGAATTAAAGTTGTTTGATATTGATGACGAAGATAAGTAAATAAATGCTTAATGCCCTGATGGTTATAGAATGGATTTCTATAATATATCAGGGCATTTGTCACATAGGGTTGATTTTTTCGGACAATCGTAAGATACTTGATAACATGATAGAACATATGTTGTGATGAGGAATAAGCCATGCCGAAGAAGAAATCTTCCAATGAACCAATAGAATATATAGACAGCCGGGCTTTCGATGAAGCGAAGGAAAAGATAATCGGCAAGAGCCACAATGACAAGGGGATAGGCACTTTATCGGAAAAGACACTGCATGCGGTATTAAAAATGTATTATGAACCAGATGAAGATAATCATGAGGTTGCAATAGACGGTTATTATGCTGATATATATAATGAACATGGGATAATTGAGATTCAGACGAGGCAGCTTAACAAGTTAAGGGATAAGTTGTCAGTGTTCCTGAATGAATATCAGGTAAGAGTTGTGTACCCTATGCCTTATGAGAAGTATTTAAGCTGGATAGAGCCGGAGACTGGGGATATTACTTCAAGAAGAAAGTCTCCGAAGCGGTGTTCCATGTATGACGCGATGTTTGAGCTGTATAAGATTAAAGCATTTTTAAAAAATCCGAATCTTAGGGTTACATTGCTGCTGATTGATATGGAAGAATATAAGCTTCTTAATGGCTGGAGTTATGATAAGAAGCGCGGGAGTGTGCGTTATGACCGTATTCCGGTGGGGATAAGAAAGGTTATTGAGTTAGACTGTCCACAGGATTATATGCAGTTTGTACCAGATGGGCTTGAGAATAACTTTACTTCAGCAGATTTTGCAAATGCAGCGCATATTGACAGGCAGACTGCTGCCAGTGTACTTGCAATGCTTAATTACATGGAACAGGTGAAAAGAGTCGGAAAGACAGGCAATGCCTATATATACGATATTGAAGAACATTATTGAATGGAGATAGTATGTACTCTGTAAATGGAAACTGCTTTCGAATATCTGTAAGAAATCTTGTGGAATTCATGTGTGCAGAAGGTGATATTGACAACAGGAATACCGGCAGCAATGATGTGAAAATCATGCAGGAGGGTGCAAGGATTCACAGGAAAATCCAGCACAGCATGGGCACTATGTATCATGCCGAAGTGCCTTTAAAGATTGAGATACCGCTTGTATCTGACTTAGGGATTGAGTATGTATTACAGGTTGAAGGCAGGGCTGACGGTATTATTGCAGATATTAATTATGACGAGGATGGCAATAAAGAGCCGGAGAGCGATGCAATAATTGATGAGATAAAGACTATGCAGACAGATGTTTCCCTGCTGAAAGAACCGGTCTATGTGCATAAAGCCCAGGCACTGGTATATGGCTATATATATGCAAGCCAGAAGAAGCTGTCAAAGATTGGAATCCAGATGACTTACGTTACTCCTGAGCCTGAGACAATCAACAAGTTTCTGGAAGAATATACATTTGAAAGAATTGAAGAGTGGTTTAATAAGCTGATTACAGGCTTTAAGAGATGGACTGATTATACATTTGATGAGAGGCATAAAAGGACGGAATCAATCAGAGAACTTAAGTTTCCCTATGAATACAGGGAGGGGCAGAAGAATCTGTGCGTGAGTGTATACAGGGCTATTGAAGATAATACCAATCTATATATTCAGGCACCTACAGGTGTCGGAAAGACGTTGTCTACTGTGTTCCCGGCTGTGCAGGCGTTAGGACAGCAGATGTCAGACAAGATATTTTACCTGACGTCAAAGACAATAACGAGAACTGTTGCGGAGGATACTTATGCTATATTAAGAGATAACGGGCTTCATATGAGAACTGTTACTCTTACAGCGAAGGACAAAATATGTCCACTTGATGAGCGCAACTGCAACCCCGTGGCATGTCCTTATGCCAAGGGGCATTTTGACAGGATTAATGATGCTGTGTACGACATAATAACGAGCCAGATGGTTATCGGAAGAGATAATGTCATGGAATATGCCAACAGACATAATGTCTGCCCGTTTGAGATGTCGCTTGATGTTTCGTACTGGTGTGATGGAATTATATGTGATTATAATTATGTATTTGACCCGGATGCGTCGCTTAAGCGGTATTTTGGCAATGGTGCGAAGGGTGATTATGTGTTTCTTGTGGATGAAGCACATAACCTTGTGGACAGAGCAAGAGAAATGTACAGTGCAGTGTTGAAAAAAGAAGATTTTCTTGCGGCTAAGAAGCTTGTCAAGGAGATGGACAAGCGACTTGCAGGTGCACTTGACAGATGTAACAAGCAGTTGCTCGAATATAAAAGACAGTGCGATACATTCATGGTTGTGAGTGGTCTTGGAACATTTCCAGCCAGCCTTGAGCGTGTTATGGGACTTATGCAGAAGTTTATGGAAAGGCATAAGGGTGAGCCTGTGACTAACGAGCTGCTCGAGTTTTTCTTTGCAGTGAGACATTTTCTTAATATGTATGACTGTGCTGATGAAAAATATGTCTATTATAATGAGCATGATAATGATGGAAACTTTCTTGTACATCTGTACTGTGTTGACCCGTCAGGCAACATAAGTGAGAGACTTTCACAGGGCAGAAGTACGGTATTCTTCTCAGCAACGCTGCTTCCGGTCAATTATTTTAAGGAAATGCTTTCAGGTGATGTATCAGAAAGAGCGGTGTATGCACACTCTTCTTTTGAACCTGATAATAAGAGAATTGTCGTGGCTACTGATGTGACAAGCCGTTATACAAGAAGAAACGCAAGGGAATATGCCAAGGTACATGATTATATTATGCATATGATTTCTGGCAGAAGCGGCAGATATATGGTGTTCTTTCCGTCATATTCTTACATGGAGAGTGTTCTTGAGTGCTTCAGGTGGGAAAATGGTGTTAATGTGACCGAATGTGGTGGAGAAGATACATTTTTACCAGAAAGCTGTGTGAATGTGCTTGTGCAGGGAAGGTTTATGAAGGAGGCTGACAAGGAAAATTTCTTATCAGCATTTTACGAGGAACTTCCAGAAGGGGCTTCGCTTGCAGGATTCTGTGTGCTTGGAGGAATATTTTCCGAAGGCATTGACTTAAAGGATGAGAGCCTTATCGGAGCTGTCATTGTTGGAACTGGGATTCCGATGGTGTGCAGGGAGCGTAACATTTTAAGGGATTATTTTGATGAGTTTGGCAAAAATGGATATTCTTATGCTTATGTTATTCCGGGAATGAATAAGGTGCTTCAGGCAGCAGGAAGGGTTATAAGGACGGATACGGATAAGGGCGTTATTGCACTTCTGGATGACAGATTCATGACTGGTGAATATGAGCGTATGTATCCTAGGGAGTGGAACAGGATATTTCCGGTCAGTCTGGGTAATGCTTATAAATGTATTAAGGATTTCTGGACGGAACAGGATATGTAGAGCATTGATAAAAAATGTACAATGTTAGAACTTGTAGTCGGACTGTATGTGTGATAGAATTTAGACAGATATTATTAAGGTCCGGATATATGATGATTTGTTTTGATTATGGGAGATGGGCTTATGCAGAACGTGGAAGAGATTAATAAGAATATAGAAAACAAAACTGTAGACAAGCAGGTCTGGCAGTCTCTGGGATTTGATGAATTACAGGCTATTGAGATTATCAGAGGAATTGAGAATGGCGTTGATGTGAGTGTGTATTGCAAAGAGGAATTTAACGCTGCCCAGATGAAAGCATTAAGACTTGGTCTGGAAGAAAAACTTGATGTAAGCAGATTTGCAGATGCACAGTATGATTATATGCAGATGGAAGAACTGAAGCAGGCTGTGCGTAGCGGAATGAATATGGATGATATATGTAATCCTAAGTTCAGTCATTCTGTTATGAGAGAGATAAGGCTTGCATCAGAGCTTAATTATGATCTGACCAGGTATGCAAAGCTTGGTTATTCAGGAGAGGTATTAAGACAGATAAGACTTGCAAGAAAAGAAGAGATTGACCTTACATTTTTTGTTGAGGATAATTATGATGAATATCAGCTCAATGAGATAAGGCTGGGAATACACAGCTGTGTCGACATAACTAAGTATCTGCTTCATGAATATAATGGGAAACAGATGGAACAGATCAGACTTGGACTTGAGGAGGGGATAGATGTTACTCCGTATAACATGGTTGGATTTTCATCAGGACAGATGAAGCAGATAAGACTTGGACTTGAAGAAGGAATAGATGTTTCTGAATATGCAGATCCGTTTATTGATGCGGTAAGCATGAAAGAGGCAAGACACAGAATTTCTGATAAATGGAATGACGAGAAGCCTGCACTTAATGAATTGCAGTCACAGGAAATTCTTATGGGACTTACAAGCGGTGTAGATGTTTCTTTATATGCTGATCCAAGATATACCTTTAAAGAGATGGAGAAGATAAGACTTGCACTTGAGAGGGGAAGTAATCTGGATGGGCTGCTTAAGTATGGATGTTAAGATGCAGCTATTACAGTACAGTGTTTTGATAATGAATGGATAAGACCTTCGGAAAGGGGGAACAGCATGAGCAATACAGAAATAGTTAATGAAACAGCTGATATAGATGATATCGAGTTACATGAGGTTTATGTATATATTGCAGATGATAATATGAGCGCATCAGTCAAGCTTGGCAAATGTGATGAAGGATATACATATGATGAAGTCATGAATAAGCTATCGCTTAATGGAATTAAGACGGGAATAGATGAAGAAAAAATTCGATGGATGATTTTACAAAAAATATATGACCAGCCTGTTGAAGTTGCTTTTGGTAAACCGGTAGAGGCAGGAAAAGATGGATATTATGAGTTTTTCTTTGATACAGATGCAATTAATAATAACAGACCTACAGTAAGAGAAGATGGTTCTATTGATTACTTTAACCAGAAGAGATTTGAAAAGGTTAATGAGGGTGATTTGCTGGCAAGATATCATGAGCCGACTAAAGGGGAGTTTGGCTTTGATGTATGTGGAAAGCTGCTTGTTCCTAAGCAGGGTAAACCAAAGCCAAGACTGCATGGTAAGGGCTTTAAGACATCTGATGATGGTAAAGAAACTTATGCTGCAATATCTGGAAAGATTGAATACTGTAACTATGATTTAAGTGTTGTTAATGTATATGAGGTTAATGGTAATCTAGATATGAGCATGGGGAATATTGACTTTAACGGGGATGTTAATATTACAGGCAGTGTGAGAAGTGGTGTAACAGTTCATGCCATGGGAAGTATATATGTTGGAGGCTTCGTTGAGGGAGCAACACTTATTGCTGGGAAAGATATTGTATTAAAGGATGGTGTTAATACTAAGAATTCAGGAAAAATCGAGGCAGGGGGAAATATATCAGGCAGATTTTTTGAGAATACAGAGGTTATTGCCAAAGGAGACTTACAGTGTAATTATATTCTTAACTGCAGGGTGCTTACATATGGCAGGATATTTGTTGAGGGACCCATAGGTTCTATTATAGGTGGTGATGTAACTGGTGTTATGGGAATCAGTACTACATCATGTGGACATGAAAGCAATGTAAAGACTTTGTTGAGAGTTGGTTCGACCAAAGAAATCAGAAAAGAATATGCAGAACTTATTATGGAACTTAAGGAAGTAGACGGACAGATTGAAACTTTTGAAATGGCTAATAAGAAGTTTGAGATGATTAAACAGAACATGCCTGAAAAGTATGATAGTAAAATGGCATTGAGAGTTACCCAGTCAAAGATTGTAAAGATGGCTCAGAAAGCCAAGCTTGAAGAAAAGAGCAAGGCATTATACAATCTTATAAGAGATTCAGAGAGAGCAGTTGTTAAAGTAAAGAATCATATATATCCGGGAAGCAGGATATATATGGATGATAAGACTTACATGCCAAGTTCTGTATTTTCACATATTATTGTTAAGAAGACGCCAAGCACGATTATTCTTAGGGACTATGATGAATAAGTATATTACAGGGAGAGTATTATGATAGAAGAAGTTGTTTCGGTGGAATTGCCGGTGCATGAAAGGCTGGTAGTAAGAAAGAACAGACTTATGAATGAAGAAAACGGCATTGATATGCCAAGGATTTCTATAGTTACAGGCACTCATGGGGATGAACTTGACGGACAGTATATCTGCTATGAGGTTATCAGAAGGATTGAAAGAGAGAAGAATAAGCTTAAAGGAATTGTAGATATTTATCCAGATATTAATCCTCTTGGACTTGATACAGGTTCAAGAGGAATTCCTATGTTTGACCTTGATATGAACAGGGTTTTCCCTGGCGATAACAATGGTGCTATGGCTGAATATGTGGCAGCAGGTATTATTGAAGATATTATTGGAAGCGATCTGTGTATTGATATCCATTCAAGCAATATATTTGTAAATGAGATGCCACAGGTAAGAATTAATGATGATACGCAGGAAAAGCTTCTTCCTTATGCGAAGATGATGAATGCACAATTTGTGTGGATATATTCGTCTATTACTGTGCTTGATGCAACTCTTGCCTATAGTCTTAACCATCTTGGTGTGCCTACTCTTGTTACGGAGATGGGTGTTGGAAACAGAATTACGCCAAAGTATTGCAGGGATATTGTTGATGGTATATTTAACCTTATGTCTCATATGGGGATATGGGATGATGAGCCGAAAGAAGTGAATGAACCTATTATCTCTACAGAGGGTGAGGTTACATTTCTTACTGCTAAGGAAAGCGGAATATTCGTATCAGCAGTTGATTCTATGGGAAGGATTGGAATTGGAACGCATATAGGAGATATTATCGAACCTATTGAGGGAAGAATAATCCAGAGAATTGAATCGCCTACAGATGGAATTATATTTACATTAAGAGAGAATCCGGTAGTACATAAGGGGGCTCTTATAGCAAGAGTTTATGGTGGCAGATAATGAAGAAAGAGATTATTTATTCGTTAAAGGGTATATATAGAGAAGATTATCAGATAGAAGGCTACAGATTCGGCGGTGGTGAGAAGTCGGCATGTATTGTTGGTGCATTAAGAGGTAATGAGATACAGCAGCTGTATATATGTTCGCAGCTTGTTAAGGCACTTAAAGAGCTTGAGGCTCATGGTGCAATATCGCACAATCATGAGATTCTTGTTATCCCATCTGTTAACAGATTTTCCATGAATGTTGGAAAGAGATTCTGGCCTACAGATAATTCTGATATTAACAGAGCTTTTCCTGGGGATGTTAATGGAGATACAACCAAGCAGATAGCAGGAACACTTTTTGACAGAATTAAGGGTTACAGTTATGGTATACATTTTGCGAGCTTTTATATGCCGGGTGATTTTATTCCTCATGTAAAGATGATGGATACAGGATTTCAGAGTGCAAGTCTTGCCAATCTGTTCGGACTTCAGTACGTTGTTATTAGAAAGCCGAAGCCAATGGATACAGTGACACTAAATTATAACTGGCAGATGAATGGTACTAATGCGTTTTCAATATATACTAACAGCACAGATATGATTGATGAGAAGTCTGCAAGACAGGCTGTGTCATCTGTTCTCAGGTTTTTAACCAGAATGGGTATACTTAAGTACAACAATCACAGTGGATATATTGCAAGTGTTATCAACGAATTTGACCTTATGGCAGTCAAGACTTATGATGCAGGATTTTACAAGAGACTTAAAGAGCCGGGTGATCCTGTATATCATGGTGAGCTTATAGCACAGATTCTTGACCCATGCGAGGGTACTGTTAAGAGTGAGATAATATCACAGACAGACGGTATTGTTTTCTTCGCACATACAGGTCCTACCGTAATGGGTAATCAGGTTGTTTACAAGATAATAAGAAGAATGCATGAATAGTTGTTTGAAAATATGTTTTATTGTGATACAATGGTTAAATATTAATAATTAATATAACTAATCTCAGGAGGAAGATATGAGCGGCGTAAAGAGAGTTTTTGTCGAGAAAAAGAAACCATTTGCAGTTAATGCGAAAGAATTACTTGAGGAGATAGGAGGATATCTTGGAATAAAGACTATTACAGATGTAAGAGTTCTTATCCGTTATGATATTGAGAATCTTTCAGAAGAAACATATAAGAAAGCACTTACTACTGTTTTTTCTGAGCCACCGGTAGATGATGTTTATGAGGGAACATTTCCAGTGGGAAAGGACGATTTCGTGTTCTCTGTAGAGTATCTTCCAGGACAGTTCGACCAGAGAGCTGATTCTGCAGAACAGTGTGTTAAGTTCTTTAATGAGAATGAGACACCAGTTATCAAGACTGCTGTAACTTATGTATTGACAGGAACTGTTACTGATGAGGAGAAGAACAGGATTAAGGAACACTGCATTAACCCTGTTGATTCAAGACAGGCAGCAGAGGATATTCCAGAAACTTTAGTTACTGAGTTCAAGACTCCTGCTGATGTTATTTATTTTGACGGATTCAAGGATATGCCAGAGGATAAGTTAAAGGAATTATATGATTCTTTAGGACTTGCCATGACATTTAAGGATTTTAAGTTCATTCAGGAGCATTTTGCTAGTGTTGAGAAGCGTGATCCTTCTATGACTGAAATCAGAGTACTTGATACATACTGGTCAGATCATTGCCGTCACACAACATTTGCAACAGAGCTTACAGATGTTAAGTTTAAGGACGGATTCTATAAAGCCCCTATGGAAGCTACATATAACAAGTATCTTTCAGACAGAGCAGAAATATATAAGGACCGTAAGGACAAGTTCGTATGCCTTATGGACCTTGCACTTATGGGTGCTAAGAAGTTAAAGGCTGAGGGTAAGTTAGCTGATCAGGAAGAATCTGATGAGATTAATGCCTGCTCAATTGTTGTTCCAGTTGAGATTGATGGAAAGACAGAGGAATGGCTTGTTAACTTTAAGAACGAGACACATAACCATCCAACAGAGATTGAGCCATTTGGTGGCGCAGCAACTTGTCTTGGTGGTGCTATAAGAGATCCATTGTCAGGACGTACATATGTATATCAGGCAATGAGAATTACAGGTGCAGCAGATCCTACTGTTCCGGTATCAGAGACAATTCATGGAAAGCTTCCACAGAGAAAGCTTGTTACAGGTGCTGCTCACGGATACAGCTCATATGGTAACCAGATCGGACTTGCTACAGGATATGTTAAGGAAATCTACCATCCTGATTATGTTGCCAAGAGAATGGAGATTGGTGCAGTTATAGCTGCTGCTCCAAGAAGTGCAGTTAAGAGAGAGAATTCTGACCCGGGAGATATCATTATTCTTCTTGGTGGAAGAACAGGACGAGATGGATGTGGCGGAGCTACAGGTTCATCTAAGGTTCATACAGAGAAGTCTATTGAGGATTGTGGTGCTGAGGTTCAGAAGGGTAATGCTCCTACAGAGCGTAAGATGCAGAGACTCTTCAGAAGACCAGAGGTTACTAAGCTTATTAAGAAATGTAATGACTTTGGTGCAGGCGGTGTATCCGTTGCAATTGGTGAGCTTGCAGCAGGTCTTAAGGTAGATCTTGATAAAGTTCCTAAGAAGTATGAAGGTCTTGATGGAACAGAGCTTGCTATATCAGAGTCTCAGGAGAGAATGGCTGTTGTAGTTGATCCTAAGGATGTTAAGGAATTCCTTCAGTATGCTGCTGAGGAGAACTTAGAGGCAGTTGAGGTAGCTGTTGTAACAGAAGAACCAAGACTTGTTCTTAACTGGAGAGGCAAGGATATCGTTAATATCTCAAGAGCATTCCTTGATACTAATGGTGCTCATCAGGAGACTAAGGTTGTAGTTGATATTCCTTCACAGGAAGACGATTACCTTAAGCCGGTTAAGGTTACAGATGTACGCGGTAAGTGGTTAAAGACTTTAGCAGACCTTAACGAATGCTCACAGAAGGGACTTGTTGAGAGATTTGATGGTTCTATCGGAGCCGGTTCAGTATATATGCCATATGGTGGTAAATATCAGCTTACAGAGACACAGAGCATGGTTGCAAAGCTTCCAGTGCTTAAGGGTTCATGCGATACAGTAACTATGATGTCTTATGGATTTGATCCATATCTCTCATCATGGAGCCCATATCATGGAGCAATCTATGCTGTTACAGATTCTGTAGCTAAGATTGTTGCTGCCGGTGGTGATTTCAGTAAGATCAGATTCACATATCAGGAATACTTCAGAAGAATGACAGAAGATCCAGAAAGATGGAGCCAGCCATTTGCTGCACTTCTTGGTGCATATGAAGCACAGATGGGATTCGGACTTCCATCAATCGGTGGTAAGGACAGTATGTCAGGAACATTTGAACATATTGATGTTCCACCAACACTCTGCTCATTTGCTATTGATGTAGCTAAGGAAGGAGATATTATTACTCCTGAACTTAAGAATGATGGTGATGTATTAGTCAGATTTGATATTAAGAAGAATCAGTATGATCTTCCAGATTTCGAACAGGTTAAGGCACTCTACAGTGCAATACATGAGCTTATCCAGAAGAAGGCAATCGTATCTGCATATGTTCTTGATGCTAACGGACTTGTGCCAGCACTCAGCAAGATGGCATTTGGTAATAAGTTAGGTTTTGAGATCAGCGCAGACGTTAAGGAAGATGATCTCTTTGCACCAGCTTATGGCTGTATCGTTGCAGAAGTTCCAGCGGACAAGCTTAGTGAGATTACTACAGCTTATACTAAGGTTGGTACTGTTAAGGATAATGGTAAGTTCACATACAAGGAAGTTTCAATTAATGTAGAAGAAGCATTAAGCGTATGGGCTGATACCCTTGAGGGCGTATTCCCAACAAAGGCTTCTAAGGAAACTACACCGGTTGAAAGCAAGTTATATGAAGCACCAAGCGTACATGTATGCAAGAATAAGGTTGCTAAGCCAACAGTATTTATCCCGGTATTCCCAGGAACTAACTGTGAGTACGATAGTGCCAAGGCATTTGAAAGAGCCGGTGCTGATACAATCGTTAAGGTGTTCAAGAACCTTGATGCTGAGAGTATCAGAGAGTCTGTTGATGAATTTGAGAAGGCTATTAACCAGGCACAGATTATTATGTTCCCTGGTGGATTCTCAGCAGGTGATGAACCAGATGGTTCTGCCAAGTTCTTCGCGACAGCATTCCGTAATGCCAAGATGAAGGAAGCAGTTGAGAAGCTACTTAATGAGAGAGATGGTCTTGCACTTGGTATCTGTAATGGATTCCAGGCACTTATCAAGCTTGGTCTTGTACCTAATGGTAAGATTACAGGACAGGATGCACAGTCACCTACACTTACATTTAATACAATTAACCGTCATATATCTAAGATGGTTTATACTAAGGTTGTCAGCAATTTAAGCCCATGGCTTGCTAATGCTGAACTTGGCGGAGTATACTGCAATCCAGCTTCACATGGTGAAGGAAGATTTGTTGCTCCTAAGGAATGGCTTGATAAGCTCTTTGCTAACGGACAGGTTGCTACACAGTACTGTGACCTTGATGGTAATGTATCTATGGATGAAGAGTGGAATATCAATGGTTCATACATGGCTATTGAAGGTATCACAAGCCCAGACGGAAGATGCTTCGGTAAGATGGCACATTCTGAGAGACGCGGCGACAGTGTTGCTATTAATATATATGGTGAGCAGGATATTAAGATATTCGAATCAGGTGTTAAGTACTTCAAGTAATAGTGCATTTTGATTTAAATAATAATTGTATAATATAAATAAAAGACCTTGCAGATGACTGATTTATCTGCAAGGTTTTTTGTATTCTCAGTAAATATATTATACTATTAAATACGAAACAATATTGATGATGAATATAGTTCATAGTATAATTAAAGGGGATAATGTATGGGGAAAACAAAAAATAAACTGAAAGCAGATGTTGTTGTAAAAAACTATTGGCGTAATAATGAACAGTTTGCGGATTTTTTCAATGCGGTTTTATATGAGGGGAAACAGGTAATAAAACCTGATGTCGAGTTATGCATACTTGGAATGGAAAGTCAGGAACATATTCATTATGCAATGCCGATGAGAGTTATGGGATATGATTATGGTTCTTATAAAAAACAATATGACAGTAATGCTGTTAAATATAAGATAGCAAAAGGATTGTCTGATGATGAGTTTATTTCTAAAATGAAGAGAACAGATAAATTTATACCG
>SKED01002253.1_pt1 | contig 14161 bp, 9 predicted proteins | sample 4826651 | NCBI WGS metagenome assembly SKED01 (sample SAMN11008818, study PRJNA524170) | human gut metagenome | biome: Human fecal sample; material: Feces; isolation source: fecal sample from pouch patient p19 | host: Homo sapiens | place: Israel: Tel-Aviv | collected 2016-06-28
GCATCCGGGATCAGGTGTTCTTGCATTGCTTACCCTTTTAGGTGCAGTCCTGACATTTGCATTACTGTTCTTTCTGATCGGATATATTCTGGTCAAGGGTGTACCGTATCTGTCAACAGACTTATTCAGTTTAACTTACAATTCAGAGAATCTTTCCTTACTTCCTTCTCTGATCAATACATTTATCCTGACGGTCGTTTCTCTTGTGATTGCGGCACCGTTGGGAATTTTTGCAGCAATCTATCTGGTAGAATATGCGAAAAAAGGAAGCAAGCTTGTAAATGTGATCCGTATCACAGCCGAGACACTTTCCGGTATTCCATCTATTGTATATGGTCTTTTCGGTATGTTGTTTTTCGTGACAGCACTTCACTGGGGGCTGTCACTTTTATCCGGTGCGTTTACACTGGTGATCATGATTCTTCCTCTGATCATGCGTACCGCAGAGGAAGCTTTGAAATCTGTTCCGGATTCTTACCGTGAAGCAAGTTTTGGACTTGGCGCAGGTAAGCTGCGTACAATTTTTACGATCGTTCTGCCGTCAGCAGTACCTGGAATCCTGGCTGGCGTGATTCTGGCAATCGGTCGTGTGATCGGTGAGACAGCAGCACTGATCTATACAGCAGGTACGGTTGCAGAAGTACCGAAGAATCTGATGGGTTCCGGCCGTACACTGGCACTTCATATGTATGTGCTGTCCGGTGAGGGCCTTCATATGAATCAGGCATCTGCGACAGCAGTTGTTATTCTGGCATTTGTTCTTGTGATCAATTTCCTGTCCGGAGCGGTTGCCAAACGAATTGCGAAAGGATAAAAGACATGGGTGAGAATGCAAAAATAACAGTTGAGAATATGAATTTATATTACGGGAAGTTCCATGCATTAAAGAACATCAATATGGAGATTCCTGAGAAAGAAATCACAGCTTTTATCGGTCCGAGCGGTTGTGGTAAATCCACTCTTCTGAAGTCTTTAAACCGAATGAATGATCTGGTAGAGGGCTGTGTGATCACCGGTAAAGTACAGCTTGACGGTGAGGATATTTACGGAGATATGGATGTCAATCTGTTACGAAAAAGAGTGGGAATGGTATTCCAGAAGCCGAATCCATTTCCGATGAGTATCTATGATAACATTGCATATGGACCAAGAACACATGGAATCCGTTCTAAAGCAAAACTGGATGATATCGTAGAGAAATCCCTTCGCGATGCAGCTATCTGGGAAGAGGTGAAAGACCGTCTGAAAAAAAGTGCACTGGGAATGTCCGGTGGACAGCAGCAGAGGCTTTGCATTGCCAGAGCACTTGCGGTTCAGCCGGAAGTGCTCCTGATGGATGAGCCAACATCCGCACTTGACCCTATTTCAACTTCCAAGATCGAGGAGCTGGCAATGGAGTTAAAGAAGGATTATACGATTGTTATGGTAACTCATAATATGCAGCAGGCAACCCGAATTTCTGACAAAACAGCGTTCTTTTTACTGGGAGAAGTCATTGAATTTGCAGATACGGATAAGCTGTTTTCCATGCCTGCGGATAAACGTACAGAGGACTATATTACAGGAAGGTTTGGTTGATTATGTCAAAGTATTTCGAGAGACAGCTGGAGGAACTGCATGTCCAGCTTATTACTCTGGGAAGCTACTGCGAGAAGGCTATTTCTTTTTCCGCAAAAGCGATCCAGAAGGTGCAGAATGAGGAAATTGTCCGTCGGGTTTTTGAGACGGACAGAGACATTGATGCGAAGGAAAGAGAGATTGAGAACCTCTGTCTGAGTCTTCTGCTTCATCAGCATCCGGTGGCAAGAGATTTAAGAGAAATCTCCGCTGCATTGAAGATGGTTTCTGATATGGAACGTATCGGGGATCAGGCCGCAGACATTGCAGATCTTTCCTTATATATTGCAAAGGATACCAGTGCGATACCGGATACGATCACAAAGATGGCAGAGGACACAGTGAGTATGGTGACAGAGAGTGTGGATGCATTTGTAAAGAGTGATCTGGAGCTGTGCCGAAATGTCATTGACAGAGATGATGTGGTGGATGATGCGTTTAATGAGATCAAAGAGAAACTTGCAGATATGATCTACGGGGGAAAACTGGATGCCAAGACCGGACTGGATCTCCTTATGACTGCCAAGTATTTCGAGCGTATCGGAGACCATGCGGTAAATATTGCAGAATGGGTGGAATATTCTATCACAGGCCAGCACAGGAATAATGAACATCAGGATTATCTGAATAATTAACTGAATGATGGAGGTCTCGTGTTATAAGCGACGAAAGTTTGCAGACAGAGACGATATATATCCGCAGGCGGGAACCGTTTGCGGATATTTGAGTATATTTAAGGCTGTAAATACACTGTTGACTTATAGCAATTTTCAAAAATAATGCAATTAATCCAGACCATCAGAGAGTGAAGTCCCGCGTCAGATATCTTTGTCGTGCGCCAGCACGCCGGCATATATCTTCCTTGCCCTTCGCACTCTGCTGGACTGTCTTATTTGCATTATTTTGTAGAATTGCTATAGGTTATTTTATAGAAAGAATGATATATGGTAATATAACTGAAATCATATAATGAAGGGATGGGAAGAGAAGTGACAAAGAAAATTTTTAAATCTATGATGCTGGTGTGCGCAGTGGTTCTGGCAGCAGGACTGGCACTGGTTCTGGGGATTCTTTACAGAAATTTTGACAGACAGATGCGAGATGAACTGGTAAAAGAAGCTGCTTATCTGGAATATGGAGTGGAACAGCAGGGCGCAGATTATCTTGAAAATATCAAGGATAAGAGTGCCAGAATTACATATATTGCTCAGGATGGAACGGTGCTTTTTGACAATGAGGCAGATGTTTCTGAGATGGAAAACCATAGGGACAGAGATGAATTTCAGAAGGCTGAGAAGTATGGTGCAGGAGAATCTTCGAGATATTCAGATACTCTTTCCGAAAAAACAATCTACTACGCTCTGCGCCTGAAAGACGGTACGGTTCTCAGGGTTTCGGGAACGCAGGATTCGGTGTTTGCTCTGGTGGAGAACCTGGTGCTGCCGTTGTGCTGGATTCTGCTTATTATGCTTGTTCTTTCAGGAATTATTGCGTCTGTGATATCAAAGAAGATCGTGAAACCGGTGAATGAACTGGATCTGGAGCATCCGGAAGAGAATCAGATCTATGAGGAACTTTCACCCTTATTGAGCAAGATACACCGGCAGAACAGGGAGATTCAGAATCAGCTGGAACTGGCAAAACAGCAGCAGCAGGAATTTTCACTGATTACAGAAAATATGCAGGAAGGTCTGATCGTGATCGATAAATATACGATGATTCTTTCGGCTAATTCCAGTGCATGGAATCTATTCCGGATGGACAAGGTGCGTCAGGGAGAAAGTGTTTACTGTCTGGATCGCGCGGAGGATTTCCGCCATGCAATTGAACATGTTCTGGAAGGGGAACATGAGGAGCTTGTCCTGAAATTAAATGGAAGTGATATTCAGCTGATCGCCAATCCTGTGATACGGGGACAGAAGACGGAGGGTGCGGTGATCCTGCTTGTGGATGTGACAGAGAAGCTTGAGAGGGAGAATCTGCGCAGGGAGTTTTCTGCAAATGTTTCCCATGAATTAAAGACGCCTCTGACTTCTATTTCCGGATTTGCGGAGATTATTCAGGGTGGTTTTGTGAAGGAGGAGGATATTCCTAAGTTTGCAGGACGTATCTATAAGGAGTCACAGAGGTTGCTTCAGCTTGTGGAAGATGTGATCCAGATTTCACAGCTTGATGAGGAGAAGACGCCTTATGTATGGGAGCCGGTGGATGTTTATCAGGTTTGTAAGAGTGCGTTTGACAGTCTGAAGGAGAAAGCATATAAGATGAATGTGCATCTTTATATCTGTGGAGAGTCGATGAAGATGGAGGCAATCAGGACTCTTCTGGAGGAGGCTGTTTATAATGTTTGTGATAATGCGATTAAGTATAACAGGAATGATGGTAGTGTGAGTATATTTCTGGAGCAGACGGCACAGGAGGTGCAGATTGTGGTTAAGGATACGGGGATTGGAATTCCGAGGGAAGATCAGGATCGGGTGTTTGAGAGATTCTACAGAGTGGATAAAAGTCATTCTAAGGAGATTGGGGGCACTGGATTGGGGCTTTCGATTGTGAAGCATGCGGTTAGTACTTTGGATGGTAGTGTTGGACTTAGAAGTGAGGTGGGAAGTGGAACTGAAATCTGTATGAAGTTTCCGAAGGTGCATAAAGAATAATTGGGAACTGGTTGTGGTAGTTTTTTGAATAGAGGATGTTACTTGCTTTAAGGGTGGTAGGTAACATTCTTTTTTGGTTGGTGGGTTATTTTTCTGTAAATATTTGGTGTTTCCAATGGGAGGGTTTTCTGATAAGATGGGAAATGGTAAATATTTTGAAAGATCATTGGGAATGCCATTGCAGTGGTTGAGGTTGTACAAGGGTGTGTGTGATGGCTTTTGTGGAGAAAGGAAATAGATATTATGAATAGTTATAAGCTGGATTTGGAGAAGTATGCTGCATTGGCGAGACAGGCTGGGGCTGAGGGGTGTGTGTTGCTGGAGAATGAGGGACAGGCGCTTCCGTTGAGAGATGGGGAGAGGGTTGCTGTTTTTGGACGTATGGCGTTTCATTATTATAAGAGTGGGCTTGGCTCTGGTGGTTTGGTGAATACGAGGTATGTCGTGGGGATTCTGGATGCTTTGAAGGAGTGTGAAGGGGTTCATCTGGATGAGAAGCTGATGGGGATTTATGAGGATTGGATTATGGAGAATCCTTATGATGAAGGTCAGGGTTGGGGGCGTGTGCCTTGGTGTCAGAAGGAGATGGATGTGACAGAGGAGATGCTTGACTGTGCGCGCAGGGATGATGTTTCTTTGGTTGTTATTGGCAGAACTGCGGGTGAGGATCAGGATAATAATGCGAAGGCTGGCAGTTATTGTCTGACGGAGACGGAGGAGGATATGATCCGCCGTGTCTGTGAGGTGAGTAAGCGTACGGTTGTTGTGCTTAATGTTGGTAATATTATTGATATGAGCTGGGTGCAGAAGTATCATCTGCAGGCTGTTCTGTATGTATGGCAGGGTGGCCAGGAAGGTGGAAATGGTGTTGCTGATGTGCTGACTGGTAAGGCTTGTGCGTGTGGTAAGCTGACGGATACGATTGCTGCTGATATTAAGGATTATCCATCTACTGAGAATTTCGGGGATCCGTTTAAGAATTATTATAAGGAAGATATTTATGTTGGATATCGTTATTTTGAGACGTTTGCGAGGGATAAGGTGCTTTATCCGTTTGGATATGGGTTGTCTTATACAACTTTTGAGATGAAGGCGGAGGTTCTTAAGAATACCGGGGATGAGATTACGGTGTCTGCAATGGTTGCCAATACCGGTGAGTTAAAGGGGAAAGAGGTTGTTCAGGTTTATGTGAAGGTTCCGCAGGGGAAACTTGGAAATCCGGCGAGAAAGCTGATTGGTTTTGCAAAGACGAAGGAGCTGGAGCCTGGAGAGCAGGAAGAGATTTGTATTGCTATTCCGAAGTATGATATGGCTTCTTATGATGACAGCGGTGTGACAGGGCATAAGTCTTGTTATGTTCTGGAAGAGGGATGTTATGAGATTTTTGTCGGCAGTGATGTGAGAAGTGCGGTGTCTGTCGGATGTTATGAGGAAGAGTTCCGGGTGATTGAGGAGCTTGAGGAGGCTTATGCGCCGGTTGAGAAGTTTCAGAGGATGAAGGCTGTTTTATTGCCGGATGGGACTTATCAGGCGGTGACTGAGGATGTGCCGGTCCGTACGATTGATCCTCAGGAGCGTAGGGCGAATGAGATACCGGAAACTTATGTCTATACAGGCGATAAGGGATATGAGCTGGTGGATGTGCTGGATAAGAAGGTTTCCATGGAGGAGTTTGTTGCGCAGATCAGTGAGGAGGATCTGATCGCGATGTTCCGGGGTGAGGGTATGTGTAGCCCGAAGGTTACTGCGGGAACGGCGGCTGCTTTTGGCGGAGTGACAGATGGCCTGACTGCGCTTGGAATTCCGGTTGGATGTTGTTCGGATGGTCCGTCCGGTATTCGTATGGATTGTGGTACGAAGGCGTTTTCACTGCCGAATGGAACTTCTCTTGGCTGTACTTTTAATGTGGAGCTTGTGGGTGCATTGTATGAGATGACTGGTAAGGAGCTTCGTCTGAATAAGATTGATTCTCTTCTTGGACCGGGTATGAATATTCACAGAAATCCATTGAACGGACGTAATTTTGAGTATATTTCTGAGGATCCGATTCTTACAGGCAGGATTTGTGCAGCTCAGGTGAAGGCTATGGCGAAGTCTGGAATCGGAAGTACGATCAAGCATTTCTGTGGTAATAATCAGGAGGTTGGAAGAAGTACTTCGGACTCTGTGATCTCTGAGAGAGCTTTGCGTGAGATTTATCTGAAAGGTTTTGAGATTGCGGTAAAAGAGGGTGGTGCACGTTCTGTAATGACTACTTATGGAAGCGTGAACGGGCTCTGGACGGCTGGAAGTTATGATTTGTGTACGACTATTCTTCGTAAGGAATGGGGATTTGATGGTATTGTGATGACTGACTGGTGGGCGAAGTCCAACTACGAAGGACATCAGGCTGAAGTGCCGGTGAAAGCACCGATGGTAGCGGCTCAGAATGATATTTATATGGTAGTAAGTGATGCGAAGGCAAATCCTGAGAATGATGATGTAGAGGAGATGCTTCATGCAGGAAAGATTACTCTGGGTGAATTGCAGAGAAATGCGGCAAATATTCTGGGATTTTTGTTAAAGAGTCCGTCTATTCTGCTTCTGGCAGACAGAATCTGTGAAGAGGAGCTGGAGGCTATGAATACGAAGGAAGAGGATGACGTGGATGCCGGAAGTCTGGTGAATATTGAGAGTGATCCACAGACACAGGAGATTGTAATTGATGGTGCGTTATTGCATCCTGCGAAGGGGAATGCAGATGTACTGGCAGTTACCAATGATTTTATGGGTGATTTCACAATGAAGTTTACGTTGAAGTCTGATCTTGGAGAGTTGGCGCAGCTTCCTGTTTCTGTATTTTTGGATAATATTCATAAGATGACTGTTTCGGTTCAGGGAACCAATGGAAAATGGGTGGAGGAAAGCCGGATTCTGAATATGGGATTTGGACATAATCACTACATTAAACTTTATTATGGAGCAGATAACCTCGAAATTGAGAAAATTGTGCTGACTCCAAATAGGTAAGACCAATTTGCGGAAGGCTTGCAAAATAAAATCCTTTATGGCATAATATGGAAATACTCAAAAACCCGTTGGAAATTATAAGTGTGATGAGGAAAAGATAATATGTCTGGTTTTACAAAGGAAATAATTGCGAGGACTTTTACAGAATTACTTGAAGAGAAATCCATGGCTAAGATAACGGTCAAGGATATTGTGGAGCGATGCGGAGTAAACAGGAATACTTTTTATTATCATTTCCGGGATATTCCGGATGTCGTTGAGTTTATTCTGAAGAAGAAGTGGGATGAGATTCTGGAAGCGCCACAGGAGAAAACGTCAATCCTGGAGTGTATGGAGGAGATGGCTTCTTTAGTCAGGGATAATCGAAAGCTGATGCTGAACGTTTATAAATCAGTAAAAAGAGATACATTTCTTGTTTATATGAACGAGATTGCTACCTATATTATTACGGAATATTTTGAGAAGAATCTGGATAAATTTGATTTGAACAGAGATGAGATCAGTATTCTTATCAAATATTACAAATGTCTGTTTATAGGAATTCTGATGGAGTGGCTGAATAATGCGCTGGAGGATGATCTAGGAGTTGAGATGCGCCAGGCAGTTGAGCTGATGAGCCGTCATCCGGAGCTGACTTCGATTCTTAATAAAACAAGTTAATATTTTGGTCAGTTTTGGAACTATAAATACTGTAATTAATCCAATCCATCAGAGCGTGAAGTCCTGCGTCAGATATCTTTGCCGTGCGTCATGAACAGGAGCTTTGGATGAGCATTAATTATTGTGTTTGTCATTATGTCTCGAAATTGAAAAAATATTCTGCAAGATTTATATTATACAAAATCAAGCTCATGTCTGATTTTTGGACATGGGCTTTTTTTTGTCTATTTATTGTTAAAAATATCACAGTTATAATAACAGCCAGAAAGAGGGAAAAACAAAGAGGCTGAGATGAACATTCAGCCTGATAATTCAGGAAGGAGGAGAGGTAGGGTGAATGCAATGAAACAGTTAAAATTAGCGAAGAATGGATATATTATCATGTCTGTTCTGTTTATGATCCTGGGTATCTGCCTGATCATATGGCCGGACTGCTCAATGGCAGTATTTTGTACGGCAGTAGGAATTATGTTTATTGTATATGGTGCCATAAAAATCATAGGATATTTTTCCAGAGATTTTTACTGTCTGGCATTTCAGTTTGATCTTGCCTTTGGTGTACTGCTGGCGGCAGTTGGTGTCGTTATTATTATACGTAGAAACGTGGTAGTGAATCTGATTTTTGGAATATTTGGAATTCTGATACTTGCGGATGCTCTGTTTAAGATTCAGACGTCTATAGATGCAAAAAAGTTTGGACTGAGTCTCTGGTGGAGAATTTTGCTGATGGCAATCCTTGCAGGAGTTCTGGGATTGTTGCTTCTGGTGAGACCGTTTGAGGCTGCAGAGGTGATGATGATTCTGGTTGGAGTTTCACTTCTATTTGAAGGAATTCTGAATTTGTGTGTGGCAATTTATACTGTAAAAATTATTAAAAATCAGAAGCAGGATATCATAGATATGGATGAGTATTGAATAAGATAGAGAGACAGATACGTACGTTGTTGGAAGCAAAAAAGATCTTATTGGTAGTCAGAAATAAAAATTATGCTGGTACAGCGTAAATAAAAAATGTCCATTATGGCAGGAATTATTATACGAAGCACCGGTGTTGAGATATATTACATTACAACAAGGAGGAGTAATCACATGAAGTTAATGGACAAAGCAAAACAGGCTGCACTTGTAGCAGCAGTTAAAACAGGTCTGGGTTATCTGGAGAAGGATCCGGAAGTAAATATACCGAAGTTGATGGAACTTGTAGATAAAGTAGTACCGGATGGCTGGTATGAGGCACAGAGAAATGCGATCCGTAATGCAATCCAGGATAAAAACAGCAACTGGTATAAACTGATTCTCAGAATTTATGATCTGGATCCGGGTGTACGTGAGGCGTTCTTTACAAACTTTATTATCAATGCCAGCTTAAAGGGAAGTGCATTACAGGAGGAAACAGCGGAGGCAAACAACTGTAATGTTCCGTGGGCTATCCTGCTTGACCCTACAAGTGCCTGTAATCTGCACTGCACAGGATGCTGGGCAGCTGAATATGGTCACAAGCTGAATCTTGATTTTGATACCATCTGTTCTATCGTAGAGCAGGGAAGAAAACTCGGAACTTATATGTACATATATACAGGTGGAGAACCTCTGGTTCGTAAGAAAGACCTAATCCGTATCTGTGAGAAATATCCGGATTGTGAGTTCCTTTCCTTTACAAATGGTACTCTGATCGATGAAGAGTTCTGTCAGGAAATGCTTCGTGTGAAGAACTTCGTACCGGCAATCAGTCTGGAAGGTTCTGAGGAAGCAAATGATGGTCGTCGTGGAGATGGTGTATATCAGAAGGTTATGCATGCGATGGAACTTCTGAAATCACATAAACTTCCGTTTGGTGTATCTACTTGCTATACTTCTGCAAACGTAGACAGTGTAAGCAGTGAGGAATATTTTGACCATATGATCGACTGTGGTGCTCTGTTTGTATGGTTCTTCCATTACATGCCGACAGGTAATGATGCAGTGGTAGAGTTGATGCCGAATCCGCAGCAGCGTGAAAAGATGTATCACAAGATCAGAGAGTATCGTTCTACAAAGGCAATCTTCAGCATGGATTTCCAGAATGATGCGCAGTATGTTGGCGGATGTATCGCTGGTGGAAGACGTTATCTGCATATCAATGCAAATGGTGATGTGGATCCTTGTGTATTTATTCATTATTCTAATGCAAATATCTACAAAGAGAGTCTGCTGGATGCATTGAAGAGCCCGATTTTCATGGCATATCATGATGGACAGCCGTTTAATGAAAATATGCTTCGTCCATGCCCGATGCTTGAGAATCCGCAGAAGCTGCGTAAGATGGTGGAAGAGTCTGGTGCGAAGTCTACGGATTTGCAGTCTCCGGAGTCGGTGGAGCATCTTTGTGCGAAGTGTGATGCTTATGCAGAGCATTGGAAACCGAAGGCTGAGGAGCTGTTTCATACCAAATAGAAGGGTATGATGTAAACTTATTTATTAAAAAACGTTAACCTGAAATATAACTATATAGCTGTAGAAAAGCCTCTTGTCTGGTCACCCCCTGTCTGGACAAGAGGTTTTTTGTGCCTTTTTTCGGAGGGGGACGCGCGAAGCAGCATCTCTCTGTGGGTTCAGTTCCGGGGGCTAAGTAACTCTAAGGTTTGGAAAATCCGCTAAGGGCATGAAGAAAAATGCAAAACTCGCTCCGCCTCCGACTTCGCTCAGACACGTTGCTATTTTTCTTCATAACGCGGATTCCCCAAACCTAAGAGTTACTAAGCCCCCTCCAAATTCACCCACAGAGAGATGCTGCTTCGCGCTGGAGACTGGCTGTGGGAAAAGTGGCGGTGGGGCGTATTAGTGAAAAATAACTTGCCTGATGGGGCAACATGTATTAAAGTTATATATATTTTCAGTGAGTTTAGATGGGCGCGTGAGTTTTGAGGAGGAGTTTGATTAGATGTTAAAGACGTTTTTGGTAGAGGATGAGGTTGTGATCAGGGAGATGATTAAGAAGATGATTCCCTGGGAGCAGTATGGGTTTGAGCTTGCGGGAGAGGCTTCGGATGGGGAGATGGCGTTGCCTTTGATTTTGAAGAGTAAGCCGGATCTTTTGATTACGGATATTAAGATGCCGTTTATGGACGGGCTGACGCTTTGTAAGTTGGTGAAGAAGGAGTTGCCGAATATTAAGATTGTGATTCTTAGCGGGTATGATGATTTTAATTATGCGAAGCAGGCGATTAATATCGGGGTTGAGGATTATCTTTTGAAGCCGATTACGAAGAATGCGTTTATTGAGCGTCTGCAGGAGATTCATGACCGTTATGAACATGAGAAGACGCAGATGGAGTATTATGAGAAGTTTCGTCTGGAGATGCAGGAGTATGAGAGGAATGCGAGCAGGGATTTTTTTGAATCGCTGGTGAGGGCGGATTCGGATCTGGAGGAGGTTTATCAGAGGGCAGATCGTCTGAATCTGGATATTGTGGCGGAGGCTTATAATATTTTGATTTTCAGCCCGGATATTTCTGACAGTAGCAGTAATTTGTCGGAGGGGTATTCGGACTGGGAGGCGGAGGTTCATAAGAAGATTGAAAATTATTTTCTGAGTCATCCGGTTGCTATGCTTTTCAGACATCAGGTGTTTAGTTATGCGATTCTTGTTAAGGGGCAGAGAGAGAGTATTGAGGCGAACACCAGAGAGTGTGTGGAAGCGGTTCAAAAGATTATGGAGGAAACCAGTAAGGATGTGGACTGGTTTGTTGCTGTAGGGGAAGAGGCGGATCGTCTGAGTAAGATTAAGCAGAGTTATCATACTGCGACGAGAGCTTATGCGTTTCGTTATCTTTATGATGGACATATTCTTTATTATAATATGCTTGAACAGGCAAGGGAAAATTCAGCAGATTCGTCGAAGGCAGAGGCGGTTCAGTTAAAGAGTGTGAATGTCAATGCGCTTAATCCTGAAATTCTGCAGAAATTTCTGAGTAGTGGTCTGGAAGAGGAAGTTAGCAGTTTTGTGCATGACTATTTCCATGCGATCGGGCAGGAGCCAATGGAGTCTTTGGTGTTCCGAAATTATGTGGTCTTGAATATTCGCTTTTCGGTGCTGTCGTTTTTGAAAAAGATGGGGTATGACGATACGGAGTTATCCAGGGAAGAGACGGATGATATTGTGGAGAAGACCAGTCAGTCTACGGAGGCGTCTATTGCTTATGCGGAGGATATTCTTAAGAGGGCAATTGCGATTCGGGATGAGAATGCCGGTAATCAGAATCGGAACGTTTTGAAGCAGGCGGTGGATTTTATTGACGGACATTATATGGATGAGGAGATTTCTCTGAATAAGGTTGCGCATGTGGCAAATGTCAGTGCGAATCATTTCAGTGCGTTGTTCAGCCAGAATATGGGGCAGACTTTTATTGAGTATCTGACTTCTCTGCGTATGAGTAAGGCGAAGGAATTGCTTCGCTGCACGGCGAAACGTTCGAGCGAGATTGCGGGAGAAGTAGGATATAAGGATGCGCATTATTTCAGCTATCTTTTTAAGAAAACGCAGAAGATGACTCCGAGCGAATATCGTAAAACGAGAGGAGAAGTCTGATTCATGAGGCAAAAGCAGGAAAAGCTGGAAACCAAGATGAAGTGGATGCTTCTGAGCACTATGATCCCTATGGCAATCCTGATCATAGTGCTTCTTCTTTTTTTCTGGCATTATACAAATGAATATAATCAATTATCCAATAATCTGGCAGTCAGTGCGGAATATAATGCGAATTATAAGAATTCCAATAATGATATGAGTTTTAAAGACGAGGTAGATATGGATATCTACTATGTGACGATCGGACGAAAGGGAAAAGACGGGCTTCCGACAGAGCAGGTTAAGAGAGCGATCGATACCGTAGAAAAGCTGAAAAAAACCACAAAGAAGGAAGAGAGTTTACGTTCTCTTAAGTATCTGACAAATTATCTGAAAAATCTTCAGAAGCGGATGAATCAGCTTCTTGACATAAAGGATTATCAGCAGCGTCAGGAATTTATGGCGAATAATACGGAAATCCTGACAACGCTTTTTGAGAAAGAGATGCAGAATTATATTTATCAGGAAGCTACCCAGCTTGTGCAGGTGGAGTCTCAGCTTGCAGGAAATGTCCGGCTGACGATTCTGACGATGTGTGCGGCGATTCTTATTGCAACCTGTATTCTGATGAGACGATCTTTCCGTCTGACTTATAGCATTACAAAGCCGATTTCCGAGATCCTTCATAATATTAAGAAGGTGGGAAAAGGAGAATACAAGACAATTAATAAAGTTCCCGCGGATTGTATCGAGATTCAGGAACTGGATGCAGGTACCAGAAAGATGGCAGGAAGGATTGAAGGTCTTCTGGAAAATGTCCGTAAGGAGCAGGATGCGCAGCACCTGACAGAACTGCAGCTGCTTCAGGCGCAGGTGAATCCGCATTTCTTGTATAATACGCTGGATACGATCGTGTGGCTGGTAGAGGGGGGAATGCAGCAGGATGCGGTAGATATGATCACAAGCCTGTCTGTTTTTTTCCGGACTTCTCTTTCTAAGGGAAAAGATATTATTCCGTTATCTGAGGAGGCGCGTCATACGTTGAGTTATCTGGAGATTCAGCAGTCCAGATATAGGGATATCATGGAATTTGAAATCAATATTCCATCGGAACTGGACGGTGTTATGATACCGAAGCTTACGCTGCAGCCTCTTGCGGAGAATGCACTTTATCATGGAATTAAGAATAAACGCGGAAAAGGTAAGATTCTTATCGAGGGCTTTGACCTGGATGAAGATAATATGATGCTCAGGGTTACGGATAATGGACAGGGAATGACACCAGAGCGGCTTCATGAAGTACAGGAAGCAATCCGTACTGGTGAGAGAGCGGGATTTGGACTTGCGGCAGTTTCGGAGAGGATTCAGCTCTATTATGGACCGGGTTATGGACTGAAAATTTCCTCAACGGAAGGAGAGGGGACAGTTATGGAAGTGTATATGGCGAAGAAGATTAACCTGAATAAGTAAATAAATGCTTCCGATTTTGGGCATTTTAGCATGAAAAAAGATAGTTTGCCTTTGTTGGATTATTTATAAAAGCTGCATGGAGTTAAGTTTTTTAACCAAATCAAGTAAGTCCCCTGCTTCAATTGCGAAGAGCAATAAGCAGTGGGTGGGGACTTGCTTGTATCAGAAGGGGTACAAGCCCCTTCTGATAAACTGCGAAGCA
>SKED01002258.1_pt1 | contig 14140 bp, 14 predicted proteins | sample 4826651 | NCBI WGS metagenome assembly SKED01 (sample SAMN11008818, study PRJNA524170) | human gut metagenome | biome: Human fecal sample; material: Feces; isolation source: fecal sample from pouch patient p19 | host: Homo sapiens | place: Israel: Tel-Aviv | collected 2016-06-28
TGGCAAATTTGCCTGTTTTGGGTTAGAATAGATTATGTTATTATTTTTTGTCACAAATTAATTATAACAGAAAGAAAGACCTTGAGTTCAATATAAACTCTTGGTCTTTCTTTTTTTTCGGGACTATTCTTTTTTCACAGCCCCTTTTTTTTTGCAGAAATGATTACAAAATTACAGTAAGATATATTTCCAGGGCAGATAGAATGTATGTTGTAAAAACATAAATTACGGGTTAGTGAGAAAACTTCTCAAAAATTCCTATAGACAAAATCCCACTAATATAGTAGACTATAAATAGTTAGAAAAAGCTAACCAAAATAAATTTAGACAAACTCATACAAGAGGAAAACAACATGAACTGGATGCAGAAAGATGTACAGACATCTGCTCAGATGGAAATTGCATGGCAGTGTGCTCCGGTATTGACCGGTGTAAAGCCATCCAATATTCTGACCTTGAAAAATGTAAGTGAAAAGGAAGTTGCGGAAAGTCTGAAAGAGATGGGAATTTCATACAGCATGCTTTGCGACAGCGGAGTCCGAAAAGTATGGCTGATCTACAGAGAAGAAGAGATTCTTGAAATCCTTGGAAAAAAAGAATACAGCGAATTTCTTGATACACTTGGCTATCGGGGATTTGAGTTTCCACAGATGCTTCAGATCATGAATCTGAGATTTGAAGGATATCAGCATGGAAGTGCAGAATTTCCACATGAACTTGGAATTTTCCTCGGATATCCACTTGCAGATGTGAAAGGGTTTATTGAGCACAACGGAAAAGATTTCCTTTATCAGGGATACTGGAAAGTGTATGAGAACGTAGAAGAACGCAAGAAAATGTTTTCTATCTACAACGTTGTAAAAGAGGAATTTATCAGGGAAATGCAGGCAGGGAAGGATCTGTGGCATGCAGCAAGAAGCGTGAGACAGCCATTTGACATACAGCCTGCATAAAGGAATAAAACCTGGTAGATGATAGAAAGAAAAAAGAAAGGAAGAATTTAAAAATGAGTGATATTTGTGTAGCATACTGGAGCGGAACAGGAAATACAGAAGCAATGGCACAGGCAATTGGAGCAGGAATTACAGCAGCAGGGAAAAGTGCTGATGTAGTACCGATGGAAACTATTTCGCCTGCTGATTTAAAAGATCAGGATGTCTGGGTACTTGGATGCCCTGCAATGGGAGCTGAAGAACTGGAAGACGGAACAGTAGAACCGTTTGTATCTGAACTGGAAGGATTTGCATCAGGAAAAAAGGTTGCCCTGTTTGGATCCTATGACTGGGGCGACGGTGAATGGATGCGTACATGGGCTGAAAGAATGGAACAGGCTGGCGCACAGATCGTCGGCGGAGAAGGACTTATCTGCCACGGAACACCGGGAGCAGATGCAATAGATGAGTGTGAGTCACTCGGCAGGGAGGTGGCTGGCTTATAAGAAATACGAATACCTTTTAAATAAAACAGAAAACCGAAAAAGCTAAATAATCAAATAAAATTATAATCAAATCAAAAACAAATAAAAATCAAAAATTAAAAGCTAAATAATCATCAAAAAAGAGCCGCTCCGTTTCTGCGGGGCGGCATACAAAAAAATCACAATCGTTATTAGAATGAATTAAGGAGATGGATAAGAATGAGCGTTGTAATTGTAGGAGGTCATGACAGAATGGTCTGTCAGTATAAAAAAATATGCAAACAGTTTAAATGTAAAGCTAAAGTATTTACGCATATGTCTGCCGATCTGAATAAGCAGCTTGGACAGCCTGACCTGTTTGTACTTTTTACAAATACAGTATCGCACAAGATGGTAAAAACCGCGCTTGATGAGGCAAAAAGAAGCAATGCGAAGGTGGTTCGCAGTCATACAAGCAGTGGTGCGGCTCTGACAGAGATTTTAACACAGGAAGCAGGAGCAGCAGTTTAAAGCATGAATTTATTTACCGGGATCATGATCCCTTTTATTGGAACGACGCTGGATGTGGCACTTGGATAGAATGCAGAGTGGAAAAGCGAAAAGAAATGAAATGAATGTGTCCTGGTATGAAAATTATCTGGGCACTTTTTATATGTGCCCAGCTTGGCAAATATAAAAAAGAGGTCTTTCTCACGAAAGACCTCTTACAGCGTGCGTTAGAGGATTCGAACCCCCGACCTTTTGGTCCGTAGCCAAACGCTCTATCCAGCTGAGCTAAACGCACATTTATATCGTGTGTTGAACTGTGTTGCTCAACAACAAAATCAAGTATACATCAGAAAAAATAATATGTCAAGTATTAAAATGAAAAAAGTTCAAAAAATCTTGACCTCATTTTTGAACGGGGCGATGAAAGCCGGTTTGCTGGTTCTTATTCGAGATAAGGACAGATCTGATTCCATTTGGTAAGCAGGCGTTTCTTTGACCAGGCTGCATTTGCCGGACTTGTGGATGGCAGACAGATTGCTTTTTGCTGAGTTTGTGGAAAACAGTATTTTTTATATAAGCGGTATGCAGTGCCACCGTTGGTGAAAATCTGCCGGATGGATGCCGTCTGAAGAATCTCTGAAAGGTCATTGGGAACGACATTGTGGATACTGCTGTCACTGGAGCCTTCGATATCACAAGAGGCGATCACATCCCAGACGGCAATGTGGTGTGCAAGGAGCAGTGATTTTTTCTCTTCTATGTCGGCAGGAAGTGGTTCACCTGTAAGTGTGGCAAGAAGATCCCAGAAACGGTTTCTTGGATGCCCGTAGAAAAACTGACTTTCCCGTGATTTTACAGAAGGGAAGCTCCCAAGGATCAGAATGCGGGAGTCTGTGTTAAATACAGGATGGATTTCGTGAAGTACATGTGAAGATTGAGCCATAGGTATGCCTTCTTTCATAAATATATTCAATAAAAGGATAAGCGATACGGGAGTGAAAAGCAAGTGGGAAAAAGTACAGTCCGGGTTACTGTTCACTCCCGTGTCAATCACTACGCTGATTGACACGGAGGATGCACGTTTTATCTTGAATGGCATCTCGCCCATCGCCAAAGGCGATTTAAAATGGCGAGATGCGTTGCTGGTCACAGGTACTGTGAACAGTAACCAATCTGGCAGAATGCACAAGACAGGGAATCCTTGTGACTGTCAGAGGATTATAGAAAATAAAAAGATCAGTGACTGATTTTAGAACAAAAAGTTTGTGAATTATTGAAAAAAGTTCTGCTTGTAAAGTGGCAGATGTCAGTGTATAGTGAAGTCACTCTAATTCGATTCTAATTTTATTTTATAGGGAATTGCATCCGGTATAATGAAATACTCTGCAGATACGCCGGGTGACATTCTCTGCTTTGAAACAGATCACAAGAAAAGTATATGATATCAGACACATGATTCGATGTGGCATTTTCAGGACAAGTTAATATGAATGAACAGACACAGGGAGGAACAGGATGGAAGAAAGAAGAGACTATGCGGTACTCCGTTTTGTGGATCAGAATGGCTGGAGTTATATGGTAAATGACTATGCAAAAGGCTGTTCTTTGATGGAGTATATCAAACAGGGGATCCGGGTGGAAAAAGAAACAGTATTTGACTGGATCAGACAGCTTTCAAAACAGCTGGAACAGTATTATCGTTGTGGAAATGAGGATGCGGCGTATGGATATGTGAACCCATATGCAGTGATTATAACCGGAGACGGAATGCTTTGTCTTCTGGATATCAATGAACCGGAAAACGAGGAACTTTTAAAGCAGATGAAGAAGAAAAAGCTTCGTATGCTTTTTGTAAGGAAAGAAAGGGTTCTTTCGCAGAAGACAGAACGGTCGGATGATCTGTATGGTCTGGCAAAGATAATGGAATTTACAGCAGAAAAATGTCTGGATCCAAAGGCATTTACACGGAAAGAAGAGCGAGTCTGGAAAAGAATGCTTGGAAAGTGTTATAGCAGTGGGAAAAGTGCCATAAAAGTATTGAAAAATATGCAAAAAGAAATTGGTTTTCTGGAAAGGGAAATGGAAAGACCGAGGGATAAGGTTTCGGCAAAAAAGATTTTGCTTGCAATTCTGGCGGTTTGTATCATGAGTGCAGCAATCATCGGAGGGACAGTGAAAAAGCCGGAAACAAAAGCGATTGCAGCGGATCAGGATCAGCCAGAGGCGGGAGATCAGGAAGGAGTAAAGGAGAAAAAGGAGACAAAAGAGGTTGTGGAACAAAATGGGGACAGTCCTTATCTGGAAATGGGACTTATTTATTATGTAGCGTGGGAAGATTATGTGAATAGCCTGGATAGTCTCGATAAGGAAATGCAGGAGACAGAGTTTTCCGATGCATACCGGGTAGTCATAGCGAGTCTGGAAGAAGGGAGTATACAGCAGGAGGATGGATTAAGCGCAGAAGATGCAGTAAAAAAAATATTAGATGAATTGGAGAAACGTGCAGAAAAAATACAGATGAAAGTGTATTTGTACCAATACCCGCTATTGAAGGTAAGTGTTCTGGAAGAGAGTGAAAAATGGCACAGGCTGACAAAGAGAATTGGTGAGGAGATGATTAGAAGACAGGCGTGGTACCGGTGGGATACAAATGGAGAAAAGGAGTGTGAGGTCAGAAAATATCTTGCAGAAAGCTATTTTAAGCTTGGTGAGAATTTAAAAGCAGCTGAACAATATGAACAGATCAGAAAATTAGAATCGAATGAAGAAGAATTAGAAGAGATTTATGAAAAGCTGCAGTTGATTTATGAGGAAGCGCAGGAATATGAGAAAGTGTGGGAGATCAGCAGAGAGGCGGTTGAAGTATTACCGGATTCAGAAAGGTTGTGGATGAACTATCTGGAGCGTTATTGTGAGAATCCGGAAATGGAAAGAGAATTATGTGCAGAAGCAGTAAAAAAGGCCATCCAGGCAGTTCCTGAGCTTGCAGAATCAGAAGCGTTTAAACAGCTTCAGGGAAAATATAAAATTGTGATCGATGGAGAAAATATCCGGGTTGGAGAATAAAACGCTGAAAGAAATTTTTGAAAAAGTCCCATAAAAGGGAGGATGCCGGGTGACTTAAAAGCCCCCGGCATGTATTATGAAAAAGTTATTCTATTATTAACTTCTGCACGTCTTATTAAATGATTTGTTTGAAATCTTTTATCTTTTATGTTCTTCATTTGATGATTCTAGTATATAAAACACTTGTGAAGAAAGAGTGTTTAACAAATGAAGGTTTTTTGAAAGATAAATGAACAAATTGTGAACAAGACTATTTGCGGAATGCGAAGTATGGAAGCCCATCTTTCATAGGTACTTCTACACTTCCCTGGATCAGTGGGCGGGCATAAGCGATGAATTCATCTCCGATGTCGGAACCGTCTTTTGTGATCCATTCTTCAGGAACAGCTTTTTCTTTATTACAGATTTCGTTCACGTCTGCAGTTCCGAATTCAAGGATGTATGGGTCATCACTCTTACGGATAAAACTGATCATCTTTCCTGTTTCACCATCTAAAGCGGCACTTACAGCAAAACGGCCGGAAGCAGCGGCTTCGTTCAGATCTGTGGCAGATAAACAGGAGGAAGAGCATCTCTGGCAGACATTGAGTTCCACAGAGCGTACTTTGATACCAAGCTTTTCTTTTACGAGATTTTCAAGATACTTTCCGGAGCCAGTCAGCATTTTATGACCGAAAGTATCTGTGCCGACATCACTTGCAAGCTCGCAGACAAAGGTTCCGTTACCATCGTTGATTCCTTCGGAAATGCAGACAACGAGATTAGAAGTTTTAGTAAGCTTTTCTTTTACCTTTTCGATAAATGCATCCGGGGAGAAAGCAACTTCCGGAAGATAAATAAGAACCGGATTATCGCCTTTAAATTTGCGGGCAAGAACGCTTGCGGCGGTCAGCCATCCGGCATGGCGTCCCATGATCTCGACGATGGTGACAGATGGTTTATTATCATAGACAGAGGCATCAATTGCAATTTCGCGTACTGTAGAAGCAACATATTTGGCAGCACTTCCGTAGCCCGGGGTATGATCGGTCAGAACCAGATCGTTGTCGATGGTTTTCGGAACTCCGATGATGCGGATATCACTTCCGACTGTTGCTGCGTAGCGGGATAATTTACTTACGGTATCCATAGAATCATTTCCGCCAATATAGAAGAAATAGCTGATTTCTTTTTCGGTAAATTTCTGGAAAAGTTCAGGATAAACCGGATCGGAAAGATCTTCCGGTAATTTATAACGGCAGGAACCAAGATATGAACCCGGTGTGGTGCGGATACGTTCCAGTTCGCCATTTTCTTTTAAAGGTGCCATGTCTATTGTGTGATCGGCAAGAAAACCTTCAATACCGTTGACCATACCGATGACATTATCAATCTCCGGATTTGCCAGACCTTCTGAGACAACACCATAGAGACTTCCGTTGATTACAGCAGTAGGACCACCTGATTGTCCGACCAGTAAATTGTGATTCATAGTTGAAATCCTCCTCTTTATTCATAGTAATCATATAGCTTTAACTATAGCCGAAAAATGTGAAATTTACAATATCAGTTGGAAAACAAAAAAAATTAGGCTATACTAGGAACGTGAGCTTTAAATTGAGAAGGAGAATACACATGAAATATATATCGTTTGCGATTCCGTGTTATAACTCGGCAGCTTATATGGACCGGGCAGTGGAATCTATTTTAAAAGGTGGAGAAGATGTAGAGATCATCATAGTTAATGACGGATCAAAGGATGATACTTCAAAGATTGCACATGAGTATGAAGAAAAGTATCCAACGATCATCCGTGCAGTTGATAAGGAAAATGGTGGACACGGAGATGCGGTCAATGTAGGTCTTGACCACGCAGAGGGAAAATATTTTAAAGTGGTGGACAGTGATGACTGGGTAGATGAAGAAGCACTGTACAAGATTCTGGATGTTCTGAAAAAGTTTGAAGAGGAAGAAAAGCAGGTGGATATGCTGCTTGCCAATTATGTATACGAAAAAGAAGGAATGGAGCACAAGAAAGTGATTGAGTACAAGAATGTGCTTCCACAGGAAGAGATTTTTGGCTGGAATGATGTGAAACATTTCCATCTGGGACAGTATATTCTGATGCATTCTGTTATTTACCGGACAGATTTCCTGAAATTATGTCAGCTCAGGCTGCCGAAGCATACATTTTATGTGGACAATATTTATGTTTACTATCCACTTCCGCATGTGCGTAAGATGTATTACATGGATGTGGATTTTTATCGTTATTACATTGGAAGAGAAGATCAGTCTGTCAATGAAAAGGTGATGATCAGTCGTGTGGATCAGCAGATCTTTGTCACAAAGTGCATGATTGATATGTATGATATGCGCAAGATTTCTAATAAAAAACTGCGGACCTATATGACTAATTATCTTGCAATTATGATGACGGTGTCTTCGATTCTTCTGATTCGTTCCAAAAATGCAGAGAATCTGGAAAAGAAACGGGAGCTGTGGCAGTATCTGAAGAAGAATCACTACAGAACTTATTGGAAGATCCGTTACGGAATCCTTGGACAGACCATGAATCTTCCAGGCAGATCAGGAAGAAAGATTTCGTCTCTGGCGTACATTGTAGCGAGAAGAATTGTCGGATTTAATTAAAATTCGTTCTTGACATTTCCGAAGAGAAGACTATAATAACTGTTAAAGAAAATATGGTTCACCAAAATTCGTTGATGAGAACAAAGTCGTATCCGTCATTATTTTCAGAGAGCCTGTGGATGGTGTGAACAGGTAATAACCGGATAAGGATATCCTCTCTAAGAAGCGGGTCCAAAGCAGAAAAAGTATCTGCAAGTAGACTTTGCCGGGATCCACCGTTATATGGATAGCATATGTTGGTATGTGAAGTGCCGCAGATTATTATCTGTGGAATTAGGGTGGTAACGCGGATTTTATTCGTCCCTTTTCAGATTGATTCTGGAAAGGGACTTTTTTGTTGCTGTGTATACAAAAAATCCTGTGAATTTTGTTATCGGAAGATTAGAAGAACAGTTTTGCGTGGACGAAAAGAAAAAGGAGGAAACTGTAATGAAAGCATTACAAAAAGCAAGCAAATTTTTATCAGACTATACATCATTGGTGGTAATCGCTATTGCAGTAGTCACATTCTTTGTACCGGCAATGATGGGATGGGTAAATAACCCATTGTTCGTTGATCCGGTATCCAACAAGTTCACCTGTCAGTCGATCATCATCGGAATCATCATGTTCAGCATGGGACTGACACTGACAACCGAAGATTTTAAGATTCTGGCACAGAGACCTTTTGATATCTGTATCGGCGCAATCGCGCAGTATCTGATCATGCCATTTCTTGCATTTGCACTGACGAAAGTACTTCAGCTTCCGGATGGAATTGCACTTGGTCTGATCCTTGTAGGCTGTTGTCCGGGTGGTGTATCCTCCAATATCATGTCTTATCTGTGTGGCGGAGATGTGGCATTTTCCGTAGGAATGACTACGGTATCCACAATCATTTCACCGGTTATGACACCGCTTATGGTTTCACTTCTTGCAAGCGGAACGCATATTACGATCAAAGGACTTCCGATGTTTGTATCTATTGTTGAGACCGTTATTGTTCCGGTAGCTTTTGGATTTTTACTGAATTATCTGTTTGGAAAGAAAAAAACATTTACAGAGCTTCAGAAAGTGATGCCTGGAGTTGCAGTACTTGGACTTGCATGTGTAGTTGGCGGAGTGGTTTCTTCGCAGGGAGACAAATTCTTTGAATCAGGAGTTGTAATTTTTGTGGCAGTATTTCTTCATAATGGACTTGGATATCTGCTGGGATACGGCGCAGGAAGACTGACTGGTATGAATACTGCAAAGAAGAGAACAATCTCCATCGAAGTTGGAATGCAGAACGCCGGACTTGCTACCAACCTTGCAACCACAACGGCACAGTTTGCGGTGGCACCGGAATCCGCAATTATCTGTGCTGTATCCTGTACATGGCATTCTATTTCAGGAACACTTCTCGCAGGATTATTTGCAGCATATGATAAGAGAAAAGCAGGAAAGCCTGCAAATAAAAAGCAGGCTGCAGAAAATGTAGCATAAAATACAGAAATAATTTCGGAATGGTCATCATAAAATATCAGGAATAACTTACAGGGCGTAAGAAGATATGGAAGATCAGAAACTGGAAAATCTTTTAAATCTGGCACTTGGAGCGATGGAAGAAGAAAGAGAAAAATCATTGAACCTGGATGTCGGGTATCATCCGATTGACAGGGAATGGGAATTGATTATTAAATATTCGGGCAATCTGGATCAGGTAAGAGCCTTGGCAATCCAGGTGGTTGAACTTCAGAATGAGTACGCGATCATTCGGATCAGCCAGTCCAGGATTGATTTACTTTCAGATATTCCTGAGGTAGAATATATAGAGAAACCGAAACGTTTATTTTTTCAAATAGCAAATGGGAAGCGGGTATCCTGTATCAATGAGGTGCAGGATACCCGCTTTCTTGATCTGCGTGGACAGGGTGTACTTGTGGCGATAATTGATTCGGGGATTGATTATGCGAATGAAGATTTTCGGAATGCAGATGGAACGACGAGAATACGGGTGATGTGGGATCAGTCATTAAGACCGAATGCGGATGAAGAGAAGAATCCACCAAAAGGTTATCGGATGGGAGTGGAATTTACCGAGGAGCAGATTAACAGGGCACTTGAGGCTGACTCGTCAGAGGAAAGGAGAAGAATGGTACCAAGTCAGGATATATCCGGTCATGGGACTGCAGTTGCAGGGATTGCTGCCGGAAATGGGCGAGGAAGCGGAAATCTGTATGCCGGTGTGGCACCGGAGAGTGAGCTGATTGTGGTAAAAATGGGGTCGCCTATGCCAGACGGATTTCCACGGACGACAGAACTGATGCAGGCGATGGATTATGTGGTGAGGAAAGCACTGGAATTTCGGATGCCGGTGGCGATCAATCTGAGTTTTGGAAATACATATGGTTCTCATGACGGCAGGAGTCTGGTAGAACGGTATATTGATGATCTGTCGAATTTCTGGAAGAGTGTGATCTGTGTGGGGACCGGAAATGAAGCAGCAAGTGCCGGGCATACTTCTGGAGTGCTGCAGAAAAGAAAAGAAGAAAGAATACAGCTCGCAGTACAGGCAGATGAACCAACGTTGAATATTCAGATCTGGAAAGCGTATACGGACGAAGTGGAAATTTCATTTGTATCTCCTGCGGGGACGCGGATCGGTCCAATACAATCTGTTCTCGGTTCGCAGAGATTCCGGATCGGGGAAACGGAGATTTTATTATATTATGGAAAACCGAGCCCGTATAATGTCGCGCAGGAGATTTATATTGATATGATTCCGGTGACAGATTATATTACGTCGGGAGTCTGGCAGATCATTTTGAATCCGACAAGGGTTGTGGAAGGGCAGTATGATCTGTGGTTGCCAAGTGAGAATGTATTGAACCGGGGGACAGGATTTTTGTATCCGGATGAAGAAGTGACCTTAACGATTCCTTCAACTGCAGAGAAAGTGATATCGGTTGGGGCGTATGATGCGCTTACTTTTTCCTATGCATCTTTTTCAGGAAGAGGATATACCTGGCAGGATGAAAGGACGAAACCGGATCTTGTGGCACCGGGAGTGAACGTAAGGACGACAGCAGTTGGCGGAGGGGTGACAGTGGTGAGTGGAACTTCTTTCGCAACGCCGTTTGTGACAGGAGCATCGGCACTTTTGATGGAATGGGGGATCGTAAGAGGAAATGATCCGTTTTTGTATGGGGAGAAGGTGAAGGCGTATCTCCGGCGCGGGGCGAGAGAGTTGCCGGGATTTGAGAAGTATCCGAATCGGGAGGTGGGGTATGGGGCACTGTGTGTCCGGGATAGTCTGCCGGGGTGAAATGATTTTAGAAATATATAATGCGGAATCAAGAAGTGAGTATAATATGTATTGCGATAAGCATGAAAAATAGTTATAGTTAAAGGTAAAAGACGTGAATGGAGAGGAGCGGTAAAATGACGATAGAAGAAGTATTGGCAGTCGAAGAAATGCAGGTATTTGACAGGAAAAGTGTCAATATTGCTCCCAAAGTATTGGCAATACCAATTATTGCATTTGCAAATGCTGATGGTGGCACAGTTGCCATTGGAATATCTGACAAGACACGCAGGATAGAAGGTGTCGATTATGACATCTAAAAGTTGAATGAACTTCTTCGGGTACCGTTTGATTTTTGTGTTCCGACTGTGAAAGTAGAAATAGAAAAAGTCCAGTGTATTGATTTTAAAGGAAGAGAGAATCATGTTCTTCTTATGCATATTGAACCAAGTATGGAAGTACATGCGAATCAGGCAGATGAAGTGTTTATGCGTGTTGGAAATAAATCAAAAAAGCTCGCTTTTGAAGAACGAATGCAGTTGATGTATGATAAAGGAGAACGATTTTTTGAAGATAAACCGGTTCCGGAAGCTGATATAGAGGATATTGATTTAGCTTTTGTAGAAAAATATATTGCTCAAATCGGCTATTCCAAGACAGCAATGGAATATTTGAGGGAAAATAAAGGATTTATAAAAGAAAAAATGGGAAAGTGCAGATAAGTTCTGCGGCAATATTGTTATTCGGTAAAAATCCGCAGTTATATTTCCCAAGAGCACGTGTACGTTTTATTCGTTATGAAGGGACAGAAGAACGTGTCGGGACACAGATGAATGTTATCAAGGATGTCATTTTTGAAGGAAATATACTGAAGATGATAACAGATGCAGTTGCATACCCAGATACACAAATTAAGGAAAAAACTTATCTGGGCGAGGATGGGTTATTTGTAACAGAAGAAGAATATCCGAAGTTTGTCCGACAGGAAATTATTGTAAATGCTGTTACACATCGAGATTACAGTATTAGAGGAACTGATATTCAGATAAAAATGTTTGATGATAGGATTGTTGTGGAAAGTTACCGGGACTTGTGAAAACAGACAATATCTGACATACATATTTTTCTAGGAATCCAAAGATTGCAGAATTTTTGAAAGCATATAGCTTTGTAAAGGAATATGGCGAGGGTGTTGACCGTATGTGCAAAGAGTTAGAAGCGGTAGGTTTACAAGATCCTGAATATAGACTGAATGCTTTTATGCTCCAGACAACAATCAGAAACAGTACTTTAACTGATAAAAAACCACGGTTTGGTTGATAAAAAACCACTGTTTCAAGTTATTGACGATGCAGTCTGCAATAAGATTTTGGCTCCTACCATTTCGGAAAATATGAAAGAAATTGTTGAGGCTTTTGACATGAATCAGATTTTTGGTCGTAAGGAAGTAAAAAAAAACTTGGATATGGTGATTATAAAGCAGGCAAAGCAATAGAGGTTATGCAAGTATTGAACATCGTAATTCCTGTAGAAGGAAAAGGAAAGGGAAAGTATATTTTAAAAGAAATGTAGTGGTTAGTTTCATTGGTCTCAAAACAAAAGTGGGATTAGTGAGACTGATGTGAGAATCTTATGTGAAGAAGTATGAACTATAAAGTGGAGGAAGAATATGGAACCTACGAAAAAGGATTGGAAACTGTACAGAGAACGAATTGGTGACTGGGAGAAACAAGTATGAAGAATTTAAGATAGAACGTATAGATTAGTATTTCCATACGCTCTATCTCACATTTCATATTAAATTTTTGAATTCTACAAACTGAAAGTTGTCAAGATATAATAAAATTATTTTTGGGCCACATAAAGAAATCTATGTATTCTGCCTTCTATTACACCATTCTTTTCTAACACTTCCTGAGCATGGTATAAGTTTAACAAACACTTCTTTACATCAAAATTAGGGAATTCCCATTCAATAATATGTGCAAACCAAACGAGAGCACCTACATTCCAAAATTTAATTGGACGATACACTTCTTCTGCTTCAAGGGTTGTAAACCCCTTTTTTTCAAATGCTTGTTGTACTTTATGCAAATATTGCTTAGGAAATGGTAATGGTGGTATTTCGTTTAATAATAGCTCAACAAGTTCCCTATCATTTTCTGCCCCTACCTGTTGCGTAATAAAAATTCCTTTGGGTTTTAATACTCGCCATATTTCATTTTCGTTGAAAGCTCCATGACGATTTATTACAATATCAAATGTTTCGTTATTAAAAGGAAGTTTTGTAAGTCCATCGGCTTCCCTAAAATCTACCCCCAGTGGAAGTAATTTTTCTTTGCATAATTCGACATTGGGTGAGTATGCTTCTGTTGCACTCAAATGACAAAGAGGGTGTTTTAATGAAAGAAGGAACTCTCCACCACCTGTATCAATGTCTAATAGTTTCATTTCAGGCAATAAATAGTGACGAATAATTTTACTATAATCCCAAGGTAAATCGTTTTCTTCTTCGTATTTTCCATGTATATGAGAAAAATCCCACCCATGAATATGTGCAACCTTTTCTTCTTCCAACCATTCATTTAATAACTGTTCTTTATTCATTGTATAACTACTCCTTTTCGTATTGTTATTTATGTTTTACGATAGGGTGCAGTTACCTGATAACATAAGTTTTTGACCTCGATGCAACCTGTTACCAGATTTTATAACTGCACCGAGTAATTACCTCGAACAAACTGCATAATTGCTTCACCGCCTTTCAGAAATTCAACCATTAAACAAATTCAAGTTTGTTACTCACATGATATCATATTTTTTCTTCAATTACATCCACCTAATTTTAATACACTGCCATTCGACTTGCTGGGATTTCTTTAGTCGTCAAAAGGTTTTGGACTAAACTTACTCTCGTAGTCAGGTCCACAAATTTCTTCAGATTTTTTTTGAGCCACTCAACCTGCATAGTTAACTGACCAACCTTTTTTGCATACTCTGCTTTTTCCTTGCGTTCTTCGGCAAGCTTATCCTTGAGGTTTTCCTCACGCTTGTCATCAAACACGGCGGTAGCATTGTTAAGAAATTCTTTCTTCCAATTGCGGAGCAGATTTGGTTGGATATTATTCTCGGTTGCAAGGGTGTTGAGATCTTTCTCGCCCTTAAGCAGCTCGATTACTAGGTCTGATTTAAATTTGGCACTAAAGTTTCTTCTTTGTCTGGACATACTGATGAATCCTCTCTTTCATACTGATTTTAGTATATCAGATTCA
>SKED01002281.1_pt1 | contig 14041 bp, 6 predicted proteins | sample 4826651 | NCBI WGS metagenome assembly SKED01 (sample SAMN11008818, study PRJNA524170) | human gut metagenome | biome: Human fecal sample; material: Feces; isolation source: fecal sample from pouch patient p19 | host: Homo sapiens | place: Israel: Tel-Aviv | collected 2016-06-28
GCATTAAAGACAAATGAGGCATTGGATTTTGCTGTCTTAACAGGTTGTCTTCGTTTTTCAAAAGAAAGTATTTTTACAGGATTGAATAATTTCAAGATTTTATCTATTACTGATACAAGATTTGATGAACACTTTGGATTTACGGATGATGAAGTAGAGCGTTTGCTGGCATTTTATCATGTGGAAAACAGGTTTGCGGAGACAAAGGAATGGTATGATGGTTATCATTTCGGAAATGTCGATGTATACTGTCCGTGGGATGTAATCAATCATGTTGACCGAATAAAAGATGATCCAATGGCAGGACCGGAAGCGTATTGGATTAATACAAGCGGAAATGAGCTTGTTAAGAGGTTTATAGATAAGGCTGGTAAGACAACCAGAGATGAAATTGAGCGTTTAATCGCGGGAGAAGCTATAGACAAGCAAATCCGTCTGGATATGACCTATGACGAAATAGACAATAATATTGATAATCTATGGAGTGTTCTGTTTACAACAGGTTATCTGACATATACAAAGATAAGTGAGGACAAAAAATATAGCCTTGTAATTCCGAACAAGGAGATTAAAGAAGTATTTAAGCTGCAGATACAGGAGTGGTTCAGGAATAAAATATTTTCCAATACCGAGCAGTTGCAGGACTTTTGGAAGGCTTTCAAAGATGGAAATACACAGATAATGGAAATGTATTTAAACAAGGTGCTGAGTAATTCGGTGAGCGTTTTTGACACAAAAGCGAGAAATGATGAAAAGGAAAGCTCCTATCATAATCTGCTTATTGGAATTTTGAGTGGCAATGAGGACTGGCTGGTAAAGTCAAATGTTGAGGCAGGAGAGGGCTTTGCAGATATTATTGTGGAGACAGATGATCCGGATGAAGGAATTATTGCAGAGCTTAAATACACAAAAGATTTTAAAGCTATGGAAAAATCCTGTGAAAAGGCTCTGAAACAGATAAAGGATAGAAGATATCAGGAATATCTGTTAAATGATGATCGACAGAATATCATGTATTATGGAATTACATTTTGCAGAAAAAGATGCAAAGTGCTTGTAGAAAGATAAAAGGGGTGATTACATGGAAACTAATTTTGATTACCTTTTAAAGAAAGAAGAATACGCAGATTTTGCAAAACAGGCAGTTGAAGCAGAAAAAAGTTTATCCATTTCACCGGCCACTTGTGCCATTTTGTCGAGGCGTGCACTTGAGCTTGCAGTGAGGTTTGTTTTCTCATATGACGCGGAGCTTTCGCTTCCGTACAGAGATAATGTATCGAGTCTTATTCATGAGCCAACGTTTAGAAGGATAATTGAGCCAAGGCTGTTTCCAATGCTCAAATATACCATTCATCTGGGAAATGTTGCAGTTCATACCAACAACAATATAGGCAGGGATGAAGCAATAATAGCGCTTCGTGATTTGTTTGAGTTTTGCGATTGGATTGATTATTCATATTCGAGGGAATACGATGAGAAGACATATGATGAGTCGATTCTTGCAAGCGGTAATGAAAAGCGTATAAAGGCTGATGAGCTCATGAAGCTGTATGAGGGCTTAAGCAGTAAGGATAAAAAGCTCGAGAGCGTATTGAAGGAGAATGAAGAGCTCCGCGAGCAGATGGCAAAGAAGCGTAGTCAGAATGTAAAGACAAGGGAGTTCCATGTAGATACGATAAGCGAGGCAGAAACCCGCAAGAGATATATAGATGTTGCCTTAAAGGAGGCAGGATGGGTTATTGGCAGAAATGTCACGGAGGAGGAGCCGGTTACAGGAATGCCAAATAGCACAGGAACAGGGTATGTGGATTATGTTCTTTGGGGAAAGGATAATCTGCCACTTGCTGTAGTGGAGGCTAAAAAGGCTTCTGTGGATGCTATGGTAGGAAGCCAGCAGGCGAAGCTGTATGCTGACTGTTTGCAGAATAAATACAATAGACGTCCTCTTATTTTCATAACAAATGGATTTGAATTTTTCTATACGAATGATTATATGGGATATCCAAGGCGTGAGGTTTCAGGATTTTTCACACAGGAAGAGCTGCAGCTTGAGATTGATGGACGCACTTCAAGGATTCCGCTTGAAAATATACGGATAAGCGATGATATTACCAACAGACCATATCAGAAAGAGGCTGTAACCGCTGTCTGCGATGCTATCACAAATAAGCACCGCAAGATGCTTATAGTGCAGGCCACAGGTTCAGGAAAGACAAGAGTGAGCATTAGTATTGTTGATGTATTAAGGCGCCACAATTATGTGAAAAATATTCTGTTCCTCGCAGACAGAAAAGCTCTTGTGAAGCAGGCCAAAAACAATTATACGAATTTGCTTCCTGATTTATCATGCTGTAATCTGCTTGACAATAAAGACGACCCTGAGTCATGCAGGATGATTTTTTCTACATATCCGACGATGATGAATGCCATAGATGAGAGGAAAAACAAATATGGTGAGAAGCTCTTTAGTCCGGGGCATTTTCAGCTCATAATCTGCGATGAAGTACACCGCAGCATTTACAAAAAATATCAGGAAATATTTGAGTATTTTGATGCGATGTTACTTGGTATGACTGCCACTCCAAAAAATGAAATCGACAAAAACACATATGGAGTCTTTGACCTTGAAAGAGGAGTTCCGACATTTGCGTATGAGCTTGAAAAAGCGGTGGAAGAGGGCTATCTGGTCAATTATTCTACACTGGAATATAAGTCAAAAATAATGGAAAGCGGTATTCACTATGATGAGCTGTCAGATGAGGAAAAAGAAGAGTATGAGGATACATTTTCTGATGATGACACTGTAGGTGATGATATATCAGGAGAGGCCGTAAATACATGGCTTTTTAACGCGGATACAATTGATAAGGTTTTAAGAGAGCTTATGGAAAAGGGCTTAAAAATTGAGGGTGGAGACAAGCTTGGCAAGACAATAATTTTTGCCAAAAACTCTTTGCATGCGCAGGCAATAGTCAAGCGTTTCAATAAGCTTTTTCCGGAATATGGAGGAGACTTCATAAAGCGGATAGATTATAGTATAAAGTACAGTGATTCATTGATAGATGAGTTTAGCACAAGTGATAAAATGCCACAGATAGCAGTATCTGTTGATATGCTCGACACAGGAATAGATATTCCGGAGATTTTGAATCTTGTATTTTTTAAGAAGGTAAAAAGCTATGCCAAGTTTTGGCAGATGATTGGAAGGGGAACCAGGCTTTGCCCTAATCTGCTTGGAGAGGGTATGGACAAAGAAAGATTTCTTATATTTGATTTCTGTAACAATTTTGAATATTTCCGCGTGAACAAAAATGGAGCGGAGAATGGCATAACAGAATCACTCAATGAGAAAATATATAACACAAAAGCCCAGATTGTCAGAGAGCTTCAGGCACCGGTATACAGTAGTGATGAGGTATACGCAGATTACAGAAAAAGTCTTGTGGATGATTTAAAGGAAGATGTAATTAGCTTAAATGATGATAGCTTTATGGTGAAAAGACATCTGCGTTATGTAGAGTTTTTCAGGGCTTCATCATCGTGGGATAATCTGGAGACAATAGAGATTTCGGATATCAGGGAGCATATTGCACCTCTTATCAGGCCTAAAAAGGAAGATGAGCTGGCGCGAAGATTTGACTATCTGGTATACAGTATAGATCTTGGACTGCTGCAAAGCAAAAGCATACAAAGTCCGGTGAATATAGTGGTTCAGACCGCAGAAAAGCTGTCTGCCAAATACTCAATCCCACAGGTGGAAAAGAAAAAGGAGATTATCGAAAAGGTCCAGACAAATGAATTTTGGGATAAAGTCACTATAATAGAGCTTGATACAGTAAGAGAAGCTTTAAGAGGTCTGTTGCAGTACCTTGACAGACAGGTACGGCCAATATACTATACAAATTTCACGGACTCTATAACAGATGGTACACCGGGTGAACCTTTATATGGCGGAAATGACTTGAAAAATTATCGTAAAAAAGTCGAATTTTACCTGAAAGAGCATAGTGACAAATTGTCAGTGTATAAGCTGAAAAACAACAAAAAGCTGACAGAAACGGATCTAAGGGAATTGGAACGAATCCTGTGGACTGAGCTTGGTTCAAAGGAAGATTATATAAAGGAATACGGAGAGACACCGATAGGCAGATTAGTACGAAAAATAGTCGGTGTAGATAGAGCGGCAGTAAACGAAGCCTTCAGTTGTTTTATGTCAGAAGAGCGCTTGAACATAAATCAGATGAGATTCGTAAATCTGATAGTGGACTATATAGTAGCAAATGGAAATATCGAAGATAATAAAGTATTGATGGGTGAACCATTTAAATCAGTTGGAAGTATCACAACTCTTTTCAAAGATGATATGAGTACCGCAAAACAGATAATGGAGATAGTGAATCAGATAAAGCGTAACTCCGAAGAAATTGCCTGATGTATAGCGAAGCTGTTTAGATACTGTAGATTTATGCACATGAAACACAGAAAATGGAAGAGGATGTGAAAAAACTCAATCGAGTTTTTTCACATCCCCTTTTTTTGAGCTTATATATTAGCATCTCCTGCAGACAGGTTGTGGAAGCATAATAAATTTGCAAAAATTATATTTAATTCTATAAAGCACTTGACATAGTTACTAAGAGTTACTATAATAAGCACATAAAGTAAATATAAGAAACGCAGAAAGTAATTATAGGAGTTAAACACATGAATAAAGTAGATGTAAATGGATTAACAGAACGGGAGTTTTTAGCAGAATATAAGCCGGGCGATTATGACAGACCATCGGTTACAGTTGACATGATGGTGCTTCGTATGAAGGAAGACTTAAGCTGTATGCAGGTGCTTCTGATAAAGAGAAAGGCTCATCCGGAGATAGACAAATGGGCGCTTCCAGGCGGATTTATTAACATAAAGGAATCAGCATATGAAGCAGCGTGCAGGGAGCTTAAAGAGGAAACAGGTCTTACAGACATTTATCTTGAGCAGCTCTATACCATGAGCCAGCCGGACAGGGACCCTCGTATGAGAATTATTGATATTGCATACATTGCACTGCTTCCATATGGATATGAGCAGTCTGCCGTTGCGGGTGATGACGCAAAGGATGCCAGATGGTTCGATGTGAAATTTGCAGATGAAAAACTTGAGTTTGCAAACGACTTGATTAAAATTGAATACTCCCTCAGGTCTGAGAAATTTAAAAATGGTGTAATCACAGTGGAAAACTTTGTTCCGGTCAGCGTATCAGACGAAAAGCTTGCTTTTGACCATGACCAGATTATACTGGAAGGACTTATGAGGATAAGGAATAAGGCTGAGTATACAGGCATTATGTTTAACCTTGTGCCGCGTGAGTTTACCATTCCGGACCTGCTTAAGGTGTTTGAGGTTCTTTCAGGAAAGGAAGTTCATCCAAAGGTGTTCCGTGAGAAGATTGCAGGACAGCTTGTTTCACTTGACAGGTCGCAGAGACCTATTGTCGGAAGAAAACCGGCTGCTGTGTACAGATATGTTGACCTTAACATGGATGAACGTAAACTGGTTAAAGTGCATAAGAAATATAAAAACGGTGTGATACTCACAAGGGCACAGCCATTCCATAACGGACACCTGAACATGATAAAACAGGCCGCATCGGAGTGCGAAAATCTGCTTGTTGTGATAGGCAGTGCAAACAAAAGCTATACAAAGAGAAATCCGTTTCCAATCGAATACAGAAAAAGACTTGTTGAAAACGTACTGCAGGAAGAGGATTTAAGCGGTGCAGATGTAAAGGTTATGACATTATCAGACTGGAGCATGGAGGATGCAGCTCAATATGTAAAGGAATGGGGTTCTTTCTTCTATTACAACATAGCTAATGAAATTGGAGAGAAAAGCTTTACATTCTATTACAACGACGACCCGAAGATTGCGGAAAACTGGTTTACAGATGATATTTTAAAGAATGTGACCATCAGAAACCTTGGCAGAAGCGATATTGAGATTTCAAGTACAATGATCAGAGATTTGCTGTATAAGAAAGATTATGACAAAGTCAGGGATCTGGTTCCGCGATGGATGTGGAAGGATTTAAAGCAGCTTGGAAAAATCCTTATGGATGCAACAAATGATGATTATATGATGTAGGAGGAAATGATTATGGCAAAGAAAATTTTAGTAGTAGTGGATGCACAGAATGACTTTATTACAGGAGTTCTTGGAAACAAGGAGTGTAACGTGGCAACAAATGTTATTGCAGATGAAATCAGGTCAGGAAAATATGATGACGTGATATTCACAAGGGATACGCATGATGAAAACTATCTGAATACTCAGGAGGGAAGAAAGCTTCCGGTAGCTCACTGTATTAAAGGGACAAACGGATGGGAAGTAGACGCTCGTCTTAAAGATGCAATGAAGGAGCGTGGAGTTGACTGTGATGATATGACTTATATTGACAAGCCGACGTTTGGCAGCAAAGAGCTTGGCGAACTGCTTGCGGGATATGACAACAGCGATACAGAGATTTATTTCTGCGGATTCTGCACGGGAATATGCGTAATCAGCAACGTAGCGATTGCAAAGACGTTCTGTAAAGATGCAGAGGTGTCAGTGATAGAAAATGCCTGTGCCTGCGTAACGCCTGAAAGTCATAAGACAGCAATAGAAGCAATGAAAATGATTCAGGTCAATATTATATAGAAAGCCATTTATTAAAAATGTTTCTGACATACTAATAGTGTAAGAAATGGGAGGAGAATATTATGAAATTAAACCAGATAATCACAAGTCTTTTAGAGACTGATATGTATAAATTCAGCATGGGTCAGACAATATTCCATCAGTTTACGGATTACAAGACCACATGGACATTCAAGTGCAGAAATGAAGATGTGCATTTTACACAGAAAATGGTGCAGGAGATAACAGAACAGATTAAGGCTTTCTGTAAGCTTCGGTTTACAGAGGATGAGCTTGCATATCTTGACAATATCAAATGGATCAAAGGCTCTTATGTTGATTTTCTTCGTCTCTGGCAGCCGCGTTTTGAGGATTTTGAGATAGGAACAGATGCACCTTGTGGCTTGTCTATCGAGGCAAAAGGAACATGGCTTAACACTTCAATGTATGAGATTCCGACACTTGCCATTGTAAATGAAGTGTATTTCAGAATGGCATATGACTATGATAAGCTGCTTGACAGCTTTAAGAAGCGTTTGGATGCAAAGTATGAGAATTTAAAGAACGGACACTGGTACGCGGGTACATTCTCAGAGTTTGGTCTCAGAAGAAGACTTTCTGCTGAAGCGCAGGAGCTTGCAGTGCAGAAGTTCGCACATTTAAACGACACCCTGCACAGTTCATCAAAGTTTGTCGGCACATCAAATGTGTATCTTGCAAAGAAGTACGGACTTACACCTGTAGGCACCATGGCTCATGAGTGGATTATGTGCACAGGACAGGGCAATCACAGGCACAATCCGGCATATTCAAACTGGTATGCTCTCGATGCATGGATCAAGGAGTATGGAGTATTAAACGGTATTGCGCTTACTGACACAATCACAACAGACTGTTTCCTGCGTGATTTCCAGCTGACCTATGCGACACTTTTCTCAGGAGTGCGTCATGACAGCGGAGACCCGTATGAGTGGGGTGAAAAGATGATTGCTCATTACAAGAGCCTTGGAATTGACCCAAAAACAAAGACACTTTTATTCAGCGACAGTCTTGATTTTGAGCGTGCTGACAAGCTCTACAGACATTTCTGCAAGGAAACAAATGTAGCTTTCGGTATTGGCACATACTTAAGCAATGATACAGATGTTCCTGCACTCAATATTGTCATGAAAACCACAATATGCAATGGTATGGATGTAGCGAAGATTTCTGATACACCCGGCAAGGGGATGTGCAAAAATCCGGATTATGTGGATTACTTAAACCGCTGCATTGATTACAGGATGAAAAATGACCGCTAGGAGGAAATGTCATGAATACAGGATTTTACCGTGTTGCCGCATCGTCCCCTGAGATTTATCTCGGGGACTGCGTGAACAATGCTGACAATATCATACACATTGCAGAGTCACTTGCAAAAAAGGATGTGCAGCTTGTGGTTTTTCCGGAGCTGTGTATTACGGGATATAGCTGTGCAGACATGTTTTTGAGAAAAGAACTGCTCGCGCAGGCTCAGCAAGAACTGGACAGGATTAAAACAGCATTGCAGGATTTAAGCATCCTTGTATGCGTGGGACTGCCGATAGAAGATGAAGCTGGCAGACTTTTCAACTGTGCTGCATATGTACACAGCGGAGAAATTGTTGGAATTGTGCCAAAAACATATATTCCCAACTATGGTGAATTTTATGAGAAACGCTGGTTTACAAGCGCAGACAAGAGATTATCAGATGAGATTACTTTAAATTATGTCGCAAACAGGCCAACAGTACCTTTTTCTCCGAATATTATTATCAAGGATCTGAGAGGCGCAATTGTCGGTACTGAGATTTGTGAAGATTTATGGGTAAGTGCGCCTCCGAGCGGGGAGCTTTGCAAAGCCGGTGCAAATATCATTATAAATCCATCAGCAAGCAATGACGTAATCGGAAAAAGAGAATACAGGCGCAGTCTTGTGGCGATGCAGTCAGGAAGATGCCGTGCCGGATACGTGTATGCGTCAAGCGGTGCAGGAGAGAGCAGCACGGATCTGGTATTTTCCGGCCACTGCATCATAGCTGATAATGGCAGAATAGCTGGTGAGACGTCAGATTATTCAAAACGTATGAATAAAAAGGTATCAGAAGATGATGTGATGAGCTCTGGTTTTGTGATAAGTGAGATAGATATTGATCGCTGCATGAATGACCGCCACAGATACAACAGCGATTCATGGGCTGATGTGCCGGATGTGATAAAAGTAATTTTAAATGGTGAAAACCGGATGAAGGATTATCAAATATGGCCAAAGAAAGTTAATCCGTATCCGTTTGTACCAAGTGATAAAAACAACCGAAAAAACCGCTGCATGGAGATTTTGCCGCTTCAGGCAAAAGGTCTGGAACAGAGACTCATATCCACCGGAATAAAAAATGTTGTTCTTGGAATATCCGGCGGTCTGGACAGCACACTTGCACTTTTGGTATGCTGTGATGCATTTGAAGCACTTGGCATTCCGAAGAGAAATATCTATGGTATTACAATGCCAGGATTTGGAACTACATCTACTACAAAGACAATTGCTGACAGGCTTATGGAAGAATTTGGAGTGACAGCCGTGGAAGTTAATATTGAGGCTGCATGCAGACAGCACATGAAGGATATAGGACATCCGGATGATGTTTTTGACGTGACATATGAAAACATTCAGGCCAGAGAGCGTACGCAAGTATTATTCGATTATGCAAACATGGTAGACGGACTTGTAATCGGTACAGGTGATATGTCAGAGCTTGCACTTGGCTGGTGCACCTACAACGGTGACCATATGAGCAATTATGCCGTGAACTGCAGTGTACCAAAGACACTTGTTAAATACATTGTACAGGCTTATGCCAGCGAGTGCGCGTCAACGGATGAAATGAAAAATGTGCTTTGCGAAATAGCAGACCTGCCTATTTCTCCTGAACTACTGCCGCCGGATAAAGACGGTAACATAGCACAGAAAACAGAGGAGAGCATCGGCAAATATGACCTTCATGACTTCTTCCTTTATCATTTTCTGCGTAATGGAGAAAGCCGGGATCGGATATTAAAACTTGCAGAGATTGCTTTTGCAAATGTAAGTAAGGGTGAAATAGAAAAGACTCTGGAAACATTCTTTACGCGTTTCAGGCAGCAGCAGTTTAAGCGTTCATGCATACCTGACGGACCAAAGGTGGGAACTGTTTCATTATCTCCTAGAGGTGATCTGAGAATGCCAAGCGATATGGTGGAATTGTATTAGGCCGAAGTGCAAAAAGATGAAAGAAATATTAGCTAACCACAAATGAACATCTAGTCACAGCGTAAGAAAACCGGGAGACCGGGAACGCAGCCGGGGGGATGGCACACCCTCATGTAAGCGACTAGCGAAGCTGTTTAGATACTGTAGAATTATGCACATGAAACACAGAAATGCCCAGCCATGGATGGCTGGGCAAGGTGTTATGCGCCATGGACGGCGCATAAAAGCCGGTTTCGTCAAGCATAGAAACACTATAAGCATAATTCGTACAGAATCTTAACAGCAAAGCGTTAGCGCACATGAGGGTGTGCCATCCCCCCGGCTGCGTTCCCGGTCTCCCGGTTTTCGTAGTTAGTCAAGTGAATTACGCAGTCTTTCCGGTATAAAGCTGATAATACTTTCCCTTCTTTGCAATCAGCTCATCATGACTTCCCCTTTCAATAATGCGTCCCTGCTCCAAAACCATAATGCAGTCGCTGTTTCTGACAGTAGAAAGCCTGTGTGCGATAACAAATGTAGTACGGCCATGCATGAGCTTATCCATGCCGTCCTGAACAATACGCTCGGTACGTGTATCAATTGAGCTTGTAGCCTCATCGAGGATGAGCACAGGCGGATCGGCGATAGCGGCACGCGCAATGGCTAGAAGCTGGCGCTGGCCCTGGCTTAGGTTTGCACCGTCACCTGTCAGTACAGTATTGTAGCCGTCAGGAAGCTGGCGGATAAACGTATCGGCGTTTGCCAGGCGGGCAGCTGCGTATACTTCATCATCTGTGGCATCAAGCTTGCCGTAGCGGATGTTTTCCATGACAGTAGCTGTGAAAAGGTGGGTATCCTGCAAAACAATGCCAAGAGAGTGGCGAAGATCAGCCTTTTTAATCTTGTTTATATTGATGCCGTCATATCTTATCTTGCCGTCTGCTATATCGTAGAAGCGGTTGATAAGGTTAGTGATGGTAGTCTTTCCAGCTCCGGTGGTGCCGACAAAGGCAATCTTCTGACCGGGTGTTGCAAAAAGATCCACATCGTGCAGTACAATTTTCTCAGGCACATATCCGAAATCCACATCGTCAAATACCACATCGCCCTCGAGTTTTTTGTAGTCCACAGAGCCGTCAGCCTGATGAGTATGCTTCCATGCCCATAAGCCGGTGTGCTCAGGTGTTTCAGTGAGTTTTCCGTTTTCTTCCCTAGCATTTACCAGTGTGACATAGCCCTCGTCAGTCTCAGGCGCTTCATCGAGCAGTGAGAAGATACGGTCGCATCCGGCAAGTGCCATGATGATACTGTTGAACTGCTGGCTGACCTGCGAGATAGGCATGTTAAAGCTCTTGTTAAAGGTCAGAAAGCTCGCAAGCTTACCAAGGGTCAGACCGCCAAAGCCTGAAAGAGCCATAACACCGCCTGCAAGAGCGCAGAGCACGTAGCTTAGATTTCCAATCTGTGCGTTTACAGGACCGAGCATGTTGGAGTACATGTTGGCATTGTAGGCGCTTTCAAAGAGTTCATCATTTATTTTGTCGAAGGCTTCAATATTTTCCTGCTCGTGGGTAAATACCTTGACTACCTTCTGGCCGTTGAGCATTTCCTCGATGAAGCCGTTAACCTTGCCGAGGTCGCGCTGCTGTGCAAGGAAATAGCGGCTGGAGAAGCCTGCAAATTTCTTTGTCACGACTGTTGTTACGATTACCATCACGATAGTTAGTATGGTGAGCGGAATATTTAATATGACCATTGAAACAAAAACGCTCACAACAGTGATAACACTGTTAAGTATCTGCGGAAGACTCTGGCTGATGAGCTGGCGGAGTGTATCGATATCGTTTGTATAAATTGACATGATATCGCCGTGCGCATGTGAGTCAAAGTATCGGATTGGCAGATCCTGCATATGGGAAAAGAGCTCAACACGCAGGTTCTTAATGGTGCCCTGTGATACGTAGATCATTATTTTGCTGTATGCAAACGTACTAATGACGCCGATGCCGTAGAATACGGCAACCCTTCCCATTGCTGCAAGGAGTGGTCCGTAGTCGGGACTTCCTGTCTTAAGCAGTGGTACTATATAGTCATCAATCAAATTTTTGGTAAACATGGTTCCCTGCACATTTGCAAGTACACTGACAAAGATACATATCACAACAATTATGCAGGCAGGTAAATATTTCTTGAAAATAAATCCCATGAGGCGCGCAAAAAGCTTACCGGGATTTTTAATTTTGGGTTTTGGACCTCGTGGTCCTCTTGGTCCTGGCATCAGGCAGCACCTCCTTCATCAAAGTCTCCTCCGCCGTTTGTCTGGGAATCGTAAACATCGCGGTAGATTTCATTATTTTTAAGCAGATTTTCGTGAGTGTCAAAGCCGTCCACTTTTCCGTCATTCATCACGATGATACGGTCAGCATCCATGACTGATGAGATACGCTGTGCGATGATGAGCTTAGTGGTTCCCGGTATTGTTTTTGCGAGGGCAGCACGGATTTTTGAATCTGTTGCTGTATCTACAGCCGAGGTGCTGTCATCGAGTATGAGTATCCTTGGCTTTTTAAGCAGAGCCCTTGCGATACACAGACGCTGCTTCTGGCCACCGGATACGTTGGTTCCGCCCTGTTCTATGTAGGTGTTGTACTTGTCAGGGAAGGACTCGATAAAGTCATCGGCGCATGCCATTTTGCAGGCCTCAATACACTCATCTGTGGTAGCGTTTTTGTCACCCCAGCGCAGATTTTCGAGTATGGTGCCCGAGAAAAGCACGTTCTGCTGGAGCACGACAGCTACCTTGTTTCTGAGAGTGTCCATGTCGTACTCACGCACATCGTGGCCTCCGACGATTACAGAGCCGGTGTCTGTGTCGTAGAGACGGCTTATCAGGTTTACAAGGGAAGATTTCGAGCTTCCGGTTCCTCCTATGATGCCAATGGTCTCACCGGATTTTATGTCTAGATTTATATCTGACAGAACCGGAGTTTCAGCGGTGTCTGAATATCTGAAGGTTACATGCTTAAAGCTTATGCTTCCGTCAGGTACATCGTAAAGCGGCTCCTTTGGATTGTGCAGTGTGCTCTGTTCATTTAATACCTCGCTGATTCGTCTTGCGGATGCGAGTGAGAGTGAAATCATTACAAACACCATCGAGAGCATCATGAGGTTCATCAGAATATTCATGCAATAGGTGAGAAGAGCCATCAGATCACCTGTAGTGAGAGTGCTGCTTACCACCATATGAGCTCCGAGCCAGCTTATTAACAGGATGCAGGCATACACTGTAAACTGCATGAGAGGAGAGTTGTATACCACAAGGCTTTCTGCCTTCACAAATACGTCGTAGATATTCTGTGCTGCCTTTGAAAAACGTTTCTTCTCATAATCCTCACGGACGTATGCCTTTACAACGCGGATAGCGGATACGTTTTCCTGTACGCTTTCATTCAGGTCATCATAGCGCTTGAAGGCTCTGTCGAAGTATTTCATGGCCGCCTTACTGATGAAAAGCAGTAAAGCTCCAAGCACAATGACAGCGATTAAGTATATTGTCGCAAGGCGAGGGCTGATGAAAAATGACATAGCCATCGCACATATTATGGATGCAGGGGCTCTCATAGCCATGCGAAGCAGCATCATGTAAGCATTCTGGATGTTGGTCACATCGGTTGTCATACGTGTGACAAGACTCGCGGATGAGAATCTGTCGATATTTGCAAAGGAAAAGGTCTGGATGTTGCGAAACATTGCAGCACGCAGATTTTTTCCAAAGCCCATGGCGGCCTTTGCACCATATTTTGCACCGAGACATCCTGTCAAAAGACCAAACAGTGCTGCGACAATCATCCACACACCCATGATATAGATATGCCTTGTGTCGCCCATATTGACACCGTTGTCGATGATTGATGCCATGAGAAGAGGGATTATGGTATCCACAGCCACCTCAAGCAGCATGAAAACAGGTGTCGCAATCGAAGCCCATTTGTATTCCTTTATTTGGGCACCTAGTGTTTTTAACATATGTTTTGTCCTTTCTTCTTATATTTCATATTTGATTAAAACAAACTTCCCACATTTATGGTAATGTGGTTAACTAAAAAAATACTTGCATTTAATTAGTTAGTGTGC
>SKED01002284.1_pt1 | contig 14025 bp, 9 predicted proteins | sample 4826651 | NCBI WGS metagenome assembly SKED01 (sample SAMN11008818, study PRJNA524170) | human gut metagenome | biome: Human fecal sample; material: Feces; isolation source: fecal sample from pouch patient p19 | host: Homo sapiens | place: Israel: Tel-Aviv | collected 2016-06-28
GTGGACCGGGACGTCGTGAGATCGGTCATGGCGCACTGGCTGAGAAAGCTCTGGTTCCGGTACTGCCAAGTGAGGAAGAATTCCCATATGCGATCCGTACCGTATCTGAGACATTCGAATCCAACGGATCTACTTCTCAGGCAAGTATCTGTGCATCTACCATGTCTCTGATGGCAGCAGGTGTACCGATCAAAAAACCGGTAGCAGGTATCTCCTGTGGTCTGGTAACCGGCGAGACCGATGATGATTATATTGTTCTGACCGATATCCAGGGTCTGGAGGATTTCTTCGGCGATATGGATTTCAAGGTGGCAGGTACACATGATGGTATCACAGCGATCCAGATGGATATCAAGATCCATGGTCTGACCCGTCCGATCATTGAAGAGGCTATTGCAAAGACCAAACAGGCAAGAGAGTATATTCTGACTGAAGTTATGGAAAAATGTATCGCAGGCCCGAGAGAGCATGTGAATGAATACGCACCGAAGATCGTTCAGATCAAGATTGATCCGGAAAAAATCGGCGATGTGGTAGGTCAGAGAGGAAAAACCATTAATGCGATCATCGATGAGACCGGTGTAAAAATCGATATCACAGATGACGGAGCAGTTTCTATCTGCGGAACAGATCAGAAGATGATGGATAAAGCGATTCACTATATCCAGACCATCGTAACAGATTACAAAGAAGGCCAGATTTTCACCGGTAAAGTAGTAAGCATCAAAGAATTCGGCGCATTTATCGAATTTGCACCAGGAAAAGAGGGTATGGTTCATATCTCCAAGATCGCAAAAGAGCGTATCAACCGGGTAGAGGATGTTCTGACACTGGGCGATGAAGTCAAAGTGATCTGTATGGGCAAGGATAAGATGGGAAGAATGAGCTTCAGCATCAAAGACGTACCGGCAGATGAGAAATAAAATAAACAGAAAATGAGAGGTTGGAGAACTGTTCCGCAGTTCTCCGGCTTTTTTTGTTGCGTTGCATATCAATAATTGGTCCGGTGGACCAATTTTGATTTTACGGGAAATTGCTTTCCTGTAAAGTGAAAAATGCCTCGCGAGGATGTGCCAGGGGACATCCTTTGTTCTATAAAACAGAAAATACTTTCAAAACACGGAGATTCTGTAGTTTCTGTTCACCTGTAATATTCCGCGAGGCGTGTCGCACAGAATTTATGCTGATCACATAAATTCGCGCGATATGTCTCGGGTTTTCTGTGAACTTCGCTTACAAAAAACGCTTCGCGGGATATTACCAGTGAACAGTAACGACAGTAACATCCTGTGGGCAGAAATAAAGAGAAATAATAGACAATAGACACTGCATCGAAAATAGAGTATAATATAATCGGTATACTAACGAAAGAAGCAGCAGGGAAGTGGCTGTTAACATTTGTTTGGAGAACACATAAATGAAACAGACGAGAAAAAGACGTATTCTGATCGTGGATGATTCCAAGATGAATCGTGAGATTCTGACCGGGATTTTGGAAGATGAATATGATATTGTGGAAGCGGAAGATGGGAAAAAAGCCATAGCAATCATGGAGGAAGGACTTTATAGTTTCTCTATCGTACTTCTGGATATTACCATGCCGGAGCTGGATGGATTCGGCGTGCTGCAGGTGATGCAGCAGCGTAACTGGCTGAAAGAACTTCCGGTTATTATTATATCTTCAGAGACATCCAATGAATATATTGGGCACGCTTATGAAATGGGGGTCAGTGATTATTTCAGCAGACCTTTTGATGCAAGGATTGTTAACACCAGAGTGCGGAACACGATCGCACTTTTTGAACGAGATTATATTGATCAGGTAACGGGGGGAGGTAACAGAAAGGAATTTATCCGCCGGGTGTCAAGATCATTAAAAGAGATGCCTGCAAAAACAGATTATGTGCTTCTGTTTTTTAATATTAAAAATTTTAAGGCAGTCAATGAACTTCTCGGCGTAGGTGGTGGAGATAAATTACTGTGCTGGTTTTACCAGAGGATCATATATTCAAGATTTGCTCCCATTGATACTTCGAGGATTGAATCGGATCATTTTGCGTGTCTGATCGAAGCAAGGAATCTGGATTATGACTATCTGACAGAATTTTGTAATTTCAATTACGGAAAAGAAAAAAGAAAGATGCATATTTACAGTACCTGTGGTATTTATTATATTCAGGAAAATGATGTGTCGGTCACCGGTATGATAGACAGAGCAAAACTTGCAAAGGGATATATCACAGATGAGTATCTGAAACCCTATGCTATTTTTAAAAGCGATATGAAAGATACCTATGTGGATGAGATGGAAATCTGTTCTGAATTCGAAGAGGGGATTGAAAAACAGGAATTTCAGGTGTTTTATCAGCCGGTCGTAGATGCGAAAACCGGAAAAATCGTATCGGCTGAGGCCCTGGTGCGCTGGTTTCATGAGCAGAAAGGATTTATTTCTCCCGGACAGTTTATTCCGGCACTGGAAAAGGGAGGCTATATCTCCGAACTGGATCGCTATATGATTGAGAAAGTGACAGGCTGTCTGGATCAGCGAAGAGCAGAAAAGAAACGGTTTGTACCTGTATCCGTCAATCTTTCCTGGATGGACTTCTACGATGAAAATATGCTGGAATGGATCGTGCGGGGACTGAAAAAAAACAATCCGAATGAACAGAAGATCCGCTTTGAAATTACTGAGACTTCTCTGGCAGCAATAGGCGAGAATCACACCCGTATGCTGATGCATCTGAAAGAAAACGGTGCAGAGATCCTTCTGGATGACTTCGGAAGCGGATATTCCTCTTTTGGAATGCTGCAGGATTATGATTTTGATATTCTGAAGATGGATATCAGTTTTGTACGAAATATCGGAGTGAATAAAAAGTCAGAGAGTATCCTGCGGGCAATCATCGATATGGCACATCAGCTGGAGATTCGACTGGTAGCGGAGGGTGCAGAGACCGAAGAACAGGTAGCATTCCTGCGGGCGAACGGATGTGATTATATCCAGGGATATTATTACTATAAACCGATGCCGGAAGCAGAGTTTTTGCAGCTTCTGGAAGAAGGAAAATAAGAGTAAGAAGAGCCGTATGCGTAAGCGTATGGCTCACTTAAGTTATGATGCAATATTTTTATGATATAATGAGCGTTAGCGAGCGGGAACAAACGAAGTTTGTTCATCGGGAGCGGCGAATGGCGATCATGATAGATGCGAAAGCAGCGTCAAGCACCGAAGGTGCGAATCATGATTTAGTAACAGTACTTAATAAAGAATATCAAATTATAAGTATTACTTATTAGTTGGCTGCGTTTAAAACTATAAGTGAAAACCGGCCAAAGTCTTGACAATAACCCTCAGATAGTGGTAGCCTTTTCCTGTACTGAAAATACATCAGACATTGTCTAAGAAAAAAAGGATGAGGTGTGTAAAATGCAGGAAATGAAACCTATTAAAGAAGGAAAAGTACGTGAGATTTATGATAACGGTGACAGCCTGATCATGGTAGCTACAGATCGTATCAGCTGTTTTGATGTGATTCTGAACAATGAAGTGACCAAAAAAGGAGCTGTCCTGACACAGATGTCCAAGTTCTGGTTTGATATGACAGAGGATATCATTCCTAATCACATGATTTCTGTAGATGTGAAAGATATGCCGGAATTCTTCCAGCAGGAAAAGTTCAACGGTAACAGTATGATGTGCCGGAAACTGGAGATGCTGCCAATCGAGTGCATCGTTCGCGGATATATCACAGGAAGTGGCTGGGAGAGCTATAAGAAAACCGGAAAAGTCTGTGGCATTGAACTTCCGGAAGGACTGAAAGAATCCGATAAACTGCCGGAGCCTATTTACACCCCGTCTACCAAAGCAGAGCTCGGTGATCACGATGAGAATATTTCTTTTGAACAGAGCGTAACTCATCTGGAAAAATACTTCCCGGGAAGAGGACAGGAACTGGCTGAAAAACTTCGTGACAACACCATCGCGCTGTATAAAAAATGTGCAGAGTATGCATTGAGTAAAGGAATCATCATCGCAGATACCAAGTTCGAGTTTGGACTGGATGCAGAAGGAAACATGGTGATCGGTGATGAGATGCTTACACCGGACAGTTCCCGGTTCTGGCCGGCAGAAGGATATGAAGCAGGACATGGTCAGCCTTCTTTCGACAAACAGTTTGCCCGTGACTGGCTGAAAGCAAACCCGGATAACAACTGGACACTGCCACAGGAAATCGTGGACAAGACCATCAACAAATATCTGCAGGGTTACGAGATGCTGACCGGTAAAAAGCTTGGGGAATAATTCAGAGTATGAGATATGGTGCGTCATTGTGAAATCGATTGACAATCTGAATAAAATAATGTAAAAATAATAAAAAACATATGAAGAACCGGAGAATGTCTCTTTGCAAAGAGTTGTTCTCCGATTTTTCTGCTTTATTGTACAGAACAGGAGGAGCAGGACATGGAATTAATAAAAGGCATTAAAGAGAGAAGAAGCACCAGAAAATTCACAGACCAGGCAGTAAGCGAGGAGGAGATTCGTGCGATTGTTAGCGCAGCAGCCTACGCACCAAGCTGGAAAAATACACAGACAGCCCACTACATCGCGATAATAAACCAGGCGAAAAAGCAGGAGATCGCCGATACCTGCGTGATGGGATTTGCCGGTAATCAGCGGATCATCGGTCAGGCTCCGGTGCTGATCGTGGAGACAACAGTCAATGAGCGGTCCGGATATGAAAGAGATGGTTCTTTTTCCACCTCCAAGGGCACACACTGGCAGTCCTACGATGCAGGGCTGGCGGGCGAAGCTTTCTGTCTGGCTGCCTGGGAAAAAGGTCTGGGAACTGTGATCATGGGAATCTTTGAAGAAGCAAAAGTAAAAGAAGCTCTGCAGATCCCGGAGACAGAATCGGTATCCGCACTGATCGCACTCGGCTATCCGGAAGAAGTGCCGGAGGCTCCGAAGAGAAAAGAAACAGAACTACTGTTGAAGATTGTAAAATAAAAAGAACAAGCATCCTATTGAAAAAACGCGCTGTCTTTGGAAAAGGGAGCGCGTTTTTTCTTGCGTTGCATATCAATAATTGGTCCGGTGGACCAATTTTAAGAGAAATTCAGAAAAACAGTTGACAAATAGAAAACCAATGCTATAATAAAATCAAACATATGAACAAATGCTCATATATAACATTAAAAACAAAAGTAAAAAAAGAAAGGCAAAGGTAAATAATATGAAAAAAACCTATAAAATCGAAGTAGACTGTGCAAACTGTGCAAATAAGATGGAAGAAGCAGCAAAGAACACAGCAGGTGTAAAGAATGCAAATGTAAACTTTATGACACTGAAGATGAGTGTAGAATTTGAAGAAGGACAGGATCCGAAAGCTGTTATGCAGGATGTACTGAAAAACTGCAAGAAAGTAGAAGATGACTGCGAGATTTATCTGTAAGATATCATGACAGCGTAAAGAAACTGCCCGGGAAAGCGAAGCTGTTTCTTTACGCTGTATTTTTTACCCGGTGAACAGTAACCGCATTGAATGAATAAAGGAGGCTTTAGTATGAATAAGAAGCAGAAAAAGATGCTGATCCGTATTGTGATAGCTGCAGTACTGGTTGTTGCGTTTTCTCTGATTCCGATGAAAGGATATGTAAAATTCGTATTGTTTATGATCCCATATCTGGTCATTGGATACGATATCCTGAAAAAAGCGGGAAAAGGTATTTTAAACCGACAGATGTTTGATGAGAATTTTCTGATGGCGGTAGCAACAATCGGTGCGATTCTCCTTGGGGATTACAAAGAAGGCGTAGCAGTTATGCTGTTTTATCAGATCGGTGAATTGTTCCAGAGTTATGCGGTCGGAAAGAGCCGCAGAAATATCAGCGAGCTGATGGATATCCGCCCGGATTATGCAAATATTGAACAGGATGGAAAACTGGAGCAGGTGGATCCTGATGAAGTGGAGATCGGTTCTGTCATCGTGGTACAGCCGGGAGAAAAAGTGCCGATTGACGGTATCGTGGCAGAAGGAGCTTCCACACTGAATACAAGTGCACTGACCGGAGAGAGTGTACCGCAGGATGTGCACTGCGGGGATGAGATCATCAGCGGATGTATCAATATGACCGGTGTGTTAAAGATTCGGACCACAAAGGAATTCGGAGAATCTACGGTATCCAGGATTCTTGATCTGGTAGAAAATGCAAGTTCTCAGAAATCAAAATCAGAGAATTTTATTTCAAAATTTGCAAAATACTATACTCCGGCGGTATGCTACGGTGCGGTGGCACTGGCTGTGTTGCCTCCGCTGGTTCGTATACTTTTCATGGGACTGTCACCGGAATGGGGCGACTGGATCTACCGTGCACTGACTTTCCTGGTTATCAGCTGTCCATGTGCGCTGGTCATCAGTATTCCGTTAAGTTTCTTTGCAGGCATCGGTGGTGCAAGTAAAGCAGGTGTTCTGGTTAAAGGGTCGAACTATCTGGAGACTTTGTCTCAGACAAAATATGTGGTATTTGATAAAACCGGTACCATGACACAGGGTGTGTTTGAAGTAAGCGGAGTACACCATAATGAGCTGGAGGATGCAAAACTTCTGGAATATGCCGCCCTTGCAGAGTGTTCTTCTTCTCATCCGATTAGCAAGAGTCTGCAGAAAGCCTATGGAAAAAATATTGACAGAAGTCGTGTCACAGAGATTGAAGAAATCAGTGGCAACGGTGTTACTGCGAAAGTAGACGGCATTGCTGTGGCAGCAGGAAATGAAAAATTGATGGAAAAACTGGGAATTGCATACAGATCCTGCAGTCATGTAGGAACAGTTGTGCATATGGCTGTGGACGGCAGATACGCAGGACATATTCTGATTTCCGATACGGTGAAACCCCACGCAAAACAGGCGATTAAAGAGCTGAAAAAATGTGGTGTAAAAAAGACCATCATGCTGACAGGTGACCGGAAAAATGTGGCAGATTATGTGGCAAAGGATCTGGGAATTCAGGAGGTTTACAGCGAACTGCTTCCGGGAGATAAAGTAAGCAAAGTGGAAGAACTGTTGGACAGAAAGACAGAAAAAGAAAAACTGGCATTCGTCGGTGATGGAATCAACGATGCACCTGTACTTTCCAGAGCCGATATCGGAATTGCCATGGGTGCCATGGGATCCGATGCCGCGATTGAGGCGGCCGATATCGTACTGATGGATGATGATCCGTTAAAGATTGCCACAGCGATCCATATTGCAAGAAAATGTATGCATATTGTATATGAAAATATTTATTTTGCCATCGGTATCAAACTGATCTGTCTGCTGCTTGGGGCACTGGGCATTGCCAATATGTGGATGGCGATCTTCGCAGATGTGGGCGTTATGGTCATCGCAGTGGTGAATGCGATTCGGGCACTGTTTGTAAAAAAATATGAGATGTAAAGCAACTATTCAGTAGCCGATATTCCGCGAGGTGTTTTGGCATGAATATGCCAAAATCCCGAGACATACGAGCAAAAAAGAATAGCCAGAGAAAACCCCCCGTAACATGGGAAAAGAACTTCCATGTTACGGGGGGTTTTGTTTTGCATATCAATCATCGGTCCGAAGGACCGGTTTTGCTTTACGCGGGCATGATATATCTGGTATTGGAAAAAGGATGGCAAGAGAAGCAGAAGATACATAGAATAAACCAGCGGTGTCAGTTCTGTCCTCCATACATTGCGAAAGATTATCGTTAAAGCAGAAAGAAATTGAAAAAACAAATGAGTTAGTATAAACTAACTTAAAAGAGAGGAGAAGATTACTATGAATATAGAGGTAATTGGTGGAATTTTGATTCCTTTTGTAGGAACAACACTGGGAGCGGCGGGGGTATTTTTTATGAAAAAAGAGCTGAGCGATCTGGTACAGCGGGCACTGACCGGTTTTGCGGCGGGGGTGATGGTGGCGGCTTCGGTATGGAGTCTTCTGATTCCGGCGATGGATCAGTCCGAAGGGATGGGACGACTGGCATTCATCCCGGCTGTGGTGGGCTTTTGGATCGGAAATTTATTTTTACTGGCGCTGGATCATATCATTCCTCATCTGCACCGTAACAGTGAAAAGGCGGAAGGACCGAAGAGCAGGCTGGCGAGGACGACGATGCTGGTGTTGGCGGTAACCTTACACAACATCCCAGAGGGAATGGCGGTCGGTGTGGTTTATGCCGGTTATCTGACCGGTAACACGAAAATTACAGCCATGGGAGCACTGGCACTTTCCATCGGTATCGCAATCCAGAACTTTCCGGAAGGAGCGATTATTTCCATGCCGCTTCGGGCACAGGGGATGAAAAAGTCAAAAGCTTTTCTTGGAGGAACGCTGTCCGGTATCGTGGAGCCGATCGGTGCCGCGGTTACGATCCTGGCAGCAGGGCTGATCGTTCCGGCCCTGCCTTATCTGCTCAGCTTTGCGGCAGGGGCGATGATCTATGTGGTTGTGGAAGAACTGATCCCGGAGATGTCTGCGGGGGAACATTCGAATATCGGAACGCTGTTTTTCGGGGTGGGATTCTGCCTGATGATGATTCTGGATGTGGCACTCGGATAGAAAGACAGAAGGAATGGTATAAATGAGAAAAATTATCATTAGTAAAAACCAAAAGAAGAACAGATAGTGGTAAAATGGTTAGGAAAAACTAATTATAAACAGCCGCAGCTGCGTGAAAACAGTTGCAACGAATCATAAAAATGTGAATACGGCTGCGGTATTTTTCTGAAGGAGAGAGCTGCAGCCGAAAGCAATCAGAAAATGGGGAAGAAAACCGGAGGAAGTTTATGTTTCTTACATTACAACAAATCAAGAAGTCCTTTGGACAGGGCGAGAGTAAAGTAGAAGTATTAAAGGGAATCGATCTTGCGGTCGAACAGGGAGAGTTTTGTGTCCTCCTTGGACCGTCGGGATCCGGAAAATCAACATTGTTAAATATCATCGGCGGCATCGACAGAGCGGATGATGGAGAAATCGTGATTCACGGCGAGCGGATGGCAGATATGAAGGAAAAACGACTGACTATTTACCGGAGAAAGCATCTTGGCTATGTTTTCCAGATGTATAATCTGATCCCGAATCTGACCGTACGGGAAAACATCGAAGTGGGAGCCTATCTGAGCGACAAACCGCTGGATGTGGACGAACTGTTACATACACTCGGACTCTATGAACACCGCAACAAACTGCCGAATCAGTTATCCGGAGGTCAGCAGCAGCGAACTGCGATCGGACGGGCCATCGTCAAGAATCCGGACATCCTGCTGTGCGATGAACCGACAGGTGCGCTGGACTATAAGACATCCAAGGAGATCCTGAAGCTGATCGAAACCGTCAATGAGAAATACGGCAATACCATTATCATGGTTACCCACAACGATGCGATCAAAGACATGGCTACCCGCGTGGTGCGCTTAAAGGACGGCATGATTCGAAGCAACGTGATCAATGAGAAGCGGCTACATGCGGAGGACCTGGAATGGTAAGGGGGAAGAAGATGAAAAATCCACTGAGAAAACGTCTGCCCCGGGAACTGAAAACAGAATTCGGAAAATATCTGGTGATTTTCCTGCTGCTGGTAGCAACAATCGGACTGGTGTCCGGTTTTCTAGTTGCAGATGGCAGTATGATCATTGCGTATAACGAAGGATTTGAAAAATATAATGTTGAAAACGGGAATTTTCTTCTGGAAAAGCGGGCGAATAAAGCGCAGATTAAAGCCATCGAAGCGGCGGGCGTGACATTATATGAAAACTTTTATACCGAGGAAGCACTGACGAACGAGAGTACGCTGCGTATTTTCAAAAACCGACAGGAAGTGAATACGGTCTGCCTGATGAAAGGCGAACTGCCGGCACAGGCAGATGAGATCGCGATCGACCGTATGTATGCGGACAACAACAGTCTGGAGATCGGGGATACGCTCGAGAGTGCGGACGGAAAATACAGCTGGAAGATCACCGGCTATGTGGCCCTGCCGGATTACAGTTGCCTGTTTTCCGATAATAACGATACGATGTTTGATGCTGTCAAGTTTGGTGTCGGTATCGTGGCACCGGAAGGTTATACGGCACTGGAAAAGGAAGAGCAAAATTACAGCTATTCCTGGAAATACGAGAAAGAACCTTCGGATGAACTGCAGGAAAAAGAGATGGCAGAAGATCTGATGGATATCATTAAGGATGAGGCAAAATTAGAAACATATATTCCTCGATATCTGAACCAGGCGATCATCTTTACCGGGGAAGATATGGGAAGTGATCAGGCGATGATGACGGTACTTCTGTATATCGTCATCGTGATCATGGCGTTTGTATTTGGTGTGACAGTGAGCAATACGATCACCAAAGAGGCGAATGTGATCGGAACGCTGCGGGCGTCCGGTTACACAAAGGGAGAACTGATCCGGCATTATATGACGATGCCGCTGGTGGTCACCCTGGTCGGCGCACTGATCGGTAATATTCTGGGATACACGGTATTTAAGGACATTTGCGCCGATATGTATTACGGAAGTTACAGTCTGCCGACCTATCATACGATTTGGAGTGCAGAGGCGTTCTGGAAGACGACGCTGGTTCCGGTAGCACTGATGGCTGCTGTAAATGTGGGAATTCTTTATAAAAAACTTTCCCTGCCTCCGTTACAGTTTCTGCGAAGAGATCTGAAAAAGAAGAGGAAAAAGAGAACGTTTCATCTAAGCAGCAGGATTCCGTTTTTTACAAGATTCCGTCTGCGTGTCATTTTTCAGAATGTGAGTAATTATGTAGTGCTTCTGGCAGGGATTCTTTTTGCAAATCTGTTATTGATGTTCGGACTGGCACTTCCGGCAGTTCTGGATCATTACCAGAGTGTGCTGAAAGACAATCTTCTGAGTAATTATCAGTATATTCTGCAGATTCCTGCGGAGACGATGGACGAAGATAAGAAACTGGAAAGCCTGGTACAGATGATGTACGTGCAGAGTCAGCTGGAGACGGACAACGAAGATGCGGAAAAATTCTCTGCGTATTCCCTGAATACACTTGGAGAGCAGTATAAGAGTGAGGAAGTCCTGCTGTACGGTATTCAGCCGGACAGTCGCTACATTCAGATTCCGGAAGAAGAAATATCAAATGGAAATGCATATATTTCCTCCGCCTACGCGGACAAGTATCAGCTGAAAAAAGGAGATACGATCACTTTAAAAGAAAAATACGAAGACGATCAGTATACCTTTACGGTCAATGGAATATATGATTACGAAGGTGGAATTTCTGTCTATTTGTCACAGAATTTCCTGAATAAAACCTTTGATCTGGGCAAGTCGTATTTCAGCGGTTATTTTTCAGAGACACCCATCACGGATATTGATGAAAAATACATTTCTACAGTGATCGATCTGGAAAGCCTTACCAAAATCAGCCGCCAACTGGATGTTTCCATGGGAAGTATGATGGGACTGGTGGACGGATTTGCGGTGTTGATGTTTATGATCCTGATTTATCTGCTGTCGAAGATTATCATAGAGAAAAATGCACAGTCGATTTCTATGGTCAAGATTCTCGGCTACAGCAACCGGGAGATCAGCCGGTTGTATATCGTATCGACATCGATCATGGTGGTATTGTTCCTGTTGTTGAGCCTTCCGGTGGAATACTGGGCGATGGAATATTTGTTCCGGGCAGTGATGTTGGAGAGTATCAGTGGATGGATTACATTTTATATCGAGTCAGCGGTCTATGTTAAGATGTTTCTTCTTGGAATCGGAACGTATGCAGTGGTGGCGGCGCTAGAATACCGCAGAATCTGCCGGGTACCGATGGATGAAGCGCTGAAGAATGTAGAATAATGGCTGAAAAAGGGAAAAGGGAGAGAGCAGATATGAATAATAAAATTAAAGAAAGGATTCTATGTTTGATGTTAGGGGTCGGTGTCGCTGCGGCTGTCGGAGTGACCGGATGTGGAAAGTCAGACGCATCATCGGACAGTGAGGAGACTGTGAAGACAGAAGATATGCAGGAGACAGCAGATACGAAAGAAGAATCCGAGCCTTCGGAAAATACAAAAAAACAGGACAGCGAAGAGAAAGATAAGACAGAAACGGTCTATGTAAAAAGCGATGCCAAAGGCAATCCGTGGGAGATCACCGTACAGACAAAACTGAAAAATACCGGAGATGGCGATACCATCAAGGATTATACCAATCTAACAGATATCAAAAACAAAGAAGGAGACGAAACCTTCACGCAGAATGCAGACGGAACTGTCGAGTGGGAAAATCACGGTGAGGATATCACTTATGAAGGAACCGGAAGTGCAGAACTTCCGGTGGACGTGAGTATCAGCTACGAACTCGACGGTCAGGCAATCGAACCGGAAGAACTGGCGGGAAGGAGCGGTCAGCTGAAGATCCGGTTTGATTATAAGAATAAGACCACTCAGACGATCAAAGTCGATGGGAAAGAAGAGCAGGTCAGTGTCCCGTTTGCCGTGATTTCCACGATGCTGCTGTCGGATGATCATGCGTCCGATATCGAGGTGGAGAACGGAAAAGTGATGGATATCGACGGACAGAAACTGGTCGTTGGATATGCCTGCCCGGGACTGACGAAAAGCCTGAAACTGACAACGTATGAGCCGACGGAGGATATTGATATTCCGGAATATGTGGAAGTGACTGCGGATGTGACGGATTTTTCCCTGGATTTTACCGCGACGATCATTTCCTCCGGTCTTCTCGAAGATATGGATCTGAAGGATCTGGACGAGGTGGATGAGATGTCGGACAACATGAAGAAGCTGGAAGAAGCAACCGACAAACTTTCAGACGGAGCCGGGGCGCTGGAAGAAGGTATGGAAACATACAAAACGTATCTGAATCAGTATCTGGCCGGTGTGGCAGCACTGGATCAGGGCGCCGGAGCGCTGGAGAACGGCCTGCAGGTGATGAATGAGAAAAAAGGGGATCTGCAGGCAGGAGCAACCCTGCTGAAAGAAAGCCTCACGATACTTCACAATACATTGGCAGCAGTTCAGCTTCCGCAGGGGAGTTCCCTGGATCTGACCGATATGGAGTCAGCGGAAAAACAGCTGGAGGAAGATGGAACGAAGCTGAACGAGGCCCTGACCGGCATGAGTACCGGACTTGCCCGGATGCAGCAGCTGGCGCAGGAAGTCGGTGCCTATAAGACGACGGTAGAGACTCAGCTGGAAACGGCAAAAACAGCACTGGATGCGATCGATTGGGCAGCACTGGATCAGGAGGTACGCGCAGACAGCCAGGCAAAAGCTGATGCGGCAGTCGAAGCTGCCATGCAGAAAGCACTTGAAAATTATGGGCTGAGCGCAGATCAGATCCAGGCAGCGCAAGGAGAGGTAAAAACAGCGGTAAACAGTGCGCTGGATCAGGTGTTCGTGAGTGAGGAAGCAAAGACACAGATCCAAAAGGCGAAAGATGCACTGGAAGCCATTCCGACGATCACGATACCGGAAGTTTCTTTTGATACGGAAAAACTGACAGAGACGCTGACCGATATGGAAAAACAGATGAAGATTCTGGCAGGTTACGGCACCACGCTCGGTACGGTATCCCAGACTGCTGCGGCATCGCTGCAGGAATTACAGACCGGACTTACCGCATTGCAGACCGGAACAGTACAGTTACAGGAAGGCAGCAGTCAGTTAGAAGCCGGTATGGCAGCGTTTGGAGAAGGAATCCGGCAGCTGTATCAGGGATCCGCAGCGCTGCATCAGGGGAGCGGACAACTTTCTTCCACAGGAACTGCCCTGATCGGCGGTTTGGATACGATGATCTCAGGCATGGACAGCCTGCATCAGGGACTGGTCAAATTTGACGAGGACGGAATTCAGGAGTTCAGCGACCTGACGGGTACAGACCTGACAAGCCTGGCAAACCGCATCCGTGCACTGAAGAAAGCAGATGGCAGATACGACAATTATGGTGGTATCTGCGAGGGAGCAAGCGGAAGTGTCCGTTTTATTATCGAGACGG
>SKED01002299.1_pt1 | contig 13931 bp, 11 predicted proteins | sample 4826651 | NCBI WGS metagenome assembly SKED01 (sample SAMN11008818, study PRJNA524170) | human gut metagenome | biome: Human fecal sample; material: Feces; isolation source: fecal sample from pouch patient p19 | host: Homo sapiens | place: Israel: Tel-Aviv | collected 2016-06-28
GTGGAGCTCTCTTTGCCAGCGTCCTTCATGTACTCTTCTCTTCACTGCCTTTATGAAGTTGAAACTACTATACACTTTCGTGAATGGGAAGTCAAGAGGAAATTTGTAATGGGTTCAGGGGTTCAGGGGTTCAAGTTGTCGGGTTCAGGGTTGAAAGCTTCGCTTGAATGAGAAATTAGAAATTAGAAATTAGAAATGGTGGTGCGTCGCATAAAATAATGAAGCGCCGCGGAATTTTGATAGTGCTTCGCGCTATCGTCATCCCGAGCGTAGCCGAGGGATCTTTCTTGCGCTGCGGTCAGTATCACATAAGCATCGGTACGGAAACGACGCCTTGGTGCTACGTATTTCTGCTTTCACACATCTTTCGTTTAGCGGTAAGCAAGAAAGATTTCTCGCTTCGCTCGAAATGACGATACGAGAGTTTGATGTCACCTAGTCACCTAGTCACCTAGTCTCCTAGTCTCCTAGTCTCCTAGTCACAAGTCACTAGTCACTCCTAATCCCCAATCCCCAATCCCTAATCCCTAGCCACTAATCCCTAGCTACCAGTCACAAGTCACCAGTCACTCATTTCGCATTTCGAATTTCTTATGCAAGCGAGGCTTTCCTTCGTGGTCAAGGCGCAGCATGCCCCACGGGTTAGGCCCATTTCCCCTTTTCTGACAATTTTTCCCATTTTCCCCCTTGACGGCGGCGCCTCTTAGCGTTATCATATCTGCATATTCAGCAATGAATGACAAGTACACAGAGGACAAAGAGGTCTTGATGCAGGGGCATCGAGACTTTTTCTTTTGGACAATGAAGCCCGGACATAGGTCCGGGCTTTCTCTATGTACGGGAAAATTCTTATTTCTTTTTTTTAGAAGGGTGTGGTAAAAATGAGAAAAATTTTAGCCAAATGGCCGCTCTTGGCGGCGGCCTTGTGCACGCCGACCATGATCATGGCGGCGGATGCGGAGGGAAAGTACTCCTCTGCGGATACGACCTGGACACTGCTGGGGGCTATGCTGGTATTCTTCATGCAGCCGGGATTTGCGATGGTGGAGACTGGGCTCACGAGAGCAAAGAATGCAGGGAACATCGTCATGAAGAATTTCATGGACCTTGCGCTTGGCACCATCGTTTTCTGGGTCCTGGGCTTCGGTCTCATGTTCGGGGAAGACATCGGCGGCATCATCGGCACGCCGGATTTCTTCGTCACTCACTATGACACCGGCGATGCAGGCTATCCTCCGCTGGTCTACCTCTTCTTCCAGACCGTCTTCTGTGCGACCGCTGCGACGATCGTCTCCGGCGCGATGGCTGAACGTACGAAATTCTCCTCTTACTGCATCTATTCCGTTTTGATCTCTCTCCTGATCTATCCGATCTCCGGACACTGGATCTGGGGCGGCGGCTGGCTCTCCGAGCTCGGCTTCCATGACTTCGCCGGATCCACCTGTGTACACATGGTCGGCGGCGTCTGCGCTCTGGTCGGTGCATCTCTGCTTGGACCAAGAATTGGCAAGTACAATGAGGATGGCAGCGTCAATGCGATCCCCGGTCACTCCATCACTCTTGCCTGCCTTGGCATGTTCATCCTGTGGATGGGCTGGTTCGGATTCAATGGCGGCTCCACCGTTTCCATGACCGGCGATGATACGATCCTCTCCGTCGGCAGCATCATGGTCACCACGAATATGGCAGCCGCTGCCGGTGCTGTCACCACCATGCTTCTCACCTGGGTGAAATATGGCAAACCGGATGTTTCTATGACACTGAACGGCGGTCTTGCCGGTCTCGTAGCCATCACCGCAGGCACGGATGTCGTTTCCGTGGCCGGTTCCTTCTGGATCGGAGTCATCGCCGGCATCGCGATCGTCTATGCGGTCGAATTCGTCGATCAGAAGATGAAGATCGATGACCCTGTCGGCGCCATCTCCGCTCATGGCGTGTGCGGCGCACTCGGCACCATCCTGACCGGCGTCTTCTCTGTCAAAGACGGCCTTCTCTACACAGGAGATCCGCATTTCCTCATGATCCAGGTCCTCGGCGTTGCCGTCGTAGCCCTCTACGTATTCGTTGCGATAAACATTGTATTCCGCATCATCAAAGCCACGAATGGTCTTCGCGTCACCCGTGAAGAAGAGATCAATGGCCTTGACTTCGAAGAACACGGCCTCGTCTCTGCGTATGCAGACTTCATGATGGCACCGGACACCACAGCCGAAGCACTGGAAGCAGGCAAGGCGCCGAAAGATGCCGTCGAAGTACCGCTTGCGGAAGAAAAGAAAGCGGAAGCAGAAAAGATCGTGCCGAAAGAACTGCCAGCTGATGGACACCGTCTCTACTGCGTCACGATCATTACTTCGGATAAACGCTTCGAGATCCTGAAGGCTGCCATGGAAGCCATCGGCATCACTGGCATGACCGTCACGAAAGCATTGGGCTACGGTCTCGAAAAAGGACAGACGCAGATGTACCGCGGCGCTGCCGTCTCGGCAAAACTTCTGCCGAAGGTCCGTATCGACATCGTGGTATCCAAGATCTCTCCCCGCACCATCATCGAGGTAGCGAAGAAGGCTCTCTACACCGGCAAGTATGGCGATGGCAAGGTCTTTGTCTCCACCATTGACAATGCGGTAAAGATCCGCACCGGTGAAGAAGGATACGATGCTCTGCAGGACTATCCCATCGAAGAAGAAAAGAAATAAGAAATCCATATAGCATGAAAAAGGGGCTGTGAAGAAATGAATCCTCATTTCTTCACAGCCCCTTTTTTCTTTGCTTTCATTTGGTTCAGGGTTCAGGGCTCTCGTGGCGGCTTCACCGCCTTTTTTTAGAAGATAGTATTCTCGTATCGCAGCCTTCCCCTCTAGGGAAGGTGCCCGAAAGGGGCGGATAGGGTGACTATGGCATGAAAGACAGCTGGGATAAGGTTTCCTGGTCACTCCTATGAGAGCTGCCAGTCCCCCCGCGGCAGATTGAACGCGAAAATGAGATGATCGTTATTTCACATCGCCTTTTTTGTGTACAGGGATCCGATGGAGAGAAAAATAAAACCGCGCGTCTGAAAGGACGGTATATGAAAGCTCATCCCTGTGGATCCTAAGGGGAGAGGCTTTCCGCTCTTCTTTTCCCCCTATCCGCGCAGCGCGGACAGGATGACGGCAGCTCCATTCTCGCCCGATCTCGCTATTTTGCCCCTTTTCTCGCTCCTTTGCGCGATGAGACATCTTCTTGACACGGACTTGACAAAAAAATGAATGATGCAGATCGGGGTGTGAATAGGCTATTCACAAAATCCACAGCTGTGAACAAAGACATGGAGGCGAGACAGTCCGACAGGATCTGGACTTTTTCAAGAGGGCTGCGTGAGCAGTCTGAACTTGTTCACAGATATTCACAATTTTCTGTGTATATCTAAGGCGGACAAGTGCGATATTCAGCTGATTGTCGGAGCTACGAAGAGGGGACTTTCGCAATTCACAGTTTTGTGAATAACTGTGAACAACTCTGTGGATAAAGGGAAAGCGGATCACAGATCCCAAGCAAGACCATTGGGAGCGATCGCCAAACGAGCATTCACCAAGAGCCGGCAACGCCTTGCCAGCGTATGCTTTTCAGCAGCGCTTCACAGCCTTCGAGGATATCCTCATACGTCTCCTCGAAATTTCTCGTATACCACGGATCTGCCACCTCGGCGCGCCGTCCTGCCCAGGAGAGGAGGAGGGAGACTTTTTTCTCCGGATCGCCGCACGTCAGGCGGGCAAGGTCGGCGAGGTTTTCCTCGTCCATGCAGAGGATATAGTCCGCACGGGCATAGTCCGACGCCGTGATGAGACGGGCGCGGCGGGGCGAGAAGGGGATGCCCTTCTTCGCGAGCATACGCTTGGCGGGTGGGTACATATCATTTCCGATCTCTTCCGTGGTCGCTGCGACAGAGTCCACGGTGATCGCCTTCTCGCATCCGGCTTTGCGGATGAGTGCTTTCATGATGAATTCCGCCATGGGGGAGCGGCAGATGTTGCCGTGGCAGACGAAGAGTATGTGGGTCATATTCTTATCACTCCGTTTTTGCTTTGTGTTTCTTCTCAAATGCCCAATATGGCAGGTTTTTTCCGTATTTTCTCGTGCTTTTCCCTACAATATCGGCAAATCAATGTTCCATGCCAATGAGGTCAGGCTTCTTCTGCTCGAAGCTCAGCCTGTTTCACTCATTGAGATCTCTCCTTTCAGAATAAGGAGAGCCAGACTTAAAATCTCATAGTATCACAAACCCAGCTCTCCGCATAGGTATGCCATGTGAGTTTGAAATTTCTGCTGCGTATTTTCAATGCTGTTTATACAGCCGTTGCCTATCGAGACAGCGTTCAAATCCTCGGCTGTGTTATACAGAAGAACATACGTCAGATATTCGATATGGCGTTCTCTTTGGAGCGCTTCCACGAACAGAGGATGCCATTCATCCTCCGTCTGCCATTCTGGCACGAGTGTAAAGCCGATGGGTTCTCTCGCTTCTGGTCAGCCGTTTCAGCTTGCTCTGCAATCGCTTCTCCTTTCTGATAATGGGCAAAACAAAAGCGACCAACTTTTTACGGTTGATCGCCTTTGGCTTGAGCATTAGCTTACTGAGAATAAAAGATGAAACCGACCTGTTTCGGAGGTATGAAATCCATCTGGAATATGCTAAAATATTAAAAAATAGACTAAAAATACATTCTAACAAGATATAAGGAGGTGTTCGAATTGCTGGCAATGTCTGATGTCGACATAGAACAGTTTTTTTCAGTATTCGCAAACACCAGCGTTCCTGTTGCTTTTTTAGTGCCCACTCCCACTGGCTATGGTAAAGCCATTATGGATGCAACAGGTCCTGTTCGTGAATTATTGAAGGATGCAAGACTTCATGATTATGAATTGCAAGGTCAAGGGCCTAAGCACAAGGTCATGGTAGAAAGCTATTTTGTATATTCCGACCGTATACGAGAAACAGCAGCTTCCCTTTATCGCCCTGTTACCAAAAAGGGGGATCCTCGGATTTGGTTTAAGGATTTACGAAGCTACTGTAACCCTTGCAACTTACTTGCTCTTATCACCATAGAAAATTGCATTTACGTAATTAACCTTTCCGATCCAATGATTGCTTCGTCACTTTGGAACAAAGGATACGTATATGATATTTTACTCGAAGCAGCTCATAAGGTTCGGTCAGTAGCTGACGAGCTTTTGCATAAGATTCAGGCTATTCATAATCAAGGATTTTTACCATCTATTACGCCCGGTGATCCAGGTGTTGGAGATACACTTGAACACGCTCTTGGTATCGAACGAAATAATTCGAGAGCGCCTGATTATAAGGGAATTGAACTCAAAACGACTCGTCTAACTCGCAATGGTTCTGCAAGACAGACTACCCGTTCAACGCTTTTCACTAAGGTTCCCGATGAAGGAATGACCTACCGAGAAATTGTAGACCACTATGGAAAGATTCAGATTCCAAGGGGAGAGACTGTTCCTCGACTGCAACTATATGAAACATTTAGAGTGTCAAGACCAAATGCATACGATTTAGTTCTTGAAGTCAACCAAAACAAAGACCAATTACAGATGCTTCACCAAGAAGATAGATTGCGGAAATATGTGTCAGCTTGGTATTTAAATACGCTGAAGCAAACGCTACTCTTAAAGCATCACGAAACTTTCTGGGGCAAAGCGGTGTCGGAGAATAGAGACGGGCGTGAATGGTTCCGATATGATAAGATTCTCCATACGAAGAATCCAAATACATCTCTACTTGCTCCATTGATTGAAGCGGACAAAATCACCGTTGATTTAGCGGCACATTATAACCCCGATGGAAAGTGGAAAGACCATGGTATGCTTTTCAAAATGTGGCCTGATGATCTCCCACTCTTGCTCGGTGAGCCGATTGAATATGACCTTACTTGTCCATAAGAAATAAGGGTAGTCCTAAAAAGGGCTACCCTTATTTTATAATACCTTCATGATTTCAAGTGCAACGGCTTTAGCTAAAAGTGGCGGTACTGCATTGCCAACTTGGGTATACTGAGGAACTTCTTTTCTGCGAAGAAGTCCTCCGGTTGTGCGCTTCCCCAAAAATTCAAAAGAGTCATCAAAGGATTGGCATCTTGCCATCTCTCGTACACTAAACGTCCTCGGTTCCCAGGGACTAATATAATCATCTGCAATCGTCATAACGGTGGCAGATGGTTGATCCGGTGCCCATCTCTGCCGAATGTTCTTTTTTGTGAGCAGAATCTCGGTTTGTTCTTTTGTCGCTCCAGGGTGTTTGAATAAATTGACAACTTCCTTAGCACTCATTCCAAAGTTCTCACTGCAAAGAGCGATAAGTGAAGGCTTATCGGATATATCAATACCCTCTTCCATTACTCTTCGCTTTAGATAGGTTCCTGTTTCTCCAGGCATAAACAGTTCAAATCTTTCCCTCACAATATCCGTCTGCCTTGAAAGCTCTGTACAGGTAATCAGTTTGGCCGCAATCGGCTTTCCATCAATGCCGGGAGTGCGGCCGTTGATACTATCCAGTTGATACTGCGATGGGGCAGGATTAACACTTTTCTTTTTTTTGACATCCGTAATAAGATCGCCAATCGCTTCAAGCAAAGTCACACGATTTTCTGGTTTTACAGTAGGCTCAGGATACTTAGGCGGAGTAAGTCCTCTTCTATATCCCATGAAAATAATTCTATTTCTCCTTTGCGGAACCCCATAGTCGGCAGCATTCAAGATTCTTGGTTCGAGAGTATCGTACCCAATTTCGTTCAACTCACTACGAAGAATATCCGGAGTAACGCTTCCATCTGGATACGCAATTCCCGTAATGCCAACATATCCAATGAATTGCATATCAACGAAACCTTCAACATTTTCAAGAACAATGTACTTGGGCTTGATCTCGTTAATTACACGAACATATTCACCAAAAAGCATATTTCTCGGGTCTGACTTATCTCTGCGACCAGCTCTTGAAAAACCCTGACAGCTTGGTCCCCCAATTATTAAGTCGATTTCAGGTATTTCCTTACCTTGGAAAATTTCTAATGCCTTGATATGCTTGCGAATATCTTCACCAGTAAGATCCCGAATGTCGGAACGCTCAAACCAGGTGTTTTTTCCTTGAATTAAACCGAGCTGCTCGTGCCGGTGCTTATAAGTGACTTCAACCATGTCGCTGATATCTGAACTAAAAAGGATATGAAAACCTGCTTGAATCAATCCTTCTGAACAGCCGCCTGCGCCACAGAACAAATCTACTGCATAAGGCATATCCACAACTCCTTCCGATTTGGTATAAATAAATACTACCATACGCAGCCCCAAAAGTCCAGGACTTTTTGCATGGTAGTCTTACAATATTCCATCATACAGTGTCAACAAAATTCAGACCTATTATTTCAGAGATCACGCCGTCATGGGCGAAGGATTGCCCCAAGCGGCAAAGGTGGGGGTGCTTCTTGCTGAATGCTGCCAGCCGCTTCCGCAGTCCGGCATTATAGGAGACATTAGAGGTCAGAGATCAGAGGTCTGAAATATGAAGTCTAACGTCTTCAAGTCTAACGTTTCCTTATCTCCATGTCTTCTCTCCATCGCGAGGAGATAGGCTTTTCGGTGAAGGCCTCCGGCGTAGCCGGTGAGGCGGCCGTTCCTGCCTATGACGCGGTGGCAGGGGATGATGAGGGAGATGGGATTTCTCCCGACGGCGCTTCCGACGGCGCGGGCGGATAGGCGAGGAAGGCCGCGCTCTTGGGCAAGTCTTTGCGCAATGTCTCCGTAGGTCGTCGTTTTTCCGTAGGGGATCTCGGAAAGGATCTTCCATACGGAAAGGCGAAACGGAGTGCCGATGAGATGGAGGGGCGGAGAGGTCTTTGGCTCTTTTCCAGCAAAGTACAGGCCCAGCCAGCGCTTTCCTTCTCTCAGCGCGGGCGTTTCTTTTGTCTGTACTTCTGCTGGGAGAGTGGCGGCAAAGTATTTCTGTCCCTCGAACCAAAGGCCGGTGAGTCCCGCGTCATCCGCTGCGAGGAGGATGGCGCCGAGCGGGGAGTCGTAATGCTGTATGAATGTCATCATATACCTCGAAATGCAGGGAATCTGACAGGGTGTATCGCTTCTTCATTATATCGCACGCGGGAGGAGGATGCCATTTGCGGCATACACTCCTCTCGCAGGGCGCCGTGTCCTTTTCATGAGATTAAAATTTCCTCTTTACAAACATAAATGCAGCGTGTATACTTGTCACAAGCTTAATTTTGAATAAAGACAAGGAACGGAAGCGAGTGAATCGGTTCTCTGGCAGAGAGCTGCCGTATGGTGAAAGGTAGCAGAGGATCCTCACAAAGTCGTCCGCAAGTCCCGTATCTGAATGAAGTAGGATGCGGCGTTTGGCAGCGTTACAAGGCCTCCGAGTATAGTGCGAGGTGGTACCGCGTGAAGGTTTACGCCCTGGCTGATTTTTATCAGTCAGGGCGTTTTTTGATACCTGAGAAAGGGAGAGCGGGCTTGAGGCAGCAGGTAGTCGCGAAATCTGCTGTCTCCCTCGAGGACTTTATTCAAGAAGGGTGTTTTATAGGTTGATGTAAGTATAGCAGAAAGGGAGATCTATGATGGGTAAGAAATCGATGAAGATCGCAGCCGCTTCTCTGGCTGCTCTGGCAATGGCAGGTATGATGACGGGATGCGGCATGTCCGGCGGAGATAAGAAGGCGGCAGCATCCGGCAATGGGCAGAAGGTCGAGCTGAAGCTGGCATATCAGCTGCCGTCCGAGCATCATCTGTCCAAGAGTGTAGAAAAATTTGCCAAAGAGGTCAATGAAAGATCCAAGGGCTCGATCGAGGTCAAGGTATACCCGGCCGGACAGCTCTACAATGACCAGAATATGAATGATGCGCTCATGAGCGGCGGGCTGGATATCGGTCTGAACTCTACCGCGCGCTGGTCCATGGTCGTACCGGCACTCAAGGTCCTCGATCTGCCGTTCGTCCTGCCGACTATCGAAGCGGCTGACAATGCGCTCGATGGAGATCTGGGCTCGAAGCTGACGGCAGAAATGGAAAAGAAGAGCGTTCACCCGCTGATCTGGGCTGACTATGGCTATGTGCAGTTCTGCAACAATGCCAAAAAGATCGAAAAGCCGGAGGACTTCAAGGGTCTGAAGATCCGTTCTTACTCTGAAACTTCGGCTGACATCATCCAGGCGCTCGGCGCTTCTCCGACGACCATGAGCTCTTCGGAAGTGTACATGGCGATTAAGAATGGCACCATCGACGGACAGTCCTCCGGTCAGACGGCGATCCTGTCCCGCAAGATTTATGAAGTCTGCAAGTACTTCACCACCACGAACCATTCCTATGTCGGCTACCTGCTCGCGATCAATGATAACTCTTGGAAAAAGCTGTCTCCGGATCAGCAGAAGCTGGTGAATGAAGTCGCTAAGGAGATCCGCGATGAGATCCGTAAGGAGACCAAGGCGGAGGATGACCGCTGCCTGAAGGAGCTCGCTGCCAAGGGGATGGATGTCTACACGGTTCCGGCGGATGAAGTGAAGCTGTGGCAGGATGCGACCGCCTCTGTCATCGAGAAGTTCGAACAGGAACAGGGTGACTTCGGCAAGCAGCTCGTGGAAGACTGCAGAAAAGCATCGAAGAAATAAGGGACTGGTTTGCCGCTGGGGTCAGCGGGCGGGTAAAGTAGTGACTGGTGGCTAGGGATTAGAAGCAAGCGGTGATTGAAGTAGCGCAGTTGGCATGCTGACCGTTCTGCAAGGAGGATCTCTCAGCTACGCTCGAGATGACGACGGCGCGAAGCGCTATCAAAACTCTGCGGCGCTTCATTATTTTTTGCGCCGCACCACCCCCTCTGAACCCTATGAACCTGTAGAACCCGCTCCCCCTCTTTTGCAAACAATCAAGGGGCAGCACGCCCCGTGGGCTAACCCCTGAACCCTTAAACCTATCAACCACCACATATATTTGTATTAAATAAAGGAGGGCTGTCATGCGTTCTGTTTATAAAATGTTTGATCGAGCTCTTGGCTGCGTGACATGCACGGCTGCTGCGATCGCGGGGCTGGCTATTCTGGCGACAGCCTTCATCATCTGTTATGAGATCATTGCCAGAAGCATCCTGCATCGCCCGACTGTCTGGGCGATGGAGATCTCTACTTATCTCCTGATCCTTGCAGGCTTTTTTGGCATGTCCTATACCATGCGCACGCATGGCCATATCTTTGTGGATTTCCTGTATTCCCGCTTCCCGAAGGGGGTGCGCAGGGGCATGGATATTTTCACTTCGCTTCTGTCGCTCTTTGCGCTCTATGTCTGCATGACGGAGTCTACGAATTACATGCTGATGAGCCTTGAGAATGGCATCGTTTCGCCGACGCTTCTGCGTGTGCCGCTCTGGATCCCGCAGACCTTCATGGTGATCGGCTTTGTACTGCTGTTTTTGGAAACCCTGAATCATTTTCTGGGTGATTTCTTTGCACAGGAGGAGGACTGACCTATGATCCTTGCAGGTTTTGCGCTGTTCATCATCTTCCTCCTTGTCATCGGCATGCCGGTCGCCTTTACGCTGAGCATTGCCGGTATCCTGGGGATCATCCAGTTTATCGACATGTCTACCCTTTCGCAGGTGCCTGTCATCGCGTACAAGACGTTGGACTCTTATGTCCTGACGTCGGTGCCGCTCTATATCCTGATGAGCCAGATCATGCTGACGGGCAAGGTCGGCAGTGGGCTTTTCGAGCTTGGCAGCAAGTGGATGGGCCATCTGCCCGGCGGCCTTGGCATCGCGACCATTTTCGCCTGTGCGATCTTTGCGGCGATCTCCGGCTCCTCCGTGGCGACTGCGGTCACTATCGGTGCGATGGCGATCCCGGAAATGCTGAAGCGCGGCTATGACAGAAAGCTCGTCGTCGGCTCTGTCGCTGCCGGCGGTACTCTCGGCATCCTCATCCCGCCGTCCATTCCGATGATCCTTTACGGTACCATCACCGATGAATCCGTCGGAAAGCTGTTCATGTCCGGCGTCGTACCGGGTGCGCTTTTGACGCTTGCTTTCGTGGCGTACATCGTCATTGCCTCTTGGAATAAGCCAAGAGAAGAAAAGGCTTCGACGGAAGAAAAGATGAAAGTGCTCCGTGAAAATATCTGGGGGCTTCTGCTGCCGGTCATCATCATCGGCGGTATCTATACCGGCGTTTTCACGCCGACGGAAGCTGCTGCTGTCGGCACGATCTATGCGCTTGTCATCACATTCTTCGTCTACCGGAGCCTTTCTGTCAGTGATATGCCGGGGATCCTCCGCTCGACCATCAAGACGTCCTGCATGATCTTTGCCATCATGGTCGGCGCTATGCTCTTCGGCTATATCCTGACTGTGCTGCAGGTCCCGCAGGCGCTCATGTCTCTCGTGACGGAAGGGCATATGAACCGCTGGGTCATCCTCATCGGCATCAATATCGTGCTTCTTATTCTGGGGTGCGTGCTGGAAACAGTGTCCATCATCCTCATCACGCTGCCGATGCTCTATCCGATCATCAAGGCGTTGGGCTTCGATCCCATCTGGTTCAATGTCGTGCTCCTGATCAATATGGAGCTGGCCCTCATTACACCGCCGGTGGGTATGAATCTCTTCGTCATCAAGGGCATCAGCGAGGACAGCTCGATCCAGGATATCATCGCCGGCTCTGCGCCTTTTGCTTTCATCATGGTGCTGGAGATCGCGCTTCTCTGCTTCTTCCCGGGCATTGCCACCTGGCTGCCGTCTGTACTGAAATAGGGCAAATAAAAAGACCGCTACGGCGGTCTTTTTTATTGAATGAGAAATGCGAAATTAGAAATGAGAAATGGCGGTGCGGTGCAAAAAAATGAAAAGCCCCGCAGAGTATAAAGATGGAGCAGGGAAGGGCAGGATACCATTTTCCATTGGACAACGATTTAATCAGTGCTTCCCTATACAAACCACAACTGTCAAAAAATCATATGCAGTCATTGGCATCATCCCCCCTGTTGTGGAACGCAGGGGCAGAAAACATACCGCTACCGTGCTTGCTGATGGCACCTGACCTATTATAGCATAAAAAGACCGCCGAGGCGGTCTTTTCGCTTGCATGGGAAACGAGAGGCAGCATGGTGCATGGCAGGACAGCATTTACGCCAGGTGAGTACGAATTTCTAATCCCCAGTCACTAGTCCCCAGTCACCCTTTACACATGCAGCGGATTATGCACATTGAATGGCATGAGGTGATCGAGGCTGTACGGGGTCTCCTGATAGACGAAGTTCAGCCAGTTGTGATAGAAAAGGTGGGCGTAGCTGCACCAGACGAAGCGCGGCTTTTCCTGCGGATCGTCGTAGGGATAGTAGTTTTCCGGCAGGCGGATGGGAAGGCCCTTCTCGCGATCTCTTTTATATTCCCATTCCAGCGTGCGCAGGTCATACTCGAAGTGGCCGAGGACGAAGATGCGGCGGGACTCCTGATCGGAAATGATATTGATGCCGTTCTCGGAGGAGCGGGAGAGGACGGTGAGCTCCGGTGTCTCATCGACCTTTCTGTCGTCGATGGAGGTATGGCGGGACTGCGGGATGAAGTAGCGGTCGTCAAAGCCGCGGAGGAGCGGGTGGTAATCCATCGTGAGGCCGTACTGGTAGATGCCGAAGAGCTTGCGGGGGAGGATGCGCTTCTCTACTCCGTAGTCACGGTAGAGCCCGGCCTGTGCCGCCCAGCAGAAATGCAGGGTGGAGAAGACGTGGGTATCCGCCCATTCGAAGTATTTCATCATCTCTGGCCAGTACTCGACTTCTTCGTAGGGCATCTTTTCGACGGGCGCGCCGGTGATGATGAAGCCGTCGTATTTCTCGTCCTTGATGTCATCGAAGGTGAGATAGTTCTGGGACAGGTAGGAGCGGTCCGTGTGAGTGGTCTCGCGAGACGCGATGCGGGCGAAATCGACCGAGAGCTGCAGCGGGGTGTCGCCTAAGAGACGGAGCAGCTGCACTTCTGTCGGCTTCTTGATGGGCATCAGATTCAGGATCAGGATCTTCAGCGGGCGGATATCCTGTGTCCGTGCGCGCGCTTCATTGATGGTGACGATCCCTTCTTTTTTTAATTCTGTGATGGCGTCCAAGCCATCAGCGATTTTGATCGGCAAAGTAAAGACCTCCTTGGGCAGACAGTCAAGTAAAGGATTTTTGAGGGAATGGGGAGTGGCAGGGCTTAGACCAAAGGTCTTTGGAACCATAAAAAACTCTCGTCCCCAAAGGGACGAGAGTTCGTGTTACCACCCAATTTCGCAGCTGCGTCGCCGCAGATGCCTTTTAAGGTACGATGTTTCCATGATACCCAAGCTCTGTAACGGGAGCGCCCGGGCTGCTTCATCATTCAGCATACCTGGCTCAGAGGCCATCTTCCATGGTCTGACTGCACGCCCTTTCACCATGTGGGCGCTCTCTTTGCCAGTCTGCGATCATGTACTCTTCTCTTCACTGCCTGTGTGAAATTATTAGTAATATAGCACGTTACAAGGGAGAAAGTCAAGGGGATAGAATTGGTCGGCGTTTCCCTGGTCTCTGGTTAGCTCTTGGGGTGTGCCGTCCCCTTGATTGTGGATGAAAGCTCGACTTGAGTGAGGAGTGAGGAGTGAGGAGTGGAGGTGGCGGCTTCGCCGCAAATATATATGGGGCGATGCCCGAAAGTCGTATTCAAGTCACCGATCACTTGAGACTCCTAATCCCTAGCCACTAATCCCTAGTGACTCATCCCCGCTTTCAAACTTCAGGGTTCAGGGTTAGCCCATGGGCAGGGCGCCCTTTGATTGTGGATGAAAGCCTTGCTCGAGTGAGAAATGAGGAGTGAAGGTGGCGGCTTCGCCGCAAATATATATGGGGCGATGCCCGAAAGTCGTATT
>SKED01002305.1_pt1 | contig 13906 bp, 12 predicted proteins | sample 4826651 | NCBI WGS metagenome assembly SKED01 (sample SAMN11008818, study PRJNA524170) | human gut metagenome | biome: Human fecal sample; material: Feces; isolation source: fecal sample from pouch patient p19 | host: Homo sapiens | place: Israel: Tel-Aviv | collected 2016-06-28
GAACCATTCCCTCGCCGTAAGTTGCATACAAACTTTCTGTCTTAAATGTCATACCCGATCACCTCCATTTTAGCCTCTGCCCAGATACACGTCAATGACCTTCTGGTTCTTCTGAACCGAGTCCATCGTGCCCTCATCGAGCACCTGTCCCTCATGAAAAACGGTGACGGTGTCCGAGACGTCCTTTGCAAACTGCATGTCATGCTCCACCACGATGATTGAGCAGTCCTTCTTGATTTTTTTCAGGAGTTCCGCAGTCTTTTCCGTCTCTTTTCTTCCCATTCCTGCGACCGGCTCATCGAGGAGCATCAGCTGTGGTTTTGCCGCCATCAGCATGCCGATTTCAAGCCACTGTTTCTCTCCGTGTGAGAGACTTCCGGGATATTTAAAACGCTTGTCCTGAAGACCGATGAACTCGAGAACGTAGTTCATGTAGTCCTTTTTTTCTTTTGAGAGTTTCAGAAATGTCGTGCAGTAGATCGAATGTTTTCTCGCGACTGCAAGCTCAATATTTTCCTCGATCGTGATGCCTCCAAATACGCTCGGCGCCTGAAACTTTCGACCGATTCCGAGATCCGAGATCTTGTACTCTCGCATCTTCGTCACATCTTTATCGCCATCCTTGTCACTGTGGAAAATGATATGTCCGTCTGAGACTTTATTCTTTCCGCAGATCGCATCGAGAATCGTCGTCTTTCCCGCTCCGTTCGGTCCGATAAAAAACCGGATCTCATTTTTTCCGACGCTCGTGGAGACATCCTTGATCGCCTTAAAATCACCAAATTTTATACTCACATCCTGAATATCCAGAACCGGATCTTTTACTTCCATGATTCATTCTCCTTTCGCGTCTCTGTCTCTCTGCTCATTTCCTATCCTCAATACCAAAACCGATATCCGCAATTCTCTTATCTTTCGCCCTCGCTCATGAATGAAAGGAAAATCGTGCCCGCACTACGAACCAATCAATGTGCACGACTCTGCTTTTCCTCTGAGACGAAATTCTCCGTCTCTCTCGGCTTCTCATTCTTTCTGACCTCGACCGCATGACGGATTCTTCCCGGAACTTCTTTCAGGGAAACAAATCCACCCGGAAGCCACAGAATTACGACAACAAAGAGAACACCGATGAAATACGACCACAGCTCCGGGAAATTCTCACTCGCGATCGTCTTGAATCCGTTGACGGCAAGAGCACCGAGGATCGGACCTGCAAGCGTTCCCTTTCCTCCGATTGCAACCCAGATGATCATCTCAACCGACGGGGTAATGCCAACCTCGTTCGGGGAAATGATGCCGACCTGACCGACATAGAGCGCACCTGCGATTCCGGCAATGACTGCGGAGAGCGCATAGACAAATACCTTGTAACTTGCGGTGTTGTAACCTGCGAATCCGGCACGGTTCTCTCCGTCACGGATTGCGATCAGCACGCGACCGACACGACGACCCGTCAGGAATCGGCAGACTCCGTAAATCAGAACCAGCGCGATCAGGGTTGCATAAAACATCTGAATCTTTGTGATCGGGGAGCTGATGCTCTTTCCGAAAATCGTCTTAAAATCTGTCAGGCCGTTCGAACCACCCGTGTATGCCTGACTTCCGATCAAAAGCGTGCTCATAATCATCGCCATCGCCTGAGATAGAATTGAAAAATACACACCGCGGATCTTATTTAAGAATGTCAGATATCCGATCAGAATCGCAAGTGCCATCGGCACAAGAATTGCCATCGCAATCGCAAAAACCGGATTTGCAAACGGCTTCCAGAAGGTCGGCAGGGCGCTCATTCCGGTCCACTGCATGAAGTCCGGAAGAGCTCCGCCCGAGGCTTCGAGTTTCAGATACATCGCCATGCAGTAAGCGCCAAGTCCAAAGTAAACGCCGTGACCGAGACTTAAAATTCCCGTGTATCCCCAGATCATATCAAGTCCGAGGGCTACAATCGCAAAGCACATATATTTTCCAAACAGGCTGACACGAAACATCGGCATGTAAAACGGAAGTGTGCCGAGAAACAAAAAGATCAGAAGAACCAGAATCGTGGTTCCCTTTATTTTCATCGCAGGTCTAGGTTTCATCGCTGTACCATCCTTTCCTCACCTTAACTCATTCAACGTTACCGCTCATGCATTGCCCCAACCATCACGGCTTGTTTTCTTTCCCGCTGTTCCTTCTCCAAATAATAATAAATACTTGGAAATCTCGCTTTTTCAATTAATTCTCTAATTCTCGATTAATCCTCAAGAGAGCGGGTATGTACGGCAAAAATGCCCTTAGGACGAAACTGAAGCAGGATGATGACGCACACAAAGATCAGAACTTTTCCCATCGAAGCGGTTGTCACAAACTCAAATGCGGTCTCACCGACTCCGATAAATCCAGCTCCGAATACCGAACCGATGATGCTTCCTGCACCACCCACAACAACCGTCATGAACGTATCCACGATGTAGTTCGTTCCGAGTGTCGGTCCGATTGCTCCGATCCAGGTCAGCGCACAACCGGCAAGTCCCGCAAGTCCCGAACCGATCGCAAACGTGGAAGCATCAATCCGGCTTGTGTTGACTCCAAGGCTCGCAGCCATGTTTCGATTCTGCATGACTGCGCGAATGTTTCTTCCCTGGCGGGTCTTGAACATCAGCGCGTAGACACCGAGGAGACAGATAACTGCAATCAGGAGAATGAAAAGACGTTTGTACGGAAGGGCGAGCATACCGGAAATCTTTAAGCTGTTCTCAAGGAAGGACGGGGCCTCCACTCCAACGTTCGGAGAACCGAAAATGCTTCGTGCTCCCTGCTGAAGAATCAGGCTGATGCCCCAGGTCACAAGCAGGCTGTCCGCCGCTCTTCCATAGAGCTTTCTAATAATCAGCTTTTCCAGAATCAGACCGCAGAACCCTGCGACGAGAAAAGAAAGAAGAATTGCCACGATGCAGTAACTGTCAAACACCGATGCCGGAAGATACTTTTTAAAAAAGTTCTGAACGACGTAGGCGGTGTAAGCCCCGATCATGATAAATTCTCCGTGAGCCATGTTGATGACTCCCATAAGTCCAAATGTAATCGCCAGTCCAAGCGCTGCCAAAAGCAGAATGGAACTGACGCTGATTCCGTTAAACAACTGCATCAGAAATAGTTCCATAGTTCTCTCTCCCTTCCGAATTTGCCTCTTAACGAAGACATCCCGACCGAAGTCGGGATGCCATTATCACCATTGTCTGTTCGTCCGTTATGATTTTTTATGTGCTGTAACAATGTATTTGAATATGCATTTGAGTGGGATCTCTGTTTTCCTTTACTGAGTGGAAAGTCCGCTTGCCCACTCGTAAGTGCTTAAGTACGGGTCCGGCTTCACTGCCTCGTCCGTGCTCCAAACCTCATCGATCAGACCGTCTGCATTGATCTTACCGATTCGTACCGGCTTGTACATGTGCTGGTTGTCACCGTCGATTGTGATCGTGCCCTCCGGAGCGGAGAACTCAATTCCACCTGCTGCCTCTTTTACTTTGTCAACATCGGTGGAACCTGCCTTCTCAACGGCTTTCGCCCAGAGATAAACGGCATCATAACCAGCCTCAATCGGATCATCCGTCACACGGTCCTCTCCGTATTCTGCCTTGTACGCCTCAACGAATTTCTCGTTTTCCGGTGTGTCGGTCGTCTCATAATAGTTCCATGCGGTCAGATGACCTTCCAGATAAGAAGCACCGATTCCGGCAACCTCCTCCTCTGCGATCGATACGGAGAGGGTCTGGATCTGATCCGGTGTCAGTCCTGCATCCTTGTACTGCTTGAAGAATGCAACGTTGGAATCACCATTCAAGGTGTTGAAAATGAAGTCCGGCTGCGCCTGCTGGATCTTGCTGATGATCGTCGTGTAATCGGTGTGACCCATCGGGGTGTACTCCTCACCGACAACCTCCATTCCAAGTGCCTCAGCCTGCTTCTTCACGATCTCATTTGCCGTGCGCGGGAAAACGTAATCGGAACCGAGCAGGAATACTTTCTTTCCGTAATTCTCGCTCATGTACTCGATTGCCGGAACAATCTGCTGATTCGGAGCAGCTCCCACATAAAAAATGTTCGGGGATGACTCCATGCCTTCATACTGTACCGGATACCACAGAAGACCATTGTTACTCTCAAATGTCGGAAGCACTGCCTTTCTGCTTGCGGAAGTCCAACATCCAAATACCGTTGCAACCTTGTCATTCAGAAGAAGTTTCTCTGCCTTCTCCTTGAATGTTGCGTTGTCGGAAGCTCCATCCTCCACAACTGGCTCGAGCTGTTTTCCGAGGACACCACCTGCCTCGTTGATCTCCTTGATTGCCAGAAGCTCCGCATCCTTCACCGACGTCTCACTGATCGCCATCGTTCCGCTCAGGGAATGAAGGATTCCAACCTTGATCGTATCACCCGATGATTCCGGGGTGCTCGCCTGCTCGCTTCCAGACTCTGAAGTCTTGCTCTCTGTCTCAGTCGATGCACTGCTTCCCGATACCTCCGACATTGCACCACCGCTACAGCCTGCGAGGGAAAATGCCATTGCAACCGCCATGACTGCGCTTGCCACTCTGTTCATCTTCTTCATAATTGTTTCCTCCTCATCAAGTTTTTCGTTCTGGCTTTCCGCCGTATGAAAAGTCCGATAAAAATTTTTTTGAAATAAAAAAATAGCCGTCCGTTCCCTCTTTTTGGAACATGACAGCTTCGTCTTTTCATACCGCTTATTTTGTTTTTCCTGCGTTCTGCAGATGAGAGAATCATACATGATTTGTGACGTAAAAAAAACCATACATTTTCGGTTTTATACCCGACATTTTCGGATTTCAGCATGATTTCCGGTATCCGGCAGGGGTGTAGCCCGTGTAATTTTTGAACAGTTTTGTAAAATAATCCACGGTCGCATACCCGAGTTCCTCGCTGATTTCATAGACTTTTTTGTTCGTTCCGCGGAGCATTCCCTTCGCCTTTTCCATCCTCATCCGCATGCAGTAATCCGAGATTGTGACCCCGGTTCGCCGTCGAAATCGTTTTCCCATGTAGTCCCGACTCAAGTCAAGCTGTTGCTCGAGATAGTCCTGGATATTCTCCATCGAGGCATTCTGCTCCACAATTCCGGCAATCCGGTTGACAAGGGAATCCGGAGTTGCCAGCTCATATCGACGGATGCGCTCTAAAAACTCTGTGATCACCTGCTTTGCAAACCGGCGAATCTCCGTCCCCTCGCTCTCCATTTTCTGAATTTCAATCTCTCCGGAATCTCCCTCTTTCCCACTCCATTTTTCACTGAGTTTTTTGCCGAGTTTTCCACAGAATCGCCCACTTCCGTCCGGAATATCCACAGGATCTAAGAAGCGCAACCAGAGTGCTTCCTCCTCCATCTTCTGCCAGATCTGTTCGAGAATATCCAAGACCCGCCCGCGAAGCTCCGCCTCGGGATTTAAACAACCTCGCTTTGCCTCTACACAGAGTTCCTCCACGATCGCCGTGATATTGATATCCGCCTGATTCGGGTTTTCAAGCAATTTGCGGTAAAACCGGATTCCCGTATCCTCCTCAGGCACAAGCCGACTCCGCCCCGCAAAAAACAGAGCTTCGGTCAATTTCTCCTCGCTGTACGGTTTTTCAATGTAATCGACTGCGCCGAGACGCATCCCCTCCCGCGCACAGTAAAAATCATTCTGAGGACCGGCCAAGATCACACAGGAACCATATCCGCTATCCCGGATCTGCCTGCAAAGTTCCAGCCCTCCCATCACCGGCATCGTCACATCCGCAATCACAATGTCATAGCGGTTCACCGCCATCTTTTCGAGGGCATCCTTTCCGTTCACTGCAACTCCAGCCAGCCTGTAAAATCCATGTCTCCAGAGCGGATAGGAAGATGCCTGCGCCCTCGTCCGCTCCTCATTCTCCACAAGAAGTACCTGATACACGATTCGGATTCCTCCTCTCTAAAAAATGTGCCTTGATTCCAAAAAGAATGTGCTTTAGCACAAAAAGAGGCGGAGCACCCGATCACGATATTCGCCATCGAATGCTCCGCCTCTGCTCTTATGTTGTTGGATTATACCGAATTATTTGTGAAATTGCAAGTGGTGATTGAAACTTCTCTCATTCCCACCCGTATACCGTAACGTGAGAATTTATTTTCCGTAGTAAGCCTTCAGGTACATCTCCTTGATCTCGCTCATCAGCGGGTATCTCGGGTTTGCACCAGTACACTGGTCATCGAATGCCTGCTCGGTCATTGCATCCAGAGTGTCGAGGAAGTACTTCTCATCTACGCCGTAGTCTGCGATCGTCTTCTTCACGCCGACAGCCTCTTTGAGTGCATGGATCTTCTCGATCAGCTTGTTTACAGCCTCCTCATCGTTCTTAGCCTGGATACCTACGAAGCGAGCGCACTCTGCGTATCTTGCGCGGGTGTGCGGATACTCGTACTGCGGGAAGGTACCCATCTTTCTCGGAACCTCTGCGGAGTTGTATGCAATTACAAGCTCAAGCATCAGCGCATTTGCGATGCCGTGCGGGATGTGATGGAAAGCACCCAGTTTGTGTGCCATGGAGTGACATACTCCAAGGAAGGCGTTGTTGAATGCCATACCAGCCATGCAGGAAGCATCTGCCATCTTGCATCTTGCCTCAACATCGTTTCCGTTGTTGTAAGCGCGCGGGAGATACTCGAATACGTTCTTCATTGCCTTGAGTGCGAGACCATCGGTGTAGTCGCTTGCCATCACGGAAACGTAAGCCTCGAGTGCGTGTACCAGAACATCGACACCGGATGCGCTCGTCAGACCCTTCGGCTGGCTCATCATGTTATCTGCATCGACGATGGACATATCCGGGAGCAGTTCGTAGTCAGCCAGCGGATACTTGATTCCGGTCTCCTGATCGGTGATAACTGCGAAGGAGGTCACCTCAGAACCGGTACCGGAGGAAGTCGGGATTGCTACGAAGTATGCCTTCTCACCCATCTTCGGGAAGGTGTATACACGCTTACGGATATCCATGAAGCGCATTGCCATATCCTGGAAGTCTACTTCCGGATGCTCGTACATTACCCACATGATCTTTCCGGCATCCATTGCGGAACCACCACCGAGTGCGATGATGACATCCGGCTTGAATGCGCTCATTGCCTTTGCACCTGCCTGTGCGTTTGCCAGTGTCGGATCCGGCTGTACATCGGAGAAGCACTGGTATACGATACCCATCTCATCCAGCTTGTCGGTGATCGGCTTCGTATAACCGTTCATGTATAAGAAGGAGTCGGTTACGATGAAAGCTCTCTTCTTGCCAAGTACGTCTTTCAGCTCGCTTAATGCGACTGGCATACATCCTTTCTTGAAGTATACCTTCTCAGGTGCACGGAACCACAGCATGTTCTCTCTCCTCTCAGCCACAGTCTTGATATTGATCAGGTGTTTTACACCAACGTTCTCGGAAACGGAGTTGCCACCCCAAGAACCACATCCAAGTGTCAGAGACGGAGCCAGTTTGAAGTTGTAGATGTCACCGATACCACCCTGAGAAGACGGGGTATTTACAAGGATACGGCAGGTCTTCATTGCTGCTGCATGCTTTGCGAGTTTCTCTTTCTCATTGACATTGACATACAGGGAAGAAGTATGACCGTAACCGCCATCTGCTACCAGTCTCTCTGCCTTTGCGATTGCCTCATCGAAGGTCTGTGCCTTGTACATAGCCAGTACCGGAGACAGCTTCTCGTGTGCGAACTCCTCGCTCAGCTCTACGGACTCAACCTCACCGATCAGGATCTTGGTATCTTCCGGAACATCAACACCTGCGAGCTTTGCGATCGTGTGTGCCTTCTGACCAACAATCTTTGCGTTCAGCGCGCCGTTGATGATGATTGTCTTTCTTACCTTATCAAGCTCATCCGGCTTTAAGAAGTAGCATCCGCGGTAGATGAACTCTTTCTTGACTTCCTCGTACACCGGAGCCAGAACGGTTACGGACTGCTCAGATGCACAGATCATACCATTATCAAAGGTCTTGGAGTGGATGATCGAGTTGACTGCCAGCTTGATATCAGCGGTGTCATCGATGATTGCCGGAGTGTTTCCTGCACCTACGCCGAGTGCCGGTTTGCCGGAGGAGTAAGCTGCCTTAACCATTCCCGGACCACCGGTTGCAAGGATGATGTCTGCATCCTTCATAACGGTGTTGGTCAGCTCCAGTGACGGAACATCGATCCATCCGATGATGCCTTCCGGTGCACCAGCCTTAACGGCTGCATCCAGAACAACCTTTGCTGCTGCAATCGTGGATGCCTTTGCACGCGGATGCGGGGAAATGATGATCGCATTTCTTGTCTTCAGACAGATCAGAGTCTTGAAGATTGCGGTAGAAGTCGGGTTCGTCGTCGGGATAACAGCTGCAACCAGACCGATCGGCTCTGCGATCTTCTTGATGCCGTATGCCTTATCTTCCTCGATGACTCCGCAGGTCTTCGTGTTCTTGTAAGCGTTGTAGATATACTCAGCTGCGTAGTTGTTCTTGATGACCTTATCTTCTACGATACCCATTCCGGTCTCTTCCACAGCCATCTTTGCCAGCGGAATTCTCATCTTGTTCGCTGCCAGTGCTGCACGGTAGAAAATCTCATCTACCTGCTCCTGAGTATAGGTAGCAAATATCTTCTGCGCCTCGCGCATTGCTTTCATCTTGGCTTCCAGAGCTTCCACGTTGTCAATGATTCCGGAAGTTACTACTTCTTCTTTCTTTGCCATCTTGATTCTCCTCCAAAAATGTTATTCTCTAACTCAATGTCTTGATGTCTGTGTCTCATAATCGATGAATCGATGTTAGGTTGACGATGTTTCTTTGTTGTAATGTTCTCGTTGTTTTTTGCTTGATATTTTTTTAACAACTTGATTCTATATGCATTATATCGAATCGTTAAATAATTGTCAATATGTCTTTTCAAGTTTTTTTCTATTTTTTAAAAAAATACATTTCTGTTATTTTTCGATGATTTTTCGTTACTGTTCACGCGCATGTGCCCAGTAACGGAATTTGCCGTGGCTTCGCATTTAAATACGGCAAATTCCCGCAGAGCGTCGACTTGAATCAAACGAATTCTCCCCTGATACAAGAAAAAGTCCGGCATCCCGGACTCTCCTCATTTTTCGTATTTGATTTTTTGTATTTAACTTTTTATATCTTACTGCTCTCTCTCCTTGTATCCGAGTGCCTGCTCCAATGCCTCCTTCTCCTCATTTCCGAGAAGAACTTCGGTCTCTCCGCGATCCACCTCTTTCAGATACAGGTAACAGCCCTCTCTGCTGTGAACCGAATTGATGACAAATCCGGTGTTCGTGTAGTCGAGGATGGCGAGGGCGAAGCTCAAATTTCCGCCCATCCCCTGAAATGCATTGTACTTTACAATTCCAATTTTCTGAAAAGCCGCCCGGCTGTTCTTGTTCGCCGTCCGGATCGCGTCCTTATTTGCGCGATCCTGAGAGCGCAGTTCGAGAATCTCATCCATCTGCTCGGAGATCAGCTCCTCGAGAGATTCCGCATCTTTTCCTCTCATGAAATAATCGTATCCGCGATAGAGCTGTTGCATCTTCAAAACTCCGACAAACACGACGATCAGAAGGATCAGATTCAGAACTGCCAGCGCCAGAATAATATAAAACGGATCAATCCCAAGATTATTGAGAATGCTTCCTTCCATTCTGTCTTCCACTCCTATCTATTTCTGTGTATCTTTTGTCACTACTTTGTCTGCAATCCGATGTTACTGATGTTACTGAATGGACTCAAGTAATTCGATGATCCGCTCAAGCTCAGACTGAGAATAATACGAGATCTCGATCTTTCCTCTGTTGTTATCCTTTCGATTGATGACAACCTGAGTTCCGAGAATCTCTTTCAGACGATCCTCAAGATCCCGATAGACCATCGCAATCTGCTCATCCTCCCTCGTCTCCAAAGGTTTCTGATCCAGATTTTCAGTCATTTTCTCGGTGATCTTCTCTTTCGCTGTCTCCGCTTCCTTCGCCGTCGAAACAGAAGTCTCCGCCATATCCGCAGTCTTCTCGGCAGACTCTGCACTTACACCTGCATCCTCCACCACTGCCTTTGCGTTGGTCTCTTCTGCCATCTCTTCCTTCTTCTCTTTTCCGAAGGTCTTGACGGCTCTCTCAACCTCGCGGACGTTGAGGTGATCTCTCTCCACGATCTTTGCCAGTTCCAGCTGTTGATCCTGATCCTGAAGGCTCAAAATCGCGCGCGCATGACCGCTCGTGATTCTCTTTTCCGAAACCATCTTCTGAACTTCCGGATTCAGATAGAGCAGACGAACGCTGTTTGTGATAACGGTACGGCTCTTCGATACGCGCTTTGCAATCTCTCCCTGCGTCATGCGGAATTCGAGCATCAGACGCTCATATGCCTTTGCCTCCTCAATCGGGTCTAAGTCCTCTCTCTGAAGGTTCTCAATCAGAGCGATCTCCATCGCCTCCTGAGGACTGAACTCGCGGACGACAACCGGAACTTTCTCAACTCCTGCGATTCTCGCTGCACGCCATCTGCGCTCTCCTGCGACAATCTCATAGTGATCTCTCTTCTTCTGGACGAGAAGTGGCTGAAGAACTCCATACTGCTTGATGGACTCTGCCAGCTCGTTGAGCTGTTCCTCGTCAAAATATTTTCTCGGCTGATCCGGGTTCGGCTCAATCTCCGTCACCTTGACGAAAAGCTCCTTCTGAGCCTCTGCACCGTCTGCACTCTTTCCGGAAACCTCGTCTACAACTTCCTCTCCGAAAAATGCACCAAGTCCTCTTCCAAGTCCCTTTCTGCTTCTTCTCATTCCTCTCCCCCTCTGTTGATTACTTCTGAAGCAAGCATCCGATAGCTCTCCGCACCGCTCGAACGTGAGTCATAAAGATTGATCGGCATTCCGTGGCTCGGGGCCTCCGCCAGTCTCACATTTCGCGGAATGATCGTCTTATAAATCGTCTCGTTGAGATGTTTCTTTACATTCTCCACCACCTCAAGCGAGAGATTTGTTCTCGCATCGTACATCGTGAAAACGACACCCTCCAGTTCCAAATCCGGATTCAGGCGCTTCTTCACCATCTCGACCGTCTGAAGAATCTGGCTTAAACCCTCCAGTGCATAGTACTCACACTGAATCGGGACAAGCACCGTATCTGCCGCAGTCAGTGCGTTGATTGTCAAGATATTCAGAGACGGCGGACAATCAATGATAATGAAATCATAAGAATCCGAAATCTTCTTGAGTTCTGTGCGAAGAAGAGATTCCTTATTCTTCACATCGAGAAGCTCAATCTCTGCCGCCGCAAGATTCATATCCGACGGCATCACATCGAGATTTTCCTGTACGTCCTGATAAATGCATGCATCCAGTCCGCAGTCTCCAAGTAACAGCTCATAGACAGTCTTGTCCATGTCTTCCTTCTCAAATCCCAGTCCGCTCGTGGCATTTCCCTGCGGATCAAAATCCACCGACAGAACCTTCTGTCCTGCCTCTGCCAGACACGCCGAAAGATTGATCGCCGTGGTCGTCTTTCCCACGCCACCTTTCTGATTTGCAATCGCTATTATTCTACCCATTCTGCATCCTTTTTATATGTATCTCTCATGGGTCTCCCTGCGGAAAGGTTCGGATTCTCCGCGGAAACCCGTTCTTTTTTACGGGGAATAGTATAACACAATTTTTTTTGTTTTCCTATAAGAAATCAATGAAATGCTTGCTGGAAGTTGTCTGATAATTCGTTCCTGTGAAACTGCTCTATCTATCTGATTCTAATTTTCTGTCTTTTTATTGTCTAAGCCGACAATTTGTACTATAATATCAACAGATCTGTTGCTCTTTACGCTCAGATCAAACCTGTCTCGCCTGCAACAAGGAGGTATTCTATGAAGGCAAAAAACAAATTATTGACCCTGCTGATCCTGTCTGCCACTACCGCTGCCTCCGTCGCAGCTATCAATAAAATCATCAAAGTCACAGCTGTGTCAAAGAATCTTTTAAACGATGATAAGTCCAAGTCGCTGTGCTTCAAATGGCGTCTCGGAAATGTACACTACACAAAATCAGGAAGCGGAATGCCTCTGCTTCTGATCCACGATCTGAATTCCGCCTCGAGCGGTTACGAGTGGAGTCGAATTGTCTCCTCTCTCCAGAATGATTACACCGTCTATACGATCGATCTTCTCGGATGTGGACGCTCAGAGAAGGCAAATATGACGTACACAAATTATCTCTACGTCCAGCTGATCTCTGATTTCATCAAATCTGAGATCGGTCACCGCACAAGCGTCATCGCGACCGGAGAGTCCGCATCGATCCCGATCATGGCATGCGCCAACAAGCCGGAACTTTTTGACCAGCTGATGTTCATCAATCCGCTGAGTGTACAGGATTTCTGTCAGATGCCGGGAAAGGCATCAAAGATGTATAAGTTCGTCGTAGAGCTTCCGATGATCGGAACCCTTCTCTACAACATCGCGAACAGCCGTCAGGCAATCCATGAGCGTTTCGTTGCGTCCGGCTTCCAGAATCCGTATTCCGTCAAATCCTCGTATGTGGATGCCTACTATGAGTCTGCACATCTCGGTGCATCTCCAAAATCCATGTATGCGAGCATAAGCTGTAATTACACGCGCTGTAACATCGTCAATGCACTCCGCAAGATCGACAACAGCATGTACATCATCGGCGGAAATGGAATCGAACACATCGAAGACCGACTGAATGAGTACAAGGAATACAATTCCGCGATTGAGACTGCGCTGATTCCGGGCGCAAAGGGACTGCCTCAGCTTGAGACTCCGGAAGAACTCGTCGAGCTGATCCGCACCTACATCCACTAAGTTCCGCTCACTGCACACAATTTTCTGTGAAATTATGAAATAAAAAAGCGATTTTCCAATCTCATCTGAGGTATCCCCTCAACCGGATAGGAAACTCGCTTTTTCTCTTAATGTCCTAATATCACTCAGCCTTACTTATTACGCTTACTCATTCATCGCCTTGATTGCAGAGATTGTGCGAGCATAATCTGCCTGCACCTGTGTCCAGAGACGATTTGCCTCAGCCAGATCAATTGCCTTGTCCTCACCTGCCGGACGAAGGCACTCCGTCAGATCGGAAGAGGACTGCGCAAGACCGTCAAATCCCATGTTCTGGGCAACGCCCTTGATCGTGTGTGCGGCACGGAATGCCTCTTTATAATCCTCCGCCTGCATCGTCTGCTCCAGCTGTGAATAGCTCGGATCATCCACAAATTTAAGTACAAATTTTTTAATCAATCCTTCACTGCGAAGACGAGACAGAACTGCATCAAAGTCTGCTCCCATTGCTTCATAACACTCTCTCAGATTCATCTTCTCTATCTCCTTTCATCCAGCCGGAAGACTTCTTCCGCTCTTCCAATCACACCTACTCTGAGGGCTTCCTCGCCATCAGACCACAGCGTTCTCGCTACCAGACGATGTTCCTTCAACTCACCGAACGCATGAATCTTGATCTTGATATCGATCGACGGATTCTCCGGTGTCGTCTTTGCAAGCTCTGCCCGAACCATTTCCAATGTATCCTGATCCTGAAGTAACGCAGATTCCTTTCTGAGATCAAGCTGGTTCTTTTTCAATCCCAGAAGACGTCTTCCCCAGTTTGAGAACAGGATCACATTCGTCAGCTCGCTGTAATCAAATACCAGCGTTCTCTCATGCTCAAAGAAGAATTCCTTCTTTGCCTGCTCAATTCGCATCTGGTTGATCGAGTAGCCGTATCCATGTAATTTCTTATGCTTGAGAATCTGCTCCACCGTCTCATGCACCTGAAACTCTCTCTCCGGTGAATTCACAGCAAGCTCTCTCTGAATATCTCCCGCTA
>SKED01002308.1_pt1 | contig 13891 bp, 7 predicted proteins | sample 4826651 | NCBI WGS metagenome assembly SKED01 (sample SAMN11008818, study PRJNA524170) | human gut metagenome | biome: Human fecal sample; material: Feces; isolation source: fecal sample from pouch patient p19 | host: Homo sapiens | place: Israel: Tel-Aviv | collected 2016-06-28
GCAATTACCGCTCTTGAGGCTGGATGTGACGTTATCAAGATCTTCCCGGGCAACATTGTAGGACCGGCAGCAATCAGCTCCTTCCGTGGACCGCTTCCGCAGGGCGAGTTCATGCCGAGTGGCGGTGTGGATGTGGACAACGTAGACAAGTGGATCAAAGCCGGAGCCTATGCTGTTGGAACCGGAAGCAGCCTGACAAAGGGTGCCAAGACCGGAGATTTCGCTGCGGTAACCGCCAAGGCGAAGGAGTTTGCAGAGGCTGTAAAGGCGGCCCGTAAGTAGGAATTTTCTGAACTGCAGGGCAGTAAATAACCGGATGAAGTCGGAGGAGAAAGATATGGCTAAGATTGTGACCATGGGGGAGATTATGCTCAGATTATCCACCCCGGGCAATGAAAAATTTATACAGGCAGATGAATTTGATATCAATTATGGCGGAAGTGAGGCCAATGTGGCGGTATCTCTTGCCAATTACGGATATGATACAGAGTTTGTAACTGCAATCCCGGACAATCCTATCGGAGACTGCGCGGTTGCGGCGATGCGCAAATATAATGTAGGAACAAAGTTTATCTCCCGCAGCGGAGACCGCCTTGGCATCTACTATCTGGAACCGGGTTCCTCCGTGCGCCCGTCTAACATTGTGTATGACCGTGCCGGATCTTCCATTGCCTGCGCGACGGCAGATCTGTTCGATTTTGACGCCATTTTCGCGGATGCGGACTGGTTTCATTTCACCGGCATTACTCCGGCTCTTTCTGACAGCGCGGCAAAACTTACGGAGGAGGCACTGAAGGCTGCAAAGGCTCATGGCCTTACCGTGTCTGTGGATTTAAACTTCCGCAAAAAGCTCTGGTCCCAGGAAAAGGCCCGTGAGGTCATGACCAATCTCATGCAGTATGTAGATATCTGTATCGGCAATGAAGAGGATGCGGAGAAGGTGCTGGGCTTCAAGCCGGAGGGCAGTGATGTCATGTCCGGCAATCTGGAGCTGTCCGGTTACATGAACATTTTCGGACAGATGGCAGACCGTTTTGGCTTCCGTTACATCGCAAGCTCCCTGCGGGAGAGCCACAGTGCCTCTAACAATGGCTGGTCTGCCTGTATCATGGACGGAAAAACAAAGGAATTCTATCATTCCAGAAAATATACCATCGCGCCGATTGTGGACCGCGTTGGTGGCGGTGACGCCTTTACATCTGGCCTGATCTGCGGCCTGCTGGATGGAAAAGAGATGAAGGATGCCCTGGAATTTGGAACCGCGGCGGCAGCCTTAAAGCATACAATTCCGGGTGATGTCAACCTGATGACCCGTGCGGAAGTGGAGAAGCTGGCCGGCGGGGACAGCTCCGGAAGAGTACAGCGATAAAAACAGAATATAAGAGCATAAAAAGAACCTGGAAAACGTTTGATTCGCTTTCCAGGTTCTTTTTATGCTCTGCCTGTCGGGGAGGTGCGGTGGCGCATCCGCCGATTCTGTTAAATGTCAGCTACTGCGGTCCGATATATTCATCACCGCTGAATCCAAGGATCAGCATGAAGATCGGATTTAAGAAGAACAGGCCAATGGTAAAACCAACGCCATGTCCGAATGCTTTTGCCAGCTTATTTAAAGAAATGATGTTAAAGATGGCAACGATCAATACGATCAAAGTTCCAATCAGTGAAGGAATGCCTTCGGTTGCTTCCTGCAGGATTCCACCTACAATGCCGCCAATCAGGACAATCCAGAATGCTCTGGTGTTCCAGGTGAACTTGTACTGCGTGTAGGTGTTGTAGAATGGAACAATTGCCTTCCAGCCAGGTTCGCCTGCCTTCTCAAAAATCTTCCAGTAAGCGACAACCTGCAGAATGTACCATCCAATTACAAGAATGAAGATGGTTCCAAGACTTGCAAGGAGCAATGCTGTAAAAGAATCCATAGTAATTACCTTCCTTTCCCTTTTGTATACATCCAGTATAGAGTTTGCTAAGAAAATAGTCAACAACATTACAGTCTTTTCTAAAAAATTACGGTTTATTACGGTTCCATTACTTCGCTTGACCCTGGAACTGTTCCAGGGTGTAGAGTCGGGATGTCAGAAACAAAGACACCTGAAAGGAGAATTTACTATGAAAAAACATACCAGAACTTTATTGATACCGTGCGCGGCAGCAGCGCTGACGATTGGAAGTTCTATGATGGCCTTCGCGGCCACTGGCTGGCAGCAGGAAGACGGAACCTGGCACTATTATGACAAAAACGGGGATACGGTTACCTCTTCCTGGAAAAAATCCGGCAATGACTGGTTCTGGCTGGATGAAGACGGAGAGATGGCAGTCAGCCAGCTGGTAGAGGACAATGACAATTACTATTATGTCAATGAAAGTGGTGTCATGGTGCGCAGCCAGTGGAGAGAGCTGGAAAACGATGATCCGCAGGATGACGATGAGTCTGATACCGTATGGTATTATTTCGGCGCTGACGGAAAAGCTTACAAAGCGAAGGATTCCGGAAGAGTGAATTTTAAGACCATTGTCCGTGCAGACGGTGCAACGAAAAAGTATGCGTTTGATGAGGAAGGAAAGATGCTCTACGGCTGGATCGATGAACAGGGTGAGCGTCAGACCGGCGATGACGCATGGCAGACCGGCCTGTATTATCTGGGAGGACCGGACGATGGTGCCATGAGAAGCCATCAGTGGGAACGTCTGGACGCGGTGGATGACGACCAGACGAACGATGAGTTCCAGGATTGGTACTGGTTCTATTTCAATGCCAACGGCAAGAAAGCGGCAGATACGAAAAAGACCATCAACGGACGCAAGTATTACTTTGAGGAATACGGAAATGCACGCTTCAGCTGGTATGCAACCTCCAGCAATGCTTCTGTTGCAACTCCGAGCTTCTACAGCCCGATCCAGGACAGCTGGATGTCCGTAGGCTGGTTCAAGACCGTGCCGGGTGAGGAGACGGATCCGGAAGGATACTCTGACGGTGACGAGCGCTGGTATTATGCGGAGAAGGATGGAGATGTAGTAAAGAGCCGTATTAAGAAGATCAATGGTTATTACTATGCATTTGATGAATACGGCAAGATGCTGGAAGGTCTTTACAAGCTGGAGGTATCAGATAAGGATATTCTGTCCTACACGGAAATCGAGAGCGAGAATGATCTGCCTGAGGATGGCGATATCGAGGAGGTTTATTACTTTGGAGGAAACTCCAAGGCAGGCGCTATGAAGACCGGAACGACGACTCTTGATATTGATGGTGAGCGTTACACCTACAACTTCCGCAAGAGCGGTGATGAGCGCGGACAGGGCTATAATGGCATTGAGGACGGCGCGATCTATGAGAAGGGCAAACGCCTGGAAGCTGATAAGGATGAGAAGCTGAAGAAAGTGGAGTGGGATGGTGAGACATACCTGGTCAACACTTCCGGTAAGATCCAGAAAAATAAGAAGAATGCGAAAGATGCCGATGATCGTTATTACTGCACCGACAGCAAGGGCATTGTTACCTACGAAGGAATGGAGAAGAAAAGCGAAAAATAACTGAGAATATTGCAGCAACCATCACATAATGAAAGAAAACTCTCTGCATAATAGAAGAGGTCCTGGTTTCAGGACCTCTTTTCGTATAAAATAGGAAATAATCAAAGCCGTATTTTTGTGTGGATGGTTCCATTTTCGCAGAATATATGCGATAATGAAATAACAGAAGTTTTTCCATAAGAGAGGGACAGACTATCCATCATCCGAAGAAAGAAATGGTGTTCCTTATCCGTGCGATGTTTGGAAAAGCATTAAAAACCAATGACGCACTTGCGTTTGCGGTGCTCACAGGATGTCTTCGTGTTTCGAAGGAAAGTATTTTTACAGGACTTAATAACTTTAAAATTCTTTCGATTACGGATACACGCTTTGATGAGCAGTTCGGTTTTACGGATGCAGAGGTCCAAAAGCTGCTTTCAGACTATCATCTTGAAAATAGATTCAGGGAAGTGAAAGAATGGTACGATGGCTACCGTTTCGGAAAAGCGGATGTTTATTGTCCATGGGATGTTATCAACTTTGTGGACCGGGCCAAGGATGATCCAGAAGCTAAACCGGAGGCATATTGGATCAATACGAGTGGCAATGATCTGGTAAAGCGATTTATCGATAAGGCTCATAAAACAACAAAAAATGAAATCGAGCGCCTGATTGCTGGGGAAGTAATTGAAAAGGAACTTCGCCTAGATCTCACCTATGAGGAAATCGATCAGAGTATTGAAAATCTCTGGAGTGTGCTCTTTACAACCGGATATCTTACGCAGGTAGGAAGGACAGAAGAGGGAGCTTACCGCCTGGTTATTCCAAACCGGGAAGTGCGGGAGGTTTTTCGGCTTCAAATAAACGAATGGTTTAAGAAATCAATTTTCAGTAATACGGAGCGCCTGAATGCATTCTGGAAAGCTGTTGAAGCAGGGGATACAGAAGGAATCGAGCAGTATTTAAACCGTGTACTGAATAATTCCATCAGTGTATTTGACATAAAAGCAAGAAAGGAAGAAAAAGAAAGTTCCTATCAGAATCTTCTTGTTGGCATCCTGACAGGAAATGCTGACTGGCTTGTAAAATCAAATGTTGAAGCGGGGGAGGGATTTGCAGATATTATTGTGGAGACGGACGACCCGGACGCTGGTATTGTCATTGAACTAAAGTATACAAAGAGCTTTGATGAAATGGAAACTGCCTGCCAGAAAGCTCTTGATCAGATCCAGGATCGCCGTTACCAGGAATTCCTCATAAACGATGATCGGAAAGATATTCATTTGTACGGTATTACTTTCTGCAAAAAACGGTGTAGAGCAATAACGGAAGTGCTTCCGAATCAATAGCTAAAATCATGAGTGTGCAACGAAAAATTCCTAAAACAGCATTCAAGAGCAGCTGATCAAATTGGTCAGCTGTTTTTTTGCTAAAAAATCCCGCCTTGAAATTTACATGTGAAAAGTTTAGAATAAATAGAACAAATGTTCGTTTTAGGGAGCAGATATGAAGCGAATTATTTTTCATGTAGATGTAAATTCGGCTTTTTTGTCGTGGGAGGCCTGTTACCGGATTCATCATCTGGGAGGAAAACAGGATTTGCGAAAGCTGGTGAGTGCTGTAGGCGGCGATCGGGAGAAAAGGCACGGTATCATTCTGGCTAAATCTATTCCAGCGAAGAAATATCACATACAGACTGGAGAGACTGTTGTTTCCGCAAAAGAAAAATGTCCTGGCTTGATTTTGGTCCCTCCGAACTATGATTTATATAACAGATCCTCAAAGGCTCTTATAAAGCTTCTCAGTGAATATACAGATAAAATTGAATCGATCAGATGTTCCTGATCGGAAACGAAAGCTTCCACAATAGCAATATGCATCATCACTGCAGCACTCCTTTTACCTCGATGCTTCCAAACCAATTAGGTCGAGGTTTGACCATTTGCGTCGAGATGGTTTTCAGAAAAACACGTAATTGATATACTATTAGTATAGAATATTATGCGAAAAAAGGAAATATTGCGGGAGCTTGATGTTTATCTTAGTCGAGAAGACTCTCACCTCTTTCGGGTGGTGAGTAATAGCAAATTTGTCTCAGTGGGAGGAAAATGGTATGAGAAAAAAATCGAAACGAATTTTAGCAGCTGCATTGTCAGCTATATTAATATGGAACACATGTGAATGGCAGCCGCAGGCATTGGCGGCCGATTCGCTGCAGCGGATCGGGGCTGAAACGGAGGCAGATGATACTGCGGAAACAGCAGAAAAAGAAGCTACATTAAAAAAATCTGCGTTAAAAGCCTCTCCGTCGAATGCGGAAGCAAAAGATAACCGCGGCGAGTCAGGTACAAACAAAGCAGAAGCAGAATCAGGGGCAAACAAAGCAGAATCAGGGGCAGATGCAGATACAGGCAAAGCAGAAGCGGGAGCAGATGCAGGCGCAGACAAAGCAGAGGCAGGTGCAAATGAAGCACCAAACGGCACAGCAACAGGAGCAGAGATAAAAACAGAGATAGAGGCGTTCTTGGAGCTGGATGAGGCCATTGCGGTGCAGAAGTTCTCCCTGGGTGCAAAAGAAAGCGATATCATCCTTCAGGATACCCTGGATGTTGAGGTGGAAGGGGCGGATGAAATGCTGGCGGAAGACAGCCAGAATGTGCATCTGGTGGAAGCAGCGAATAAGGGCACAGAGAAAGATACAGAGGCGGAAACGGCAGTCTGGCAGATTTCCGGCATAACCTGGAAACTGAACGAAGAGCAGAGTGACCTCCCGGAGTTCCACGGCGGCATTTCCGAAAAAGACTATTTCGAAGAATTTGACGAAAACGGCGAGCCAGTCGAGACCTCGACGAAGACCTGGGCGGGCTATGCTGAGGCGAACCAGGAATATAATGGTCGTGTGTATGTGTATACCCCGATCTTGCCGGAGGATCTGGGCAAATTTGAAGTGGCGGATACGGCTGACCTGCCGGAGATTGATGTGATGGTAGGGGACGCGGGCGTGGCGCTGCTGGCGGATGGACCGTATGATTTGAATGAAAATTATCTGGTAATTGATGGAAACAATGTGGATCAGTTTGATGGAAAAACCATAACCGGCAACTATTGTCCTACCAACCGACCAGAGTCTACATATACAGATATCAAGGGCGGTATCACAATTGATAATGTTACGGTCAATCTGACCATTAAAGATGTAACGATCAAATCTGATGGAGCCAGTGGATGGGATCTGGCTGGTATTTACCTGAAAGGAAATGCCCGGCTGAATCTGACCTTAGAGGGAGAAAATACACTATTGGGACTGGATGAAGGAGCCGGAATTGAGGTGGAAAAAGGGGCAACACTGGTTATTACGGAGCAGAGTAGCGGAAGCCTGACGGCAGTGGGAGGTGCCTATGGGGCCGCCGGTATCGGAGGAAGTGCCGGATCAACAGGTTACGAAGGCAGAAAACTTGAGACAGGAACGATTATAATCAAGGGCGGAACTATCGAAGCTGAAGGTGGAGCTTATTGGGTTTCCTATTCGAGGGATTATCATGGAGGAGCCGGAATCGGAACCGGTCGGTATGGAATCGGCGGAACCATTAAAATACTGGGTGGAAAGATAACCGCAGAAGGAGGAAAGCAGACAGGAGCCGGAATCGGAGGCGGAATGGGTGGATGTGTAGACAAGATCGTGATCGGCGGGGCGGAGGGCAAAGCTCCCGATATAACCGTATCTTCTTATAATAATGGCGAATCAGGATACCTGGGAGCTGCCATCGGCAGCGGATGGAATGGAGTGACTGATTTACAATTATCCTGTGGCGATATCCAGATATTAAGTGGATCTGTGAAGGTAACGGGTGGAAATATTGGTTATGGAGAGTTAATGCCTCTTAATGGAAATGGAATGAAAGGCGGCAGTATCACTATTTTCGAGGAGGTGGAGTTAGAGCTGCCGGTTAAAAGCTCCATTGCTCCCAGGGGAGAATGTACCTACGGGAAGAAAACATTCCGGATCGCCGCATATGATAACCAGCTACCAAATGGAACCTATCAGGCTGACATATTCCTGTATCGGGAAAACGATACAGAAAAAGCAACTCCGGTTTATGAAACAAGCACTCAGATGACCGTCTCCGGATTCAGGGGAGCGATACCGGATATAACCCAGTGGATAGGCCATTCTGGAAATATGCAGATGGTTGTAGCGCTGGAGCCTTCCGGTGGCGGGACAGGTAAGACGATGGAGGGAAGGGTTGTTCTAAACAAAGGAACGGATGAAACCATCTCCGTTACGCTTGGAGAAGCCGCTTATCAGAAGACAATGGATCTGACCATCCATGATGGCCGTTTGAGGGATGATAAGAATTATACACTGACGGTTCAGATCGGGAAAGAAGCAAGTGAAGGCGGCACTGCACCGGATGTGGTAACCTATTTATCTCAAAAAGCTTCCGGTTATCAGATAAAGACCGGTAAAGTCAGCTGGTATACGCCCCTGTCCGGAAAGGTTCCGGTATCGGTTCTGGTACAGGAAGAAGGAGGGGAAGGAGAAAGTAATAGCTTTAAAGTAACAGGATCCCTCACGATGAAGTCAGAGGAGGAAACGAATCTTTCCCTTACCATCGGAGAACCCCTGTATCCTGTCCGCTTTCACTTCTATTCATCAAAGGTGCAGGCGGCAGAGAAGGTATCCCTGACAGCCGGACGGCTGGCTGGAGCTGCCTCAGAAGCTACGGTGGAATTAAAGCAGGACGAAGGCCAGTTTGCCTTTGACGGGAAGCTGACAATCGATGCAGAAGCGGGCAATCATGCATATGCTCTGGCATATCTTCCGGCCGGAAATTACCGGTTTGTGATAAATACAGGCATCACAGAATTAGGCAGCTTCGGCGGAAGCTTTACCCTGGACAGCGAAACGGTAAAGGCAGAGGATGCCGGAACGGATATCACCGTATTAAATGCGGCAGAGGCGCTGGCGGGAGAACTGGATCTTTCCCTTGGAAATATATCTTTTTCCGAGGAAAATGGTCAGCTGGCCATTTTATATTCTAAAAGAGATGATTCCGGCCAAGTGGTTACAGCAACGCTAATAAACCAGTCCTATGATAAATGCTATCAGATCACTTCATCTAAGCTGGTAGAGAATTATCATCTCTCTGTGGATACCTCAGCTTCCGAGGAATTAAAGCTCGTATTAAAGAGCCTTACGATTACACCGGCAGAGGCTATCGCACCGATTCAGATAAACGGAGCGTCCCAGGTGACCACCTATCTGGAAGGGGAAAACAGGATTTCGATTAATAAATCAAAATCTTCATCAGGGTTAACTGTTTCCCCTGCCGGCATCAGTGTGGCGAAGGATGCAAAGCTTACGATTGACAGTGAGCCGGAACAGCCGGGCTCCATAGAGGTGCTCAATGAAACAACAGCAACCAGAAATGGTGCAGCAATTGGAGGAAATGGAGGAGAGGATGCAGGAACCATTCACATCCAGGGGGGAACTGTAATTGCAAAAATGACAAATTCCTCTTCTATGGGAGCTGCCATCGGTGCTTCGGTAGGAAAAAGTGTAGAAGAAATACGGATCAGCGGAGGAACAGTAACTGCAGAAACAACATCGAATGGTGCCGGAATCGGAACAGGAAGTGCTTCTGGCAAGAAGAGAACCGGTAAAATCGTGATAGAAGGCGGAACGGTGAATGCAAGCTCGGGGAGCGGTGCCGGAATTGGAAGCGGTCATGGATATGCTCCTGGAGACTCAGCGATAACTGCTGATATTGAGATTCATGGTGGAATGATTACAGCCTATTCTTTTTCGGGAGCCTGCATCGGAAGTGGTAAAGACAGTTCATCGAAGGTGCTGATTGACGGTGGCACTATATGCTTAAATAATAAAGAAGCACAGAGTAGGGACGCTGCCCATATTGGAAAGGGGGCTGCGAATTCTACATGGCCACAAACTGATGTGACGATTGCGGGCGGAACGATCTGTTTGATAGGAGCGAATAGCTATATACGGCGACCGATCATTTATGGTTGGCAAATGGTAGATGGAAAGGGGCAACAGAATAAGCCCAAAGATGCGAATGGTAAGCCGGTTTATTTCACCACAGCGGATCTGACCGGTATCTATGAGAATAATACACTGGTTGAAAAAGCAGGCATTGAAGGAAGCTCCTACCGCTTTCAGGATGTCCGGACAGATGCCAACGGAAAGCTCTATATGTACCTTCCGGCGTCAGAGGCAGTGAAAGCCTCCTTTGGCGGTGTGGAATTTACCGGAAAGGTTGAGCCAGGTAAGGATGAGAATGTATTGGAGCGTGAACAGACCTCTATTGATTATCGAAGGGAAGTCCTAAAAAATATGGCTCTGTATGAGCTCGAATATGCGGAATCCAAGAGTGCTGCATCTTGGGAAAAGATCCCGGTAGGCGGCGAGGTTTCTCTGACAGAAATTCTGGATAAACAGCCGGAGAGTGTGACCGAGATTACTTTGTATGTGCGAAAAGCAGCTACAGGTTCCACCACAGAAGGTGAAGCAGTCGAGATAAAGATTCCGGTAAGACCGAAAAAACCGGATCCGATACAGATAACAAATGTAACGAAAGACAGCTACCTTATTAAGGCTGGGACGGCCGTTTCCGGTTGTGAGTACGGAATTTCAGAATCCGTGGATGGCGAGCTTCAGTGGCAGTCAGGGACTTGGTTTAAGAATCGGGAGCCGGCTCACACCTATTATATAACCCTTCGTGTGAAAGCAACAGACAACAGTTTTGCATCGAAGCCGGCTGAACGCTTGTCGGTGACAACGCCGGATATCTTACAGATCGGCGGCTCCGGCACTGTATCCTTTGAAGCAAAGGGAACCTATGGACAGACCCTTGCAGATATTCAGGTACAGCTGGCAGCGGGATTTCAGGTTGTTAATTATGGTGGATCGCCGGTTTCTGGAACATGGAGTTTCAGTAAGGATCAGAAAGGAACGCCCGCTTCATCCATTTATCCGGAGGTAAAGGGAACCATTGTATATCAGGTAGAATTTAGCCCGGAGGGAGCACCGGAAGGGCAGTATGGAAATAGTTTGACAAGAAACGTGATTCCGGAGATAGCTCCGAAAGAGTTGCATGCAGTTCTTACGACACCTATTGAAAAAGACTATGACGGAAGTACCGATATCGCATTAAAGGCGACGGTAGAGATAGGTACTCCGGGTCAGAGCTATACTATCAGTGGCCTGAAGGGAAGCTTTGCAGATGCCAATGCCGGAACCGGTAAGGCGGTAACCATTGATCCTTCAGAGGCAGTCATTGAGACCGAGGGCAGTGCAGTGAATCTGCAGAATTACCGTGTGGTATATCTGGCGCAGACGACCGGAACGATCCGTCCGATACAGGGATCGGTTTCAATCGATGCGCAAGCATGGACCGGAGAAAAAACCTATGGAGATGACAGCTTTTCCTTGACGGGTGTGAATGTAGTGGGAGATGGAGCTCTGAAGTATGAAAGCTCCAATGAAAATGTTCTCACCGTGGATGCACAGGGTCAGGTGACCATCAAAGGCACTGGTTCTGCAGAGGTAAGCATCACCATGGCAGACGGAACGAATTACCTTGGCACAAGCATACCGGCAGAGGGAACGATAACCATTGAAAAAGGAACACTCACCCTTGCCTTAACGGCTGTGAACCGGAGTACCGGAGTGCAGCAGCCGGAAGGGATTCTCGGAACCTACGAGGATGATTTTGATATCATTGCAAGTATTCAGGGAGCGTATGGTGACAAACTGCAGGGTAAGATCCGCTTCTATGACAATGGAATGCAGAATCCGGATACGATCTCTGTAGGGGAAGCTGGAACTGCGGTTCTCAACCTGCCAAAGCCGGGAGTCGCATCCGTAGGAACGCACCGGATGACAGCCGAGTTTGATTTTGACACTCATCAGGAGTGGGCAGCCAAATACAACGCGCCTGCTCCGGCTGCATTTACATTTACGATCGGAAAGGTGGCTGCACCGCAGATCACCTGGCCGACGGCAGCGTCGGTGAAGGCGGGAAGTCCTCTGAGTGACTCTGCCTTATCAGGAGGAAGCACCGAATACGGAAGCTTTGCCTGGAAGAATCCGGCGCAGACGGCACAGGCGGGCACCCATAGCTACGAGATGGTATTTACACCGAATGAATGGGCATCCGCTCGTTATGAGATCGCAGCGATGACCGGTACGGCAGAAGTGACAGCAACGGAAAATAAGCCGGATGAAACGGAAAAACCGGGCGAAGCAGGCAAGCCGAACGAATCGAACAGAACGGATGATTCGGATGAGCCGGAAAGACCGAGTCGCAACAACTCGTCCTCCGGACAGAATAAAACCTCAGGCAGCGGTGTAGTCAGCCACGATTCAATCAAAGGAACGGTCGACAGTATGGCAGGAATTATCACAGGAGAAACAAACAGCTTTGCCAATGACGGAAAGAGCCATTGGATGCTGGATGAGCATGGCTGGTGGTTACGCTTTGCAGATAATACCTACCCGAAGGGAAGCGTGCGTGAATCCGGTGATATTTCGCATAGCTGGGAGCATATCAACGGAACATGGTGGGCCTTTGATGAAACGGGTTATGCCAAGACAGGCTGGTTAAGAGACGAGGATTACGGCGGCTGGTTCTATATGGATCTGGAACACGGCATGCAGACCGGCTGGGTGCTTCTCAATGGAGCATGGTACTATTTTAATCCGGTTTCCGATGGAAAGAGAGGCATGATGTATGCCGGACAAAGAACACCAGACGGATACTATGTAGAGAAAAACGGTGTCTGGGACGGAAGAAACAAGCAGTAAAACGAGCTTCAAGCCGAACCTCCGTGGGACTTGGCGCGTGTACTAACTATAGAATAATCCGGAAGGGATCCGCAGGCTTTGGGAATCCTTTCGGATTTCTATTTATTGACTTAGAATAGAGTTTTTACCGTTGATAAATGAATGCCCGGAAGAATCCTGCTTGATTATTCGGACGGAAAAACTGGATAATAGTAAAGACTGGAATTTCTGGAAGAAAAAAAGTGGAATTTGCTGTGACAAGCTTAATGAAAAGTCTTACCAATGTTGGGTTCAAAAGGCGTTCCATTCATCGGAATGTCCTGTTTCTGAGAAGATGCTACAGTACTTTATCAGTCGGAGCGCCTACGCATATCAGGAACGGAGAGATGGAAAAGATGAAAGTATTGATTTATACCAGATTTCCATTTTCATCAAGCAGATCGCGTTTGCCGCAATGGAGACCGGGATAAGCGAAGAGATTATTAATCAGGTGGTACCGGCTGCGATTGGAAAAAGCTGGGAATTGGCATCAGAGCTTCTATTTGACCCCATGGTAGGCATGAAGCTTGCCATAGAATTATTTGATAGTGGGAACAAAAGTCTTATGATTTATGGAATAAATGAAAGAAATTTATTTATCCAAACCATGGCCAGATTAATCGTATAAAGAATAAGAACCCAGGCAGAAATCAGTTACAAGATGATGCCTGGGTTTTTATATATCTGCGTTAGCGAAGTATACAGAATACATATATTAATAATAATTACTATTATTGACTTAATGAGAAAAATAGGTTATAATACAGACATACAAAAAAGAGAAAATTTGGAAGAAATGAAATGCTGGAATTTGAACCAGATCTGATTGTCGGACTTGGCGGTGGATCAGCAATGGATGCTGCAAAAGCAATGTGGATCTTTTATGAACATCCGGAACTGACTCAGATGGAAGATATTCTTCCGCCGAATGAATTTCCGAAATTACGAGGTAAAGCAAGAATGTGTTGTATTCCTTCAACAAGTGGAACAGCGAGTGAAGTTTCACGTTCTATCGTAATTTCAGATAATGAAAAAGGATTAAAGCATGGTGTTGGAAATATGGAAATGATGCCGGATATCGCAATCTGTGATCCGGAAGTAACAATGTCTATGCCGGCTAAGATTACCGCAGAGACAGGAATGGATGCGCTTACCCATGCACTGGAAGCACTTGCTTCAAACCGTGCAAATTATCTGTCAGATATTCTTGCAAGCCAGGCAGCCCAGGATATTATGGAAACTTTACCGACTGCATATGAGAATGGCAATGATATAAAAGCAAGAGAGACTATGGTACAGGCATCTATGGTAGCTGGAATTGCATTTACCAATGTATCGCTTGGAATTGTACATTCTATGGCGCATACAATCGGTGGTATTTTCCATGTATCACATGGTCTGGCAGACGCCATTATTTTGCCGTACATCATCAGATATAATGAGCAGAATGAAACTGCGAAAGAAGTTTATGCAAAATTTGCAAAGAGAATCGGAGCAGAAAATCTTCATGAAGCAGTAGAAGCGTTAAAT
>SKED01002312.1_pt1 | contig 13869 bp, 7 predicted proteins | sample 4826651 | NCBI WGS metagenome assembly SKED01 (sample SAMN11008818, study PRJNA524170) | human gut metagenome | biome: Human fecal sample; material: Feces; isolation source: fecal sample from pouch patient p19 | host: Homo sapiens | place: Israel: Tel-Aviv | collected 2016-06-28
TCAGAAGACAGCGAAAACGAAGACAAGGTCTACCTCGGCGACACCAAGGGCAGCGGCGAGGAAAACAAGAACCAGCCCGACAACAACACCACCGGCGGCGAGGAAAACGAGAACCAGACCGGCGGCACCACCGGCGGCGAGAAAAACGAGACTGATTTCACGAAAAAGACCCAGCCCAGCAGAAGCCCCGTGCTGGAAAGCCAGATCACGTACACCGGCCCATCCCTCAATGTCGCCGACGCCAATGACGACGAAGAGACCCCGAACGAATCGACCACGGCCTTGAAGCGTGCTGCGGAAAACTTCAGGAACACAGCCGAAAACGTCACCAACTACGTCATCCGCATCATCAACAAGGCCACAGGCAATGACAATACCCTCAACGTGACGCTGAAGGATGTCAACATCGATGCCAGCAGTAGCAAGACCAACGACGCCGCCCTCAGCGTCGAGGGCGCGGGCGACACCAAAATCACGCTCGTGGGCGACAACAAGCTGACCAGCGGCAACCAATGCGCCGGCCTCGAGCACAACGAAAAGAGCGAGGATGGCAGCAAGACCGGCAAACTGACCATCACATCCGAAACAGATGGCAAAGGCAACAACACCGGCAGCCTGACTGCCACAGGCAGTGGTGCCTCTGCTGGCATCGGCAGCGTCACGTTTTTTCTCGGCAGCGGTGCCGGCATCATTGAAATAGCAGGTGGCACCATCACCGAGGCCACCGGCGGCACCGGCGGCGCAGGCATCGGCAGCGGCTCGAACTCCTCCACGGCTACCACCATCAACATCATCGGCGGCACCATTAAAAATGCCACGGGTACGGATGGCGGCGCGGGCATCGGCGGTGGCCGCGGAGCCGGTGCCACCGTCACCATCTCGGGCGGCACCATCGGCTCGTGGGACCGTGGCACCCAAACTGCCAATAAGAATGATGGCGCGTTCAGCAGCGGCGGCGCAGCCATCGGCGGCGGCAAAGAGTCTTCCGGCGCGACCAACATCGAGATCACCGGAGATGCGCTCGTGTCCGCAGGTAGCAGCGGCAGCGCAGCCATCGGTTCGGGCGAATCCTCCACCGGCGAGACGACCATCAACATCCACGATACGAATCCCGAAAAGGGTGTCAAAAGTGCTTTTGCCTACGGCGGTGCCGGCATCGGCAGCGGTCGTTACGCCAAGGGCAAAACTTACGTCACCATCAGCAACGCGTCTGTGAGCACTCTGGAGACCCCCGCTGCTTCCACTAATACCTCGGGCGCAGGCATCGGCACCGGCTACGGCTCTCAGAGCAACGCCGACATCACGATAACAGAGAGCACGGTAAAGGCCGTCGGCGGCACCGGCGCAGCCATCGGCAGCGGCAGTGAAGGAGACGTCTTCAGTCCTCCTACAGGTGATCCGAACACCTTCAAGACCATTATCCGTATCACTGACAGCAACGTCACAGCCTCCAGCGGCCCCAGTGCAGCCATCGGCAGCGGCAGCTATTCTACCAACGCCACGGAGATCCACATCAACGGCGGCAAAATCGAGGCTTCGAATTATTCTGGTTCTGCCATCGGCAGCGGCAATAGAGCCAAGGGCAACACCGACATCCTCATCAAGGGTGCAACAAAAGTTACTGCCAAGGGCGGCTCCACCGCTGCGGGCATCGGCAGCGGCAACGGCAGCAACGGCAGCACCATCATCAACATCGAGGGCGGCACTATCACGGCTGAGGGCGGCGGCAAAGAGAACGGGTCCTGCCAGGCTTCCGGTGCCGGCATCGGCTCCGGCGGCAACGCCCTTAATAAGACCACCATCAACATCAAGGGCGGCGAAATCACGGCCACGGGCGGCGGCAGCCTTGACTCTCGCAATCACTCCGACAAGTGGCTCAGCGGCGCAGGCATCGGCTCCGGCTCCAACGTCTCCGGCGAGACCGAGATCAATATCTCCGGCGACAGCACCATCAAGAGCGCTTCGGGCGGCAAATACGGCGGCGCAGGCATCGGCAGCGGCAGCGGTGACACCAAAAACGACAGCAAGAAGGGCGCTGTCACCATCAACATCACCGACGGCACCATTGAAAAGGCCGAGGGCAAGGACGGCGGCGCCGGCATCGGTTCGGGCTATTACGGTCGCTCTTCCACGGTCAACATCTCCGGTAACGCCGAACTCAAAGACGTCAAGGGTGGCAATCTCGCTGCCGGCATCGGCTCAGGCTATGACTCCGGCAAGGTGGACGTCGTGATCGACGGCGGCACCATCATCGCAACGGGCGGCGATTCCGCTGCCGGCATCGGCTCGGGCCATAATAGCCGCAGCAGCGTGACCATCAAGAGCGGCACGGTCAACGCCGCAGGCAACGGCACCGGTGCCGGCATCGGCGGCAGCGACAACAACAACTCCAGCAGTATCACGATAACCGGCGGCACCATCATCGCCAACGGCACCGGCGAAGCCCCTGCCATCGGCGGCGGCAGCGTCTCCATCAGCAATGCCGACGCCCCGCTGGACATCACCGCAACCGCCCCCGACGCCGCCAATGCCATCCAAAGCAACGACGGCAAGACGCTGGACAAGGTCATCAGCCTCATGGAAAACGGCAAGAAGGGCCTCGTGAAGCTCGTAGAGAGCGGCACCAACAGCCTCTCGCGGCTCTTCCACAACGGTGTCTACGCGGCCAGCCATTCCACTTCTCACTCCCCCGACCGCGTAACGCCCGAGATGAGTGAGGCAGAAAAGGCCAAGTACGGCGACATCGCTTCTGTCCACAACTGGAAAGTCAGCGACCGTCAGGAGCCGAACTGCGGCAAGGACGGCTACATCGAATACACCTGCATGGTGGACCACTGCGGCACCACGTTCCGTCACACTCTCCCCGCCACCGGCCAGCACACCTGGAACGAGGGTGTCGTCACGAAGGAGCCCACCTGCACTGAGCTGGGCGTGCGCACCTTCACCTGTACCGTCTGCCACAATACCCGGACTGAGGACATTGAGGCCCCCGGCCACGAGTACGGCGAGTGGGTCATTGACCGGGACGCTACCTGTGTCAAGGAAGGCTCCAAACACCGTGATTGTGTGCGCGGCGACGCTACCCAGACCGAGAGCATCCCCGCCACCGGCCAGCATCAGTGGAAAGTCCTCTCCACGACAGCGGCTACCTGCGGCCAGGACGGCACCGTCACCTACCAGTGCGAGGTCTGCGGCGATACGAAGACCGAAACGCTCAACGCCACCGGCCAGCACAGCTACGGCGCGGGCGTCGTGACCAAGGCCGCGACCTGCGCCGAGCCGGGCATCATGACCTATACCTGCGTCGTCTGCGGCGCTCCCAAGACCGAGAGCATCCCGGTGGATAAGAGCACCCACAAGTGGGATGCAGGCGTCGTCACGAAGGAGCCCACCTGCACTGCCGACGGCGTGCGGACCTTCACCTGTTCCGTCTGCGGCGATACCCGGACTGAGGCCATCAAGGCCCTCGGCCACGAGTACGGCGAGTGGGTCATCGACCGGGACGCTACCTGTGTCGAGGAAGGCTCCAAGCACCGTGATTGCATCCGTGGCGACGATACCCAGACTGAGGCCATCCCCGTCAGCAAGACCCACACCTTCGGCGAGTGGGTCATCACCAAAGAGCCCACCTGCACCGAGAAGGGCGAGCGCCAGCGCAGCTGCACCATCAGCGGCTGTGTCGTCACTGAGACGGAGGAGCTGCCCGCCCTCGGCCATCAGTGGAGCGACTGGACGCCTGTCAAAGGCGACAGCAGCCGCGAGTACCGCATCTGCGAGGTCTGCAATGAGGTGGAGTACCGCGATGTCTCCCACAACAGCGACAGCAGCATCTCCACCGGTCTGCGTGTCCTCGACCCGGCCCAGACCAATATCATCCAGAACGTCCAGCTGGTCCAGCTGAGCCAGATCAACCATACTCTCTACATTTATGTCGCTCAGGAGACGGCGTCCCTGCAGGGCGTCCTTTCCGATTTGACCGACCTCCGCTCTGAGCGCATCGAGACCGTTGTCTTCTCCACCGAAAGCTGCACTTCTACCCTCTCCCTCTCCGATGTTGCAGCCCTCGGTGCGGGCAGCACACCTTTCGCCCTCAGCCACAGCGGCTCCACCGCCACCTTCACCGTGGGCGGCGCAGACCACAGCGCACTGCTGAGGTAAGCAGATTGCCATCCTCCATTCCTTCCACATAACGACCAAGGCCCCCGCAGTTCTGTTCCAAACTGCGAGGGCCTTGGCGTTTTATTATGATAAAATTTTACTTCAGCTCCCGCTGTACGGCAGCGAAGTCCTCGAGGGTCAGGGCCTCGGGGCGGATGCGGGCGTCGAAGCCCGCCGCCTCGATGGCCGCGATGACCTTATCTTTCGGCAGGCCGAGGCCGCTGGCGATGGCGTTGGCGGCGGTCTTACGGCGCTGGCCGAAAGCGGCACGGATGAGGGCGAAGTAGCCGTCCTCGTCCTCCACCTGTACGGCGGGAGTAGGGCGGATGTCCATCCGCACAACGGCGCTGGTGACCTTCGGGGCCGGGTAGAAGCTGCCCGGCGCGGCGGTGAACATCAGTTTTGAGGTGGCGTAGTAGCTCACGGCACAGCTGATGGCGCTGGACGCCCGGGTGCCGGGGGCAGCGGCCAGACGGTCGGCGGCCTCCTTCTGCACCATGACGGTGAGGTTCTGGATGGGCAGGCGGTCGCCCAGCAGCTTCATGACGATGGGGCTGGTGATGTAGTAGGGCAGGTTGGCGCAGACAGCCACCGGCATCCCGGGGAACTCCTCCTCGATGAGGGCGCGGAGGTCTACTTTCAGAACATCCTGCAATACCAGCTTGAAGTTATCCACGCCCGCCATGGTCTCGGCCAGCAGGGGCGGCAGGCGCTCGTCCACCTCGATGGCCACCACCTTGGCGGCGCGCTGGGCCAGCTCTTTGGTCAGCACGCCGATGCCGGGGCCGATCTCCAGCACGCCCCAGCTCTTATCGACGCCGCTGGCGTCCACGATCTTGGGCGGCAAGCCGGGATTGATGATGAAGTTCTGTCCAAAGCCCTTGGAGAGCGCGAAATCGTATTTTTCGCACAGGGTGCGGATAACGGAGAGGTCGGTCAGCTCCGGCATAGTGGTTTTCCTTTCTGTTTTTCGGTTGTCATTTGGTAACGTACATGCCAAAGCCTCTCCCTTTGGGAGCAACAGCGCTGACCGCCGCCAGCGGCGGAAACAGAGAGAAGCTGTTGGGGCCGCGGCCAGCAGGATGCGAGCGACAGCGAAGCAGACGCTGGGAGCCGCAACCCGGGCAGTGGCATCGCTTGCGATGACGGAGAGGGCAAGGCCGCAGAAAAATGGCCGCTGCACAGCGATAGGCAGCGGCCTTTGTCAGAGCAAGACCATCATAGCCTTGCCCTGTTCCATTTCAGCATCCTTGCCCTCTCAGACGCTCACGCGCCAGCTCTCCCAAAGGGAGAGCCTTTTTTAAGATGCGCTTTCCGTGCTGGAAGCCTCCTGCTCCCCTTCTGCACCGGCCTCGGAGGAAGCCTCTGCCTCCCCTGCGGCCTCGCCGGAAGCGGTGCTCTCGGCTGCGGCCTCCGAAGAGGCTGCGGCAGAGTCGGCGGCGATGTCAGCGTCGTTCACGCCGCCCACGGTGGTGACGCCGGTGAGCTGCTGTGCGGTGCTGACGGCGCGCTGTATCTGCGGGTCCGTGTCGAGGTTGTAGTCATAGTAGCTGGCCTGCTCGTCGGCAGTCAGCGGGCGCTCTACGTCCACGGTCAGGCCGGTGCCGTCGAAGCAGGAGCCGTCGCCGCAAATGAGCTTTGCCACCGTGACCACGACGGCACTGCCGTCCGAGAGGCGCTGGGGGCTGCTCTGGATGGTGCCTTTGCCCATCGTGGTGCTGCCCACGAGGCGGGTGCCGCACAGGGTGCGCAGGCTGGACGCAAAGAGTTCTGCCGCACTGGCGGTGTTCTCGTTCACGAGGCAGACGGTGGGCTGGCTGATGACCGAGTCGCCGGTGCTGCTGCCCAGCAGGGTGCGGTTGCCTGCCTTATCCTCAGCGTAGGCCAACACGCCTTCCGGCGCGACGAGTTCGATGCAGCTGATGGCGTCGTCAAGGATGCCGCCGCCGTTGTCGCGCAGGTCGAAGATGAAGCTCTGGGCACCGCTGGCGGTCAGGCTGCGGAGCGCAAAGTCCAGCTCACTGGGGGTGGAGTTGTCGAACTGCCAGATCTTGATATAGCCCACATTGCCCTGCACCAGCGCGGAATCGACGCTGTTGGCCGTAAAGCCGGAGTGGGTCAGATCGGCGGTGTGCTGGGCGTTCTCGCTGTCCAGCCAGCCTACATTGACGCTCGTGCCGCTCTCGCCCCGGAGTTTGTTCTGGACAGCCTCCACGCTGCCCAGACTTTTGATGTCTGCGCCGTCGATGGTGGTGATGTAATCGCCCCGCTGGAGGCCGGCCTCCTTGGCAGGAGACTCGTCATACACTTTGATGACCTTGGCGTAGCCGGACTGGTCGATGGCCAGCTCCACGCCGATGCCCATCAGCTTGCCGCTCTGGGCGTTGAGCAGGTCGGTGTAGGCCGAGGCGGTGTAGTAGCGGGCGTACTTGTCGCCGGTACCCAGCAGATAACCGGCAGTCAGACGGTCGTACAGCACGGTCTCGTCGATGTCGTAGTAGTCGTTGGCGCGCACATAGCGGTCTACCTCGGCCACCTTGTTGTACATGCTCTCCTTTTCCTTCACGCTGGTGACGGTGTGGTCAAACAGCCGCATCGCCATCAGCATCGTGATGGAAAAAGTGACCGTCATTGCCAGAATGACGATGGTCACGGTCATCCCTACGGAAATTTTGCGGTTCATTCAGTGTCCTCCCCAGTTCAGACCAAAAGCATCAGGATGACACTGCCCAGTACCGACAGCAGGAACACTCCTGCCAGAATCAGACAGCCCACCCGAAGGATACGCTTGCGTTTTTGCTCGTTCATTTCGCCTTGTGGCCTCCTTTGACCCCTCGACTTCAATTACAGTTGTATTATCTTATCGGAATATAACCGCGGGGATTGACCGCATTGGCCTTGGAGCCGCCCTTCCACACCTCGAGATGGAGGTGGTTGCCGGTAGAGTTGCCGGTGGAGCCCACATAGCCGATGAGGTCGCCCTGGTTGACATACTTGCCCGCCGACGTTGCCACCGAGCGCATATGGCCGTAGAGGGTGGAGTAGGCGTTGCCGTCTGTCATTTTGCCGTGATAGATGACGACATAGTTGCCATAGCCGCCGCTGGACCAGCCGGCCACCTGCACATAGCCGCTGGCGGCTGCGTAGATAGGAGTGCCGGCGGGGGCGGCAAAGTCGATGCCGGCGTGGAGCTTGTTGACGCCGGAGACCGGGTTCTTGCGCCAGCCGTACTCGCTGGAAATGCGGGTATAGCTCTTGAGCGGGCAGATAAAGCCGCTGAAGCTCAGCTGGGGCTTGCTGGCCGCTGCCGCTGCGATGAGCTTCTGGATCTCTTTCTTGACGGCCTCGTAGTTCATCTCGTCCGACTCGATAGCCGCCTGGGCGTTCTTCTGAGCCTGCTGGGCCTCAGCGGCGCTCAGACGGGCCTCCTTGACGCTGTTGTTGAGCGCGTTCTGCTTGGACTGCATCTGCTTGTTCTGGGCGTCCAGCTCAGCCTTTTTGTTTTGCAGCTGGGTGCGCTCCTCCACGAGCTGGGTGCGGTCGGCCACGAGGGCTTCCTTCGCAGCCTTCATGTTGTCGAGTATCTCGGTGTCCTTCACCGAAATGTCCTGCATGACCTCATTGAAGGTCAGAAGCTCATACAGATCGTTCACAGACCGGAGCATGGCGACGCTGCCGCCGTCCCGCAGCTCCTGCATCGCGGCCATATGGCTCTTGAAATCGTCCCACTGGTCGGCGATCTCCTGCTCTTTCCGGGCGATCTCATTCTGCTTGGCGGTGATCTCCTGCTCTTTGACGCCGATGCTGTTCTGCACCTCGGAGATCTGGCTCTTGAGGACGCTGATCTGGCTCTGGAGCACCGAGACTTTTTCCTTCAGCTCAGACTCGAGGGCCTTGGCAGCAGCTTCCTTCTTTTTGGCGTCGCTCAGCTCCGTCTTATGCTGCTTGATGGACGCAGAGATCTTGTCCAGCTTGTTCTGCAGCGAGCTCATGCTGGTGGCCGCACTGGCCGGATAGACCGTCACGCTCAGCACGAGGCAGGCGGCGGCCAGAAAGGCGCAAGCGGCGCGCATCATGGCCGAATGGCCCGACGGCTTTGCGTGGCGGGGCGGATGATGCAGAACAAAGCCTGCGGAATGCTTGTCGTGGTACACAGTAGGCCCTCCTTACACGTTCAGGTGCTTGCGGATGGAGAACATACTGCCCAGACCGCCCACCAGAGCGCCGCTCGCGAGACTGTAGGTCAGGATGGTGGGCCAGACATTTTCCAGCGGCACCAGAGCCGTACCCATAAGCATCTGCCACAGGCCGCCCAGCGTGGGCGCCAGCTGAACGATGTAGGCATAGCCGCCGATGGTGGCAGCTGCCGTCAGAATGCCGGAGAGCAGGCCCATGGTCAGGCCCTCGATGACGAAAGGCAGGGTGACGAGGGCGTTGGTAGCGCCGACATACTTCATGATCTCGATTTCACGGCGGCGGGCAAAGACGCTCAGCCGGATGGTGGTACCCACCGTGATGATGCTGACAGCCATCAGCACCAGCACCACACCGCGCCCGACCTTGGTGACGGCCTGCTGGATCTCCACGAAGGTCTTGGTCATCTCGATGGGAGCCGTGACGCTGTAGACGCCGCTGATGTTCTCGAACTGCTTGCTGATGGTCTCCATCTGGTTCAGATCAGACAGGGAGACGCGGTAATTGGCCTTGAAAGGGTTGTCGTTCTCGAACTCGTTCAGCAGGGCGGCATAGTCGGACATATACCCCTTGTACTGGTTGAGGACGTCTTCTTTGGACATATACTGCACCCGGCTCACACCTGCGGTGCCGCTGAGGGCATTGCCCACAGACTGGATGGTGGCGTCATCGGCCTCGGGGTCCACATAGACCACCATCTCGTTCTGGCTGCCCAGATAACTCACCATGCTGTCCACATTGACTTCAATGAGGCTGGCGAAGATGTTCAGGGTCATGCAGACGCTGAGGGAGGCGATGCAGGCGATGGTCATGGCCCAGTGCTTGCCGAGGTTGCGCACGCCGCGCCGGGTGAGGAACCCAAACGTAGAGATTTTCATACGTGCACCTCCTCGCCGAAACTGGCCGGAACATCGGAGATGATGCGGCCCTGCTTCAGGGTGATGGTGCGGCGGTTGAAGCGGCGCACCAGTTCATGCTCGTGGGTGACGACAAGCACCGTGATGCCCATCTCGCTGACGCGTTCCAGCAGTTCCATCATCTCAAGGCTCATCTCGGGGTCGATGTTGCCGGTGGGCTCGTCCGCAATGACGAGGCGGGGGCTGTGGGCCAGAGCGCGGGCCACGGCCACGCGCTGCTGCTCACCGCCGGAGAGGAACTCGGGGTAGACCTTTGCCTTATCTTCCAGATGCACCAGCTCCAGCATGTAGTTGACGCGCTCTTTGATGTCTTTTTTGCCGATGTTGGTGACATGCATGGCAAACGCCACATTCTCGTAGACCGTCATGGTGGGGATGAGGCGGAAATCCTGGAAGATGATGCCCATCTGGCGGCGAAGGAAAGGCACTTTGCCCCGGCGCAGCCGGGCGACGTCCTTGCCGTCCACCATGACGCGGCCCTCGGTGGGCAGCTCTTCGCGGAGGATGAGCTTGAGCAGAGTGGACTTGCCGGCGCCGGAGTGGCCCACCAGAAAGACGAACTCGCCGTCGTCTACGTGGAAGTCGATGTCCTCCAGAGCGGGAGTATCACTCCGTTTGTATATCTTGGTGACATGTTCAAAATCTATCATGAGTATCTTGCTCCTGAAAAATTTATTTGGCACAGAAGTTCCAGACCATTACAAAAGAAACCGGCCAGCATCGGGGTCGAGAGGCCGGTTTCGGCGTCCGCAGCCGGAGCGGCTGAGACGAAATATCAATATTTGGCCGGGTTGTTGGACAGGTACTTCTTGACCATGAGCGCTACCTTGAACACGATAGCGTCGTCGAACTCACGCAGATCCAGACCGGTCAGCTTTTTGATCTTTTCCAGACGATACACCAGCGTGTTGCGGTGGACGAACAGACCGCGGCTGGTCTCGGAGACGTTCAGGTTGTTCTCGAAGAAGCGCTGGATGGTGAACAGGGTCTCCTGGTCCAGGCTCTCGATGCTGCCCTGCTTGAACACTTCGCGCAGGAACATCTCGCAGACCGTGGTGGGCAGCTGGTAAATAAGACGTGCGATGCCCAGATTGTCGTAGCGGATGATCTGCTTCTCGGTGTCGAACACCTTGCTGACCTCCATGGCGATCTGTGCTTCCTTAAAGGAAGTAGCCAGGTCCTTCACGTTGGCGATGGGGGTGCCGATGCCCACGACAGCCTTGATGTAATGCTCGCCGGACAGGGTGTCCACGATGCTGGCGGCCAGCTTCTCCATATCGGTGCGGTCGATGCCCTTGCGGATCTCCTTGACCAGGACGGTGTCCGTCTCGCTGATGTTGAAGACGAAGTCCTTCTGCTTGTCGGGGAACAGGCTGCTCACCACGTCGTAAGCGGAAATGTCGCCGCCGCTGGTGACGCGGACGATGAACACCACGCGGGAGACGTCGGTGGCAAAGTGGAGCTCACGGGCCTTGGCGTAGATGTCGCCGGGCAGGATGTTGTCCAGCACCACGTTCTTGATAAAGTTGGCTTTGTCGAACTTCTCGTCGTGATACTGCTTGATGCTCTGCAGGCTGATGGACAGCACAGCGGCAAACTGGCCCGCAGTCTCGTCCGCACCTTCCACAAAAACGGCATAATCGTTATGCTTTGCGCTGGAGAACTGCTGGTAGGTGTAGCCATCCCGCACGAAGCGGTCACCGGCCGTCAGACGCTCTGCCATAAAGCCCTCGCGCACCTCACCGATCAGATTCAGCTCCGAGCAGGAGATGACAGCGCCGGTCTCATCCACAACGCCGACCACGCGGTCGATCGCGTCCTTCATCTGGTAGATCACGCTCTGAAATACTCTATTGGCCATAAATGGATACCCCTTTTCCTCTCTTGTGCAAACCGCAGGTGGGCGGGATTGTGATTTTTAACAATTTCGCCGCATTACATTTTATATTTTACACAAAAGAATTTACTTTTGCAACATATTTCACCAAAAAAAATTCTTCTTTCTTGTTGAAATTATCTTTCGGGGTCATTTTCGGGCCAAAAAGGGCCTTTCTGCGTGGTTCTGAGGGCTATTTTACCGGTAAAATGTGATACTTTTTTGAAAACCGGGTGAAAAGCAGTCCTTTACCCCGTGGTAATTTTCGCCACCTCGTCAGCTGTCAGCTCCCGCCACTGGCCCGGGGCAAGGCTCTCGTCCAGCGCAAGCCCGCCGATGGCGTCCCGGTGCAGGGCGTTGACGCCCGCACCGTAGACGCCGAACATCCGCTTGATTTGATGATACACGCCCTGCCTGAGCAGGACGCGGACCGTCAGCCCGTCGGGGGTGAGGGCGGACACTTCCGCCGGCGAAAGGGCCGTGCCGTCGGCAAGGGTGACGCCTGCGGCAAAGCCGGCCTTCATCTCTTCTGTCAGCGGGGTGTCGATGACGACGGTGTAGGTCTTGGAGACGTGGCGCTTAGGCGCGAGGATGTCGTGGGCAAAGCCGCCGTCGTCCGTCAGCAGGACGAAACCGGTGCTGGTCTTGTCCAGCCGCCCGGCCGGGAACAGCTCCCGCCGGGGATAGGCATCCCCCACCAGATCCACGACCGTCGTGTCCCGCTTGTCGGTGGAGGCGCTGACGACGCCCTCGGGCTTGTTGAGCATAAGGTAGACGAACTGCCGGTAGGCCAGCGCCTTGCCGTCCACCGCCACGGCGTCAATCTCTTTCAGCTGGGTATCCCCTTTCTTACAGACCGCGCCGTTGACCGTGACGCGGCCTTTCGCCAGCAGTGCCTTCGCCTCGCTCCGGGTGCATTGGGCCGTCTCGGCTAAATATTTATCGAGTCGCATGAAAACTCCTTCTGTGTGCAGAAAAGAGGCCGTTGCCTGCGGCAACAGCCTCTTTTCCTGTAAAATCACGTTTAGACGCTCAGGTTTGCGTGCTGTTCCACAGCATCCGGGTTGGCGTCAAAGATGGGCTTGAGGATGTGAGCAATGAACTCCTCCACCTGCTGGGGAGCGCGGCCCACAAAGTTCTCCGGCACAAGGCCCGCCGTGATCTCTTCCTTGGTCAGACCAAAGGCCGGGTCGGCGGCGATGCGGTCCACCATGTCGGTGGGCAGACCTTCTTCCTTGACCTGCTTGCCGGCGGCGATGGCGTGCTGGCGCAGACGCTCGTGGAGCTCCTGACGGTTGCCGCCCTTCTCCACGGCCTGCATCATGATGTTCTCGCTGGCCATGAAGGGCAGCTCGGCCATCAGGCGGCTGCGCACGACCTTCGGGTAGACCACGAGGCCGTCGGTGACGTTGAGCATGATGTTCAGGATGGCGTCGGTGGCGAGGAAGCCCTCAGCCATGGCAACGCGCTTGTTGGCGCTGTCGTCCAGCGTGCGCTCGAACCACTGCGTGCCGGTGGTGAAGCTGGGGTTGAGCACATCCACCATCAGGTAGCGGCTCAAAGCGCAGATGCGCTCGCAGCGCATGGGGTTGCGCTTGTAAGGCATGGCGGAGGAACCGATCTGGTTCTTCTCAAACGGCTCTTCCATCTCCTTGAAGTTGGCCAGCAGGCGCAGGTCGGTGGCGAACTTCATGCAGCTCTGGCCGATGCCGGCCAGAGCGTTGAGGATGAAGGCATCCACCTTGCGGCTGTAGGTCTGGCCGGACACCGGGATGACGGCCTCGCTGTCGAAGCCCATCTCCTCAGCGATGGAAGCATCCACGGCGCGGATCTTGTCGGCGTCGCCCTTGAACAGCTCCATAAAGGAAGCCTGGGTGCCGGTGGTACCCTTGACGCCGCGCAGCTGCAGGGTAGCCAGACGGTGGTCGATCTCGTTGAGGTCCATCACCAGCTCGTTGGCCCACAGGGTAGCGCGCTTGCCCACGGTGGTGGGCTGGGCGGGCTGGCAGTGGGTGTAGGCCATGCAGGGCATATCCTTGTACTCCTCGGCGAACTTTGCCAGCTTTGCCAGCACGCCGATGAGCTTCTTGCGCACCAGCTCGAGGCCCTGACGCATCACGATGATGTCGGTGTTGTCGCCGACATAGCAGCTGGTGGCACCCAGATGGATGATGCCTGCCGCCTTGGGACACTGCTGGCCGTAGGCGTAGACATGGCTCATGACGTCGTGGCGCACCAGCTTTTCCCGCTCGATGGCGACTTCATAGTTGATGTCGTCCACATGAGTTTCCAGCTCGGCCACCATCTCGGGGGTGATATTGGTCAGGCCCTGCTTCATCTCGGCCCGGGCCAGCGCCACCCACAGGCGGCGCCAGGTGCGGAACTTGTTGTCGTCCGAGAAGATGTACTGCATCTCATCGGAGGCATAACGGGTGGAAAAAGGGCTGATATAACGGTCATGCTGAGACATTAGGATGTCCTCCTTGGGTAAGTTTTACGAAACCTCAACCTCTCAGTCTCGCTACCGCTCGACAGCTCCCCTATCGAGGGGAGCCTCTGGCGAAGAGGAAAGGCTTTACGAAATGCCAAAGCCTCCCCTCGTTAGGAGCAACGGCGACGACCGCCGCCAGTGGCGGAAACAGGGAGGAGCTGTTGGGGCCGCGGCCAGCAAGACGCAAGCAAAGCGCTGCGGATGCTGGGTGCCGCAACCCGGGCAGTGGCACG
>SKED01002317.1_pt1 | contig 13845 bp, 10 predicted proteins | sample 4826651 | NCBI WGS metagenome assembly SKED01 (sample SAMN11008818, study PRJNA524170) | human gut metagenome | biome: Human fecal sample; material: Feces; isolation source: fecal sample from pouch patient p19 | host: Homo sapiens | place: Israel: Tel-Aviv | collected 2016-06-28
GTGCAGGGAGTACGAACTGGAGCAGGGGGACGCAAGGGTCGCGGTAATTACGACAGATAATGAGATCGAGGGGAGATTACACGAAGTCAGACTTGCTTAATAAAGGGGTGTATGAACATGAAACAGTTAATGACAAAATGGGCAGACAATATAAATGAAAAGAATGTACTAGGGGAGTACCCAAGACCGCTCATGCGCAGAAAAAGCTATGTAAATCTGAACGGAATATGGAAATATGCAATAAGAGAAACAAAAGGATTTCCAAAGAAAATGGATGGGGATATCCTGGTTCCGTTTTCGCCGGAAGCTGTATTGTCGGGGGTAAACAGACAGTTAAAACCAGAAGAATATCTATGGTATAAGAGAAGGTTTCCGGATGAAGTAAAGCCGGAGAAGGGAAGCAGATGGATCCTTCATTTTGGAGCGGTAGATCAGTGTGCGGTCGTATATATAAATGGAAAGAAACAGGGAAAGCATGTGGGAGGCTATCTTCCATTTTCATATGATATTACGGAAGCATTAAAAGAAGAAAAGAATCTGTTGACCGTAAAAGTAAGAGATTATTCGGAGACTTGTTATTATAGCAGAGGAAAACAGAAACTTAAAAACGGAGGGATGTTCTATACGGCACAGAGTGGAATCTGGCAGACCGTATGGATTGAAAAAGTTCCAGAGTGTTATATCGGACATCTTAAGATCACACCTCTTTATGACCAGTCTTCTATAATGATCCAGATGGAAGAAGAACATGGCATAAAAGATATTGATTACGAAGTTACGATAACGGCAAGAAAGATGTGGCCGGTGAAAGCATCCGGAAAGACGGGAAAGCCGTGTGTGATCATGATACCACATATGAGAAGCTGGAGTCCGGAAGATCCATTTCTGTATGATCTTCATGTGAGGATGGGAGAGGATTCGGTAGAAAGTTACTTTGCCATGCGTAAGGTAGAAGTTAAAAATGACAAAGAGGGAATACCGAGGATATTTTTGAACAATGAGCCGTATTTTGAAAAGGGAGTACTGGATCAGGGATATTGGCCGGATGGTCTATACACATCGCCGTGTGATGAAGCGATGATCTATGATATCCAGAAGATGAAGGACCTGGGGTTCAATATGATCCGCAAGCATATTAAGATAGAACCGCAGAGATGGTATTATCACTGCGACCGTATCGGTATGCTGGTCTGGCAGGATATGGTGAACGGAGGACGGGATTATAAGAGCTGGTATGTAACGTATATGGCGACAGCCATGGAGGGAATGCATATCCGGGCAAAAGATACCAGGATTCATCTGATGGGACGTCAGGATCCGGCCGGGCAGAGACAGTTTGAAAAAGAGATGAAGGAGACGGTTCGATTGCTTTATAATCATCCATCCATTGTTACATGGGTTATTTTTAATGAAGGATGGGGACAGTTTCAGACGAAGAAGATGACAGATATAGTAAGGGCAGAAGATCCTTACAGGCTGACAGATTCTGCGAGTGGCTGGTTTGATCAGGGGTGCGGGGATATACGAAGCATCCATGATTATTTCTTCCCTTTGCATGTAACACCGGAAAAGAGGGTAACGGCACTTACTGAGTTTGGCGGGTATTCGCTGCAGATCCCGAAGCATAGTATGTACGAGAAAAAGGTCTACGGTTATAAAAAGTTCAAGAGAAAAAGAGAACTTACGGCGGGCTATGAGAAATTGATAAAAAAGCTCATTATTCCGAATATCAGCCGTGGATTAAGTGCAACTGTTTACACACAATTATCGGATATAGAAGAAGAGGTAAATGGAATCATTTCTTATGATAGAAAAATAGTCAAAATGGATGAAAAGACCGTTAAAAAACTGAATGAAAAACTTCATTTTTAGCCTTTATTTTCGGGGAAATGTAACGTAAGCAGAGTTGACGTGTTTTCTGTGATTTGTTAGAATATAAAAGGGAAAAATAAAGATTTATCAAGATAGAAAAATGTTTACAAAACCATAAAAAAGCACACGAGGAGAGTATGGGAGAGTAAGAATAATAAGGAGGAAAAGAATGTTGGAATTAACGTTTGGAGAACAGGTCAAGATCATTCTGAGCCGTAAAGGGATGACGATCAAAGAACTTGCAGAGAAGATAGAAAAACAGACAGGAAAGAAGATGTCGCGTCAGAATCTGACCCAGCGTCTTGGCAGAGATAATTTCCAGGAGCAGGATATGCGAATGATCGCAAAGATTCTTGAGTGTCCGTTTTATCTGGATATATTAGAAGAACATGAGGAGCATGAAGAGAAGCCTTCAAAGGCCCAGAAAATTATAGAGCCTGAAAAGAAGAAAACACCTGCCAAAGCAGAAGAAAGAGATATTACGATAGGTGAGCTTGTAGATATTCATAAAGAATTAGATGCAATAGAAAAGAAGAAAAAGAAGAAGTCTAAAAAGGTTGTAGAGCCAGATCCGGAATATGTTCAGGAAACAATATTTGATTTTGTAAGAGAGAAAGAAGCGACAGCAGAACCTGCCACAGAAATAGAAGAGCAGGAAGAAGAGATACAGGAGCCGGTGGAAGAAACCGGAAGTTCGGAAGCTGTGACACCGGAAGCAGAAGAGTCGGTGACTGTAAGTGAAGAAGAACCTGCAGCGGGTGTAGAGGAGCATGCTGAGAAACCTGTATATGAAGACGAGCCGGTGTATGAGTCAAAACCTGAATATGCAGAAGAACCAGTGTATGAGTCAGAATCGGAATATGCAGAAGAACCAGTGTATGAGGCAGAGCCTGAATATGCAGAAGAACTGGTGTATGAAGCAGAGCCAGAATACGCAGAAGAATCGGCGTATGAAGCAGAGCCAGAATACGCAGAAGAATCGGCGTATGAAGCAGAGCCAGAGTATGCAGAAGAACCAGTGTATGAAGCAGAGCCGGAATATGCAGAAGAACCAGCCTATGAAAGTGAGCTGGAATATACAGAGGAGCCGGCTTATGAGTCGGAACCGAAATATACAGAGGAGTCAGCTCATGAGTCAGAACCGGAAGTAGAAGAGCCAGAGGAACCGGAAAAACCGGAGCCGAAGAAAGTTGAACCGGAGAAGAAAGCGCATGGATGGAGAGCGCTCTTCGGAATACGTAAAAAGCATGAAGAAGAATCAGCGCATGAAGAACCGGCAAAAGAAGAAAAGCCGGAAATCCAGTATCATGAGTTTGATTATTCAGGAGACGGTGAGTCAGAGAAACTTGCAGAAGAATTTATGCCGGAGGAACCGGAACAGGAGGAAACATATGCAGCAGCTGATGAGACCTCCGGTTATGAGAATAACGGATATCAGAGCCGGTATGCGCAGGAAAATGAAGAAGACTTATTCACATCTGATGAAGAGGATCTCAGTAAAGGTGAACTTAATCCTTACACAGGACATGAATATGAATCAAACAGCGTAAGAATGCATCCGAAGAGAATCGGCTATGTACAGGTATATGACAGAGGAAAACATCAGTGGACAGATATGACGGAGTGGGCATTCCTTGGATATCAGGAACGTAAAAAGGCACTTCTCGGAAAAGATTATGAGCCGCCGATCTATCTGGATTAGTGTTGAATGAACATAGAAAGAAAATGTTATGAATAAGGTGTTCAGCCGGATCTCCGGCTGGACACTTTTTGTACAAGGGGATGCAAGAGAAGCTGCCGCCTACAGGAACTTCCGGTGGCAAATTTTGTAGATTAAAATATGAAGGAGGAGCAGAAAATGGAATGGACAAGGCTTTTATCAACAAAACGTCAAAGACAGAACAGATACAAGAGTCAAAAATATGGTGATGCAGACCTTAGAAGTGAATTCGAAAAAGATTATCACAGAATCATCGGCAGTGCGTCATTTAGGCGACTTCAGGATAAGACACAGGTATTTCCACTGGATAAAAGTGATTTTATCCGTACGAGACTGACCCATTCCATGGAAGTCTCTTCGCTGGCAAAATCTCTGGGTCAGAATATAGGAGAAAGCATATTGGTACACAAGAAAGATTCCAGTTTCACTGTACAGATGAAAGAGGATATCTGCAATATTCTTCAGTGTGCAGGACTGATTCATGATATCGGCAATCCACCGTTTGGTCATTATGGAGAAGCGGCGATCAGGGAATGGTTTGAAAGAAATCTTCCGCTTCTGACATATCATGGAACGTCACTTGAGGAGTTGCTCGAACCTCAGATGAGGGAGGATTTTTATCATTTTGAAGGAAATGCACAGGCACTTAGGCTGGTCAGCAAATTACATTTTCTGGTAGATGAAAATGGAATGAATCTGACGTATGCGCTTTTGAATACAATTATAAAATATCCGGTAGCATCTACAAAGATCCATCCGGAATCAGGAGATATAAGAGAGAAGAAGATGGGCTATTATTATGCAGACCGGGAACTGTTCGAGGATATTGTATCAGAGACGGGTGCGGGAAATCACAGACATCCACTTACCTTTATACTTGAGGCAGCAGATGATATTGCATATAAGACCGCAGATATTGAAGATGCATTTGTAAAAAGATTTCTTACATATCATAGTCTCAGAGATGAACTCAGAAAACTACAGAACAGGGAGAAAAAGTATGCAGACCCAGAAGAGAAAGATCAGAACTGGTTCTGCCCGGCAGATAAACTGGTAGAATTATACGACCGTGCAAAGAAGAACGGGGTAGATGATCCCGGTGATTATGCAGTGAAGAACTGGATCGTAAAAGCACAGGGATTTTTGATTGGCTGCGCAACTTCCGGATTTACTTCTCATTATGAAGAAATTATGGAAGGCACGTATAAAAAAGATCTGTTTGCAGGTACTTTGGCTGAAGGATTGGTAAAACTGCTTGGAGAGATAGCGTGCAAATGTGTATTTAAAACAGAGACGATCTATCGTATGGAAGTGAAAGAGGCGGTGATGCTGGATAATCTGCTGGACAGGTTTGTCGGTGCAGCAATAAAATATGATGATCCAACGCAGAAACTGAACTCAATAGAAGAAAGACTGATTTCATTTATTTCCAATAATTATAAAAAAGCATATCGTTATCATGCAGAAGAAAAATCAGAAGTTTATCGTCTTTATCTGAGACTTCTGCTGGTTACGGATTATATCTGTGGTATGACAGACAGCTATGCGAAGAGGCTGTATCAGGAATTGAATGCGATTATGGCATAAAAGAAAATATTTCAGAATAGATTGTGATAAATAGCCGGAAACAGGAGAGGATATTTTGAGACGGTTTATTCGATATCTGTATGAATACGAACAAGAGAAAAAGATGCGGAATGTAGGCTTCGTAAAAGTAGAACAGGATGTGGATCAGTGCGTGATCCATGTGCACGGAAAAGGATTCCGGATGGAAGAAAATGCGCAGGGACTTAGGGCGTATCTGTTCTGGAATACAGAAGATAAATGTATTGGAATCCCGCAGGGAGTGACAGAGGTTCCCGGCCCGGCGGTGAACTGGCAGCTATGCTATACACCGGAGGATGTCGGTAAGAAAGAAAATTATAATCTTGTCAACGGAATTATATTAAAGGACGTAAATGGACACTGGTATGCGGCAGTCTGGAATGACGATGTAGTAAACGTCTGCAGGATGGAAATGTGGAAGATGGAAGAAGATTCCGTGCAGGGTGAAGAACCGGAATGTAAGAAGGGATTAGCGCAGGACGAAGAACCGGAATGTAAGAAGGGATTAGCGCAGGACGAAGAACCGGAATGTAAGAAGGAAACCTTGCAGGATGAAGAATCAGAGAGTGGGAAACTTGAAGATGATTTGGAAAAAGAGGCCTGCCTGGGGGGTAAAGTCCGCAAGATCCAGCGTAAAGATATGGTGTGTCTTCCGAGGTGTGAATGGAGACATGCAAATAATAGTTTTTTGATCCACGGGTATTATAATTATCACCATCTGATATTGACAGTCCGTGATGACCGGTTAAAATTAGGAGTACCGGGAGTGTATCATCCGCAGGAAGAAAAAGCCGCAGAAAGCTTTGGATTTCCGGAATTCATTCCTGCAGAAGAGCTGGATCTTAAGCTTACAGATGAAGAGAAGAATGACAGAGAGAAGTTCGGATACTGGTGCAGGGATATAAGAGGATCACATGACTGTGTAGAACCACAGAAGAGATAGAAAACAGGAAAATAGACGGAGAATGAATATGCAAAGCACAGATGAAAAATATATGAAAGAAGCAATCAAACAGGCAAAGAAAGCATATGCGATCGGTGAGGTGCCGATCGGATGTGTGATCGTATATCAGGATAAGATCATTGGGAGAGGATATAACCGCAGAACAATTGATAATAATACCCTGGCGCATGCAGAACTGATCGCGATTAAAAAAGCAAGCAAGAAGATGAATGACTGGAGACTGGAGGATTGTACGATGTATGTAACTCTGGAACCATGCCAGATGTGTTCCGGTGCGATCGTACAGTCCCGGATGACACGGGTAGTAGTCGGATGTATGAATCCGAAAGCCGGCTGTGCAGGCTCTATCTTAAATCTTCTGGATATGCCTGAATTTAATCATCAGGTAGAATTGACGACAGGAGTGATGGAAGAAGAATGCAGTCAGATGATGAAATCATTTTTTAAAGAATTGAGAGAAGCAAGGAAGAAGAAAAAGCAGCTGGAAAAAGAACAGACCGGGGAAATATAAAAGACAGGTGATCATATGAATGAAAAGACAGTAGGAATGCTTGCAAAGTTTACAGGTGTGTCTGTACATACAATAAAATATTATGAGAAGATTGGTCTTCTGAGTTCTACGAGAAGAGAACATTCGAATTACAGGTCTTACGATATAAGGGCATGCACGGATATTTACGAATGTATGAAGTATAAGAATCTTGGGTTCGCATTGAAAGAGGTCGGGAATCTGATAAAGGAAGCAGATTCAGAAGCGATAGATAATCTGTTGAAAAAAAGATTAGAGGAAATAGATGCTTCACTGTCAGAATTGCAGGAATTAAAAAAACGTGTGACGGATTATCTTGCAGAGACGGAAGAGATAGAAAAGAAACAGGGAAACTGGTATATAGAAGAAATGCCGGATTTCTGGATCAGATTTCAGACGAATAACCTGGAATATGGCAAAAATGCACAACTTGAATCGGACGGGATTAATTTCATGGATTATGCACCGGAAAGCAAATCGGTACTTAAGATAAGCAGAGAAAGTCTGAATGGAACGGAAAACCAGTTCTCCTGGGGACAGGCAGTACGGGCAGAGTATATAGAAGATATCGAAAAAAATGAAAATGTCTGGAGCAGGCAAAAAGGATATACCAGGATAAAAGGCGGAAGAGCATTTGTTCTGTATCTGAAAATTACCGGACCGTATGCATCGGAAGGAGTGCTGCAGAAGAAAATCCGAAAGATATACCGAAAGTTTCAACAAGATGCAAAGATACCGGGAGATGCTTACTGTGTAAGGATTAAGATCACACATGATGAAGAAGGAAATGATTGGAATTATTTGAAAATATATATATTACTGAAACCTGAGAGTTAATCTCAGGTTTTTGTACTTTAGTGAGGTAAAATGCCATTGAAGAGGTGAAATTAGAAAGAAAAGAATAGAAAAAATTAATAGAAAATGATTAAAAAGACTGAAAATTATAAAATGTATTAATAAGAGTACACTTGACCTGATACCTGTATCCAGTTATAAAATTAACAATATAGAAAAACGGGTCAGGAGGAAACGGATAATGACAAGTGAAGAAATCAAAAATATGAGTTTTGAAGATTTCCGGACACAGATTGAGGGGATGGAAGAGGTTCAGAAACTCACAGCAGACGGAACGGAGAGATATGGTATATATAAGCATGATGTATGCTATGTAAACAGAGACGGGATTGAGCGTACGCTCCAGATGATCGTACCAGAGACGAATGCCAAAGCACCAAAGATATATCCGGCAATTTTGTATGTTCAGGGATCGGCATGGAGAAAACAGGACAACTATAAACGGCTTGGAGCAATGGCAGATCTTGCAAGACGTGGATTTGTGACAGCGATTCTTCAATACAGAGAAAGCGATCTTGCTACATTTCCTGCTCCTGTAGAAGATGCAAAGACAGGTGTACGTTTCTTAAGAAAACATGCAGAGGAATATCGTATTGATCCGTCCCAGGTCTTTATAATGGGAGATTCAAGCGGCGGCAATACAGCGTTTATTGCGGGGGTTACGGCAGATCAGGAGCTGATGGACACAGATGTATATGGAGAATATTCCTGCAAGGTAAATGCAATCGTAGATTTCTACGGAGTTACATGCGTACAGATAAAAGAAGATTTCCCAACTACATTGAACCAGGGAGAACCGGACAGTCCGGAAGGAATGCTGATCGGTAAGAAGAATGTATATGAATATCCGGAACTTTCCAATGCAGTTACCTGTATGAATTATGTAAAAAAAGAGACAGAGATACCACCGGTCCTGATGATGCACGGACTTGCCGATGATCTGGTAGCACCGGAGCAGAGTATCCGCCTGTATAAGAAATTAAGAGAAGAAGACAAAGAAGTAGAATTCTATCTGGTAGAGAATGCAAAACACGGAGATCCGGCATTCTGGACAGAGAAGAATATGGATATTGTGGAAAAATTCCTGAAAGCACACATGAATTAAGGAGGTGCAGACTATGAATGCTACTGTAATGGCCATTATTCTGGTATTGATCGTTGTGGCAACGGTTGTCACGAAGAAAGTACCATTTAACTTTGTATTATTTATTGTACCGATCATTTGCTCGTTACTTTTGGGCTTTAGCTTACAGGAGACAAGTGACTTTGTACTGGAGCAGTTCAGTTCGATCATGAAATCTGCGGGATTCATGTTATTGTTTGCATTTCTGTATTTTCAGATGCTTACAGAAGCAGGAGTATTTGATACTATCGTATCAGCAGTGACGAACAAGCTTGGCGATAAGATGAATGTCATCGTAATTATGATCCTGACATCCGTAATTGCAGCATTTGCAATTCTGACAGGAAACTTTACACCGGCGTACCTGATCACATTCCCGATCCTGGTACCACTTTATAAGAAATATGATTTTGACCGTGAGGCAGCATTTATCATAGCACAGACTGCAATGTCTGCGATGTGCTTCATTCCGTGGGGGATTGGAATGGCATATACGTCATCTTCTGCAGGATTATCTGCCAATGAACTGTCAAAGGCATCGGTTCCATGGGCATTATGTTTTATCCCGGCCATCGTTCTGCAGTGGGTATACTTTGGGATCAAGCATAAGAAACGTGTGGGAACATTTGGCGTAGTTGTAGAAAATGTAGAAGAGGAGACAAAAGAAGTAGAAGAGAATCCATACAGACGGCCAAAGCTTTTCTGGATTAATTTTATCTTATTCATTGTATTCATGGTCGGTCTTGGTGTATTCAGTCTGCCTCCATATCTGGTATTTATGGCAGCAACGGTCGTAACGGCAATGATCAACTATCCAAAGAATTTTGGTGAGATATTTGGTAAAGTCGGACCGATGTATCTGAACATTATCGTAATGCTGCTTGCAATCTCTGTATATCAGGCAGTATTCAATAATACGGGAATGGTAGGAGCTATCTCAGACGGACTGATTAAGATCTGTCCGAAGTTCATGCTGGAATATATACATATCATCTTACTGCTGTTATGTGTGATTATCATTTACTTTATTCCATTCCAGATCTTTAATGCAATGTATCCGGTGTTCATCTCTATCGGGGCAGGATTTGGAATTCCGGCAGTGACGATCATTGCACCGTTCGTATGTAACCTGTCACTGGCAACGAGTTCAACACCGACAAACTTATCTTGGATGTGCATTGACAGAGACAGATGTACAGCACTTCTGTAAGAAGGCAGTTCCGGTACAGACAGTAACAAATGCAATTGTGATATTGCTGGCGTTAATATTTGGCATAGTATAAAAAACGGAGACAGAGGAATTTTGGAAATTCTTCTGTCTCTATTTTTATAGAAAACCGGCCATGGCAGGTTCTGTATATAAAAAATACCCACATGCGAAAAATCACAGTGGATAAGATGAATACTATATTATTATTTATGTGCATTGCGCTTCGAACGAGCCTTCACAGACGTTACCTTGGTAGTTAACTCAGCCCAGGCACCCTTACGGCACCCGTGAGGTTCCACTTAGTGCTGCTTCATTCCTGACCTGACACGGTTCATGGAGTCCCGTCGCGTAAGACCCAAACATCAACGTCACTTTCCAAGGGCAGCTCTGCAAAAACAAGCCCTCTGCGCAATATCACCCCTGCTATAGCGGATTGCAGGTGCAAGGTACCGCTAACACCCCGGCTGCACAGCTCAACATTTTAACGTGTTCCGGGCAAAAAGTCAATGGAAATGTTGTAAAAAAGGCGATACCAATTTATAATACCTAGATATATGAGAATTTATCTGATCAGGTGTATGCCTGAAGGGAAAAATTCTGATCTGGAGGAAAGAATAATGAAGATATTACTGGCAGCAGTCAATGCAAAATATATACATTCCAATCTGGCGGTCTACAGCCTGAAAGCCTATGCCGAGGATCCGGCGGTGGAGATCGGAGAATATACGATCAACCAGCAAAAGGACGATATCCTGATGGACATCTATAAGAGACAACCGGATATTCTCTGCTTTTCCTGCTATATCTGGAATTTGGACTATATAGAAGAAATTGTGCTGGAAATCGGAAAGCTGCGTCCGGATATGCCAATCTGGCTTGGCGGGCCGGAGGTTTCCTATGATGCAAAAGAAGTATTAAGACGGCTTCCATGTGTCAAAGGAGTGATGAAAGGCGAAGGAGAGAAAACTTTCAAAGAAATCTGCCGGATATACCGAAATGAATTTGAAAAAAGAGAAAATGTATGTGGATATCAGGATAAAAATGTGGATAATTCCTGGAAGAAATCGGAGAGTGTGGATAACCAGTTAAAGGGTGTGGACGGAATCACTTTCCGGGAAGAAAAAGAGAAAATTATCGACAATCCGTGGCGTCCGATCATGGATCTGAGCGAAGTCCCATTTGTCTACGATCATATGGAAGATTTTGAACACAAGATCATTTACTACGAGACAAGCAGAGGATGCCCGTTCTCCTGCAGCTATTGTCTGTCATCGGTGGACAAGCGTCTGCGTTTCAGGGATATAGAACTGGTGAAGAAGGAGCTGCAGTTTTTCCTTGACCACAAAGTACCGCAGGTGAAATTTGTTGACCGTACATTCAACTGCAAACACGACCACAGCATTGCTATCTGGAAATATATCATGGAGCATGATAATGGCATTACGAACTTCCACTTTGAGATTGCCGCGGATATTCTGAATGAAGAAGAACTGGAACTTCTGGAACAGATGCGCCCGGGACTGGTACAGCTTGAGATCGGTGTACAGTCAACAAATCCGAAGACGATCAAAGAGATCCACAGAGTTATGGACTTTGAAAAAGTATCTAAAATCGTGGGAAGAATTCAGGATAAGGGAAATGTGCACGAACATCTGGATCTGATCGCCGGCCTTCCGTACGAAGATGTGGAAAGCTTCGCACATTCCTTTGATGATGTCTATGCATTAAAACCGGAGCAGCTCCAGCTGGGATTTCTGAAAGTGCTTAAGGGATCCTTTATGCAGGAGCATCAGGAAGAGTACGGCATTGTCCATAAAGCGCACCCACCGTATGAAGTACTGTATACAAAATGGATTTCCTATGAAGATGTGCTGCGCCTGAAAGGGATTGAGGAGATGGTGGAGGTCTACTATAACAGCCGTCAGTTTACGAATACGATGGAAGAACTGGAAAAGGAATACGATTCTGCATTCACCATGTATGACCGGCTTGCATCTTATTACGAAGACAATGGTTATAACGCCGTTCAACACAAGCGGAGTGCCAGATATGAGATACTGCTGAATTATATACGGCTTCATCATAAAGAAAAAGAAGATCTGTTCCGGGAAGTGCTCACATATGATTATTATCTTCGTGAAAATGCGAAGAGCCGTCCGGAATTCGCCGGGGATTATCTGGTGGAAAAGAATGTGGCGAGAGCATTTTATGAAAAAGAAGAAGAGACACATATGTACCTTCCGGATTATGGAAAATACGACAGAAATCAGATGCGTAAAATGACGCATTTAGAATATTTTAAACTGGCAGATACCTATATCCTGTTCGATTATCAGAACAGAAACCCGCTGAACCAGGAAGCCAGGGTCTGTAAAGTGGAAATTGATAAAGTGAGAATAAAATAAGTATCAATATAAAAGGAAATAGAATTATGAAAAAAAGAACGGGAGAGATTCTGGAACTTCTGGATGAAAAATACGGAACAGAATTTATCTGTTATCTGAACTATGAAACTCCGTGGCAGCTTCTGATCGCTACGATGTTAAGTGCGCAGTGTACCGATGCAAGAGTCAATATCGTAACAAAAGAGCTGTTCCGGAAGTACCCGTCTGTTGAAGCATTTGCGGACGCAGACCTGAAAGAATTAGAACAGGATATCAAACCAACGGGATTCTATCATAATAAAGCGAAGAATATCATAGCCTGTATGAAAGACATCCGGGATAAATATAACGGAGAAGTCCCATCAGAACTTGAAGACCTTTTAAGTCTGGCGGGAGTAGGCAGAAAGACAGCCAATGTGATCCGCGGAAATATCTATCACGTGCCGAGTGTGGTCGTGGATACACATGTAAAGCGCATATCCAATCGGCTCGGACTTACGAAGAATCAGGATCCGGACAAGATCGAACAGGATTTGATGAAGGAACTGCCGGAGGATCACTGGATTCTCTGGAATATTCATATCATTACATTCGGACGTACGATCTGCAGTGCAAGGAGTCCGAAATGTGAGGATTGTTTCTTGCAAAAATATTGTAAAGAGTATAAAATGTAGAGAAATACGTTACTGTTTACGTAAAAACTGATAATCGGTAACGGGAATAGAATTAAAGAAGGTAGAAGAATGAATTTTAACAATAAAAGAACAAGAAGAATTGTATCAATTGTTGTACTTATTGTTATCATTGCCATGGTGGCAACGATGATCATTCCGTATCTTGTATAAGCATCTTATATAAAGAAAAGTGTGCTGCCATCATGCAGACATAGTAAGAATGTACGGAATGCTGGGAATGAAGAGAATAAAAGATAAAAGATAAAAGGGGAACGTAACAAGCATGAAGTTAGAGACACAGACAGAACAGCTTATAAGTGAAACAGTTACCGTCTACGGATTATCACCGCAGATTGGTGTACACGCACTTGCACAGACTGCAAATGCACTTGCAGCGCAGGGTACAGTGTTTTCTGTCTGCCCGGATATAACAGAAGACGAGGAAACAGACACAGATATAAAGAACGAGGATATGCAGGATACGCACGAAACATCTGCAAGCGTCAGTGTACAGATTGCCTATCCGGAATATGTGTTCAAATCCAGAATCCACAAGATCGAAAAACTTCTGAAAAAAGCATGTAAAAAATATAACATAAACCTTGTTGCGGTACAGGCATCCGCCAATCCGGCGGTTCAGGTGATCGCAGTGACTGTTACGGGAATTGCAAAGGCACCGAAGGAAGAAGCCTGGAACCGGGAAACCGCACGAGCCTGCAGGGACATCGTATTCGTGGGTCATGCGGGAATGGATGGCATGCTCAGGATCACAGAAGAAAAAGAACAGGAACTTAAGACTCGTTTTGCGCCGGTTTTCATGAAGCAGATAAAGTCATATGGACAGCAGATATTTGCTCCAAAAGAAATCGAAGCCGCAAAAGCCGGGGGCGCATTTGTCGTACGTCAGGT
>SKED01002321.1_pt1 | contig 13829 bp, 9 predicted proteins | sample 4826651 | NCBI WGS metagenome assembly SKED01 (sample SAMN11008818, study PRJNA524170) | human gut metagenome | biome: Human fecal sample; material: Feces; isolation source: fecal sample from pouch patient p19 | host: Homo sapiens | place: Israel: Tel-Aviv | collected 2016-06-28
TTACTATATCATGAGTACGTCCTGTGATGCCGGAAAACTTGCCGGAGAACTGAAAGCAGAGCCTGCGGCTGGTGTGGTTTTTGTAAATGAGAAGCCGGATCATGGCATTTATATGGAGTTTAAACAGGAGCTTGGCGCGCTTGGCCTTCCTGTGGATATTTTAAAGAGCAGCATTTCCTGGAGAGATTTTAAGACAAACGCGGACGGACTTGTTCCGGTGATCATTCAGGATTATAAGACCTCTGAAGTTCTGATGCTGGCTTATATGAACGAGCAGGCATTTGCGGATACCCTGCGTACCGGAAAGATGCATTATTACAGCCGCAGCCGCAAGAGCCAGTGGTTAAAGGGAGAAACCTCCGGACATTTCCAGTATGTCAAGTCCCTGCAGCTGGACTGTGACAATGACACCATTCTTGCAAAGGTGCATCAGATCGGAGCAGCCTGCCATACTGGTTCCCGCAGCTGTTTCTTCCAGACTCTGGCTGAAAAAGAGACGAAAGAGACCAATCCGTTAAAGGTATTTGAAGATGTCTTTGCAGTCATTCAGGACCGTAAAAATCACCCGAAGGAAGGCTCCTACACCAACTATCTGTTCGATAAGGGCATTGACAAGATCTTAAAGAAGGTGGGCGAGGAAGCTACTGAGATCGTCATTGCGGCCAAGAACCCGGATCCGGAAGAAATCAAATACGAGATCTCCGATTTTCTGTATCATGTCATGGTCCTGATGGCAGAGCGTGGCGTAACCTGGGAGGACATTACCGAGGAACTGGCGAATCGTTAGTAGATAGACAAATATACAATATTTGCACATAAAACTGAAACATAAATGAGAAAAATATGTCAGATTTTCAATGCTATTGAGAGTCTGACATATTTTTTATGTCAAATATACAAAAACAGGCATATTTTTAACGTAACAAAATAACATTTTTAATAAAATGTACTTGCGCAAATGAATTTACTGTGTTACACTAACAGACAAGTGTAAGCTGTAAACGTACAAACAAGAAGTGGTTCTGCACCCGGTGCGCACGGGGGAACAGATATTAGCAGCGCAGCCGGAAACCGGACAGCACAGACTGTCAAAGAGAAGGAGGAAGAATATGAAAAAGAGAAGAATTATGGCACTGATTACCGCAGCAGCCATGGCAATGGGACTGGCCGGATGCGGCGGCGGAAGCGCAGCAACCGCAACAACTGCAGCACCGGCGGAAACTGAGAAAACCACAGAGGCCGCTGTGACCGAGGCAGCAGAAGCTGCAAAATCCGAGGGCTCTGACAACTGGAAGGTAGCCATCTTAACCGGTACCGTATCCCAGGGTGAGGAGGAGTTCCGTGCGGCAGAGCGTGCGCTGGAGACCTACGGACCGGAGCACATCGTGACCGCAACTTATCCGGACAACTTCATGTCTGAGATGGAGACCACCGTATCCCAGATCGTATCCTTCGCATCTGATCCGGATGTAAAAGCCATCGTGATGTGTCAGGCAGTTCCTGGCGCAAAGGCAGGTTTTGACAAGGTTCGTGAGATGGGCCGTGACGACATTCTTCTGATTGCGGGTACTCCGCAGGAGGATCCGGCAGTTATCTCCGCGGCATCTGATCTCGTACTGTACGCAGATGAGGCTGCACAGGGCGATACCATCATGGAGAAATGCGCAGAGTGGGGCATCGATGTATTCGTACATTATTCTTTCCCGCGTCACATGGCTATGGAGCTGATCGTGGCGCGTCATGAGCTTCTTACGAAGAACGCAGAAGCACTTGGCATCGAGATGGTAGACGTTACCGCTCCGGACCCGACCGCAGAGGCAGGTCTTTCCGCTTCCCAGCAGTTCATTCTGGAAGATGTTCCGCAGCAGCTGAAGAAATACGAAGGCAAGAAAGTAGCATTCTTTACCACCAACTGTGGTATGCAGCCGTCTCTTCAGACCGCATGCCTGGATGAGCCGAACGCTTACTATCCGCAGCCGTGCTGCCCGAGCCCGTATCACGCATTCCCGGCTACCCTGGGTTTGGAGCTTGCCATCGGCGGCGATGACACTGAGGCACTGGAGCAGATCGCAGCAAAGCTGAAAGAGCATGACGCAGTAGACCGATTCTCCACCTGGGCATCCCCGGTAGCTATGACCATCATTGAGGTTGGCGTAGATTACGCAAAGGGCTACATTACCGGTGAGATCGCAGACCGGAACGATGCAGAAACTCTGAAGGAGATGTTCAACTCCAAGGTTGAAGGTGCCAAAATCAATAACTACAAGAACGCGGATGGCGAGGAATTTGATAACTATTACACAATCCTCCTTGCTCCGGTTGATTTTAACGACTACTTAAAGTAAAAGACTGAAATCTGCAGACAGGCACACCCTATTGATTTCGGGTGTGCCTGTTTCTATCTTAGAGAAAGGGGCTTTTCATGAACACAGACTATGTTCTTGAGATGAAAAACATTAGTAAGCAGTACGGGGAAAACGCGGTACTTCAGGGCGTTTCCCTTTCTGTGAAAAAAGGTGAGATCCATGCGCTCCTTGGAGAGAACGGTGCGGGTAAATCGACGCTGATGAACGTACTGTTCGGCATGCCGGTCATCCACAACACTGGCGGATTTGAGGGAAGCGTATATTTAAATGGAGAGGAGACGCGCATTCTTTCCCCTCATGATGCCATGGAAAAGGGCATCGGCATGGTGCATCAGGAGTTCATGCTGCTCCCGGGCTTTACCATCACGGAGAATATCAAGCTGAACCGTGAGATCTGCCGTCCCAACCCGGTCAGCCGTGTGCTGGGCAAAAATCTGGAAAGTTTGGATATGAAAGCTATGCAGACAGACGCGCGCACTGCGCTGGACCATGTGGGTATGTCCATCGACGAAAATACTCTGGTACAGGGACTTCCGGTTGGCTATATGCAGTTTGTGGAGATTGCAAGAGAAATTGATAAGACCGGCGTAAAGCTTCTGGTATTTGATGAGCCGACCGCCGTTTTAACGGAGAGTGAGGCAGCACAGCTTATTTCCGTTATGAAAAAAATCGCGGAGAGCGGCATTGCCATTATCTTCATTACCCATCGTCTGGATGAGGTTATGGCTGCTTCCAACAACATTACCATTCTGCGTGACGGAAAGCTGGTGGCAACCCGCGAGACAAAGAACACCAGTATCCGTGAGATCGCGGAGCTGATGGTGGGCCGCAAGGGCGAGTCTATGGCTGAGGTAGAGCCGCGTCCGGTACCGCAGGGCAAGGTTGCCATGAGCATCAGGGACCTGTATGTCAATATGCCGGGCGAGCGTGTGAACGGTCTGTCCCTGGATGTCATTGAGGGTGAGATCCTGGGTATCGGTGGACTGGCCGGTCAGGGAAAACTTGGCATTTCTAACGGCATTATGGGCCTTTATGAGGCAGAGGGTGAGGTTACCCTGTTTGGAGAAAAACTGAATATCATGGATACCCGGGAAGTGCTGAAGGCCGGAGTGGCTATGGTATCCGAGGACCGGAAGGGCGTCGGCCTGCTTCTGGACCGCTCCATTGAGGACAACATCGTTTTCAATTCCATGCAGGTCAAGAATGAATACCTGAAGAAGATCGGCCCCTTTACCCTGGTAGACAGCAAGAAGGTCCGTCAGACTGCGGAGGAGTATATTAAGAGCCTGGATATCCGGTGCTTTGGACCAACCCAGCATTCCGGTACCTTATCCGGTGGTAATCAGCAGAAGGTCTGCATCGCGAAAGCGCTTTGCACCTCTCCGAAATTTCTCTTTGTATCCGAGCCGACCCGAGGTATCGATATCGGCGCGAAAAAGCTGGTACTGGAAACCCTGGTGCGCTTAAACAGGGAGCTTGGCATGACGGTTGTTATCATTTCTTCTGAGCTTCAGGAGCTTAAGAGCGTGTCAGACCGTATTGCCATTGTGTCAGAAGGAAAGCTGGTTGATGTTCTGTCACCGCAGGCATCGGATGCTGACTATGGTCTGGCCATGTCCGGCATCCGGCCGTCTGAACATCTGGAAAAGGAGGGAACGCACGCATGACGAAACAGAAGATTCAGAAAATGATTGCGGTTCTCTGCATCGCGGCGGCTGCCGTCTGTCTGGTACTTGGCCTGCTCAACGTACCAAAGCAGAATGGGGCAGCGGGCCAGGAAATTCTGCAGCAGCTCCGCATCCAGACACTTTTAAGCGCCACCGGAGACAGTGTGGTGGAGAGTTACGTGGCCATTGCCAAGCAGGAGGCGCAGAAGCAGGCCAAGGAAGCCGGCGGCGGCATGGCAGCCATCCGTGAGGCGGTAGAGAAAGCTGAGGCTGAAACCCGCGCGAAGTACGAGGGCGGCGCAGCGGCAGATACCCTGTCCGTGGATACGGCAGACCTTTCCGCAGCTGTTGCCGTTTACACCGATGCCGTTAAAGCATACGCAGAAGTTGAGACTGCAGCCCGCAGTGCTTATGAGGAAGCGCACTATGCAGAGGCGGAAGCGGCTCTGGAACAGAAACATGAGGAAATGCTGGCAGCCGGAGAGGAAGTTCCGGAGGATGACGAAGTCGTTGTGGATATGTCCGGTTTTGAGCCAACAGAAGAAATGCTGGCAAAGCAGGAAGAAGCAAAGGCAACCTATGCGAAGGTAGGAGCGGAGTTAAAGAAAATTTACCCGGTCCTGACCGATGAGGCACTGGAAACCCTCGAAGAGACAGTAGAGGGAATCCTTTACCAGTCCGGTGACAGCTTCTCCACCCAGTATGACCGTTATGTGGAGCAGTGCAGCGCAAAAGAAACCACTGCGCAGCGTCTGATCCGCCATGCGGATGACATGATCTACCTGGCATGCGCCCTGATAGTCGTAGCGCTTTTGTTATTATTCCATCAGGTTCTGGTGGCAAAGCTTGGTATCCCGAGAGTCATCATCGGCGTGTTCTTTATTCTGCTGTGCTTTATGACTCTGTGGTATGACCTGTCCTTATCCACTCTGTTAAGCAACACCGTAGTCCGTATGGGCATGAACGCCATCATGGTTCTGGCTATGGTGCCGGGCATCCAGTGCGGTATCAGCTTGAACCTGGGCCTTCCGATCGGCCTGGTAGCCGGTCTGATTGGCGGACTGTTAACGATTGAGCTTGGAATCCCAGGCTGGGGCGGATTATTCTTTGCCATTGTGGCAGGCTCTGTGCTTGCGGCAGTCTGCGGATACTTATACGCTCTGATGTTAAACCGGCTGAAGGGTTCCGAAATGTCCGTTACTACATACGTTGGATTTTCCATCGTCTCCCTGATGTGTATCGCATGGCTTGTGCTTCCGTTCCAGTCTCTGAAGCTGCGCTGGCCGCTGGGAACCGGACTTCGTAATACCATTGGTCTGGATTCCACGAATTTCCGTCACATCTTAAATGATTTCCTGGCATTCCAGATCGGTGAGTTCACCATCCCGACCGGCCTGCTGCTCTTCATGGCAGTCTGCTGCGCGCTGGTATGGCTGTTCTCCAGAAGCAAGACCGGACAGGCGATGCAGGCTGTGGGCAACAACCCGCGCTTTGCGGAATCTGTCGGCATCAACGTAGACCGCATGCGTATTGTAGGAACTGTGCTTTCCACCGTGCTGGGCGCTGTGGGAATTCTGGTATACTCCCAGAGCTACGGTTTCATGCAGCTTTACACCGCACCGCGCCAGATGGGATTTATCGCCGCATCCGCAATCCTGATCGGCGGCGCATCCACTACCCGTTGTAAGATCAGTCATGTTCTGATCGGTACGTTCTTATTCCAGGGCGTTCTGACACTGGGTATGCCGGTAGCCAATGTACTGGTTCCGGGCTCCACCATTTCAGAGACCCTTCGTATCCTGATTTCCAACGGAATCATTTTATATGCGCTTACAAAGTCAGGAGGTGAGTCTCGTGCGTAATAAATGGGATTTTCGTGAAATTCTGCAGAAAAATGCAGTTACCGTGATGTTCGTCGTACTGTGTCTCATCGGCCTGGTTTGCTCCGGACAGACGGTTTCTTATGTAATGTATGAGCTCTTTGGCCGTTTGAGCCGAAACTCCTTCATTGTCCTGGCCCTGATCATTCCGATCATTGCCGGAATGGGAATCAACTTTGCCATCACCATTGGTGCTATGGCAGCCCAGATTGCGGCACTGTGGGTCATTGAGTGGGGCATCAGCGGCCTTGCCGGATTCCTCACAGCCATGGTCATCACCATGCCGATCGCGGCTTTCTTCGGTTTCCTGATCGGTAAACTGATGAACAAGATGAAAGGACAGGAGATGATCGGCGGACTGATCCTCGGATATTTCGCGAACGGACTGTATCAGTTGTTATTCCTGTTCATTTTCGGAAATCTGATTCCGTTAAAGACACCGGGCCTGGTCATCAAGGGTTCCACCGGTGTGGCAAACACCATTGATCTTTCCACTGAGCGCGGCTTCAAATACGCGCTGGACGGTCTGTGGCGCGTGCCTTTTGGTACTGCGGCGCTGATCCTCTGCGGACTGATTGCCATATGGAGTCTGGTAAAGCTTGCCACAAAGAAGGAAGACAAAAAGAAAGCCCTGACCCGTACCGGCATCTGTGTAGCAGTGGCTGTCATTGCGCAGCTTCCGTTTGTGACTGCGGCATTCTCCATGGTCAGTGTGCCGATGGTCACATTCCTGATCGTGGCACTGTTATGTGTGTTCAACAACGCAATCATGAAGACACGCATCGGGCAGCAGTTCCGTGCAGTCGGACAGAACCGTACCGTGGCCAACGCGGCCGGTATCAATGTGGATCGTGTCCGCGTGATCGCCATCATCATTTCCACTGTGCTGGCCGGTTGGGGACAGCTCATCTTCGTACAGAATATGGGTTCCTTCCAGACCTACGGTGCTCATGAGCAGGTTGGCCTGTATGCAGGAGCGGCAATCCTGGTAGGCGGAGCTTCTATCAAGAAAGCAACCAACGGACAGGCGCTTCTCGGCTGTATCCTGTTCCACCTCTTATTCATTGTGGCACCGTCCGCAGGTAAAAATCTGTTTGGTGATGCAGCTATCGGTGAGTATTTCCGTGTATTCATTTCCTACGGCGTTATTGCGCTGGCCCTGGTTATGTACGCGTGGGGAGATAACAAAAAGAAAAAAGCAAAATAAAAGAATTACAAGGATTGGGCATGGCATCATTGTCTAAATGATGATATAATGAATATCTGACACTACGATTCAGACAGGAGATATTATCATGGAACAGACAAAAGAAACACATGACCAGTACTATGAAATGGCCCATGCGCCGGTAGGACGCGTGATCTCGAAGCTGGCCGTTCCGACCATCATCAGTATGCTGGTGACTTCCATCTACAACATGGCGGATACTTTTTTTGTAAGTCAGCTCGGGACCAGCGCCTCCGGTGCCGTGGGCATTATTTTTTCTGCCATGGCCATCATCCAGGCATTGTCCTTTATGATCGGCATTGGCTCCGGCAACTACATTGCCAGACTGATCGGTGCCGGAAACCGGGAACTGGCGGAGAAGCTTGCCTCCATCGGTTTTTTTACCGGCTTCGGCATGGGACTTGTCATTACCGTGCTTGGCACGGCCAATATCCATGCGCTGGTTATGATGCTGGGATCTACCGTGACCATCGCGCCTTACGCAGAAGCCTATGCTTCCTACATTTTACTTGCGTCACCGTTCATGATGACATCCTTTATCATGAACAATATCCTGCGTTTCCAGGGGAAAGCCCTTTTTGCCATGGTCGGCATTACCACCGGCGGTATTTTAAACATTGTCCTGGATCCGGTTTTTATTTTCGGCATGGATATGGGAACGGCAGGAGCGGCGCTGGCTACCGGAATCTCGCAGTTTGTCAGCTTCTGCATTTTGCTTGCCATGTGCAACCTTCGCAAGGACTGCATTTCGATTGATATCCGAAAGTTCCGCCCAACGCTCAGACTCTATGGACAAATTCTATACGGCGGCATAGCATCCTTGGGACGTCAGGGCATTGCCAGCGTAGCAACGATCATCATGAATATCATGGCGCAGCCCTACGGTGACGCAGCGATTGCAGCCATGTCCATTGTCAACCGGTTTATGATGTTTGTCGGCTCTGCCATGATCGGTTTTGGACAGGGGTTCCAGCCGGTCTGCAGCTATTGCTTCGGAGCAGGCATGTACAGACGTGTGAAAGAGGCCTGTGTGTTCTGCATTAAGGTCAGTACAGCCGTTCTTTTTGTATTTGCCGTGATCGGCCTGATATTTTCCGGCAATATTGTGGCAGTATTCCGCAAGGATGATATGGACGTGATCCGGATCGGTACACTGGCCCTCCGCCTGCAGCTTTGCACGCTGCCGCTCATGGGTATCACTGTTATGGGCAATATGACACCGCAGTCCATGGGATATGGCACCTGGGCTACAGTGGTCTCCACCGCAAGACAGGGGTGGTTTCTGATCCCACTGCTTCTGATCCTGACACCGGCCATCGGCATTCTTGGTATCCAGATCGCACAGCCGTTAGCTGACATCGGAACCACGATCCTGGCAATCTGGGCTCTACGTTTGATTTTTAAAGATTTGCTGCTGAAAGAAGAAATGACTGAATAGAAGAGGGTGTGTAAAACATCAGATATCTGGATCATCAGGCCAGCGCACTGAACGCGAAAAAATGAAAAGTCATTGTAAAACAGAATTTATAAAACTGTTTTGCAATGGCTTTTTTGCTGTTTTTACATAAATTTTAACTGGATAGAATTTAAACCTCATATTTTACCGTTATACTTCCTCTATACAAAAAGAGAGGGTGATCCAAAATATGAAACCAGATATTACAGAGATCCGAAAAGACAGAGAAATCAATTTACTGATTGAAAAGGGAAATGAGGTTCTTCGGGAGCTTGGCTATACGGAGCATTCGCGGAAACACGCAGCAAAAGCAGCGGAGACCGCTGGTATGATCTTAAAAGAGCTGGGCTACAAAAAGAGAACCATTGAACTGGCAAAAATTGCCGGATATATGCATGATATTGGAAATAGCGTAAACCGTCATGACCATGCGCATAGCGGAGCAATTCTGGCTTATGGAATCTTAAAAGAACGCAATATGGACCTGGAACAGATCCTTACGGTCACTGCTGCCATCGGACATCATGATGAGGGCACCGGAACGGCCATCGACCCGATCTCAGCCGCTTTGATCCTTGCTGATAAAACAGATGTCAGAAGAAACCGGGTACAGAATCCCAACAAAGCCAAATTCGATATCCACGACCGTGTAAATTATGCGGCACTCTCTTCCAGCCTTAAAATTGACCAGGAAAAGCGTCTGATCCAGATGAACCTGGAGCTGGATGATTCCATCTGCAGCCTGATGGATTATTTTGAGACTTTTCTGGAGCGCATGCTCATGTGCAAAAGGGCCGCGCAGTGTCTGAACTGCCGGTTCCGCCTGGTGGCGAATGGAAGTAAGCTTTGCTGATTTTACATGGATTTAACATTCTCTTAACTGCGGTGAGATAGAGAAATCCTCACTGCTGGTATATGCTGAAAAGGATGAGTAAATGAATTTGTCGAGTATGTACAAAGGAGAAGGAAAACATGAATGAAAACGTTAAGATCTTTTTTGGCCTCATCGGTGGTCTTGCCCTGTTTTTATATGGCATGAACAGCATGAGTGACGCACTTCAGAAGGCCGCGGGAGAGGGAATGAAAAAGATACTCAGCTTTCTTACCAGAAATGCAGTAATGGGAGCTCTGGCAGGAGCACTGGTGACTGCAGTTTTACAGAGCAGCTCCGCCACGACCGTCATGGTGATCGGATTTGTCAGTGCAGGTCTGATGAGTCTTCCTCAGGCCATTTCCGTTATTTTCGGTGCCAATATCGGTACGACCATGACGGCCCAGCTGATGGCATTTAAGATCAGCAACTATATCTATCCGATTATTTTTATTGGATTTTTGTTAAACTTTGTTGGAAAAAAAGAAAAGATCAAAAACATTGGTATGGTAATCTTCTCATTTGGTCTGCTCTTTGAGGGAATTGAGATCATGGGCGGAGTCATGAAACCGCTCGCGGGAAGCCCGTTTTTTGTCGATATGATGGGAAAAGTTTCGCATCTTCCGGTTCTTGGCGTCCTGCTCGGCGCAGGAATGACCCTCGTTGTGCAGAGTAGTTCTGCGACGATCGCAGTTCTTCAGAATTTTGCTTCCCAGCCCGGACCGGATGGTGTGACGAGTGTGATCGGTCTGGCCGGTGCAATCCCGATTCTTCTTGGCGACAACATCGGTACGACGATCACGGCACTTCTCGCTTCGATCGGACAGTCAAAAAACGCGAAGAGAACCGCGCTTGCACACAGTATTTTTAATATCACCGGAAGTATTGTCTTTCTGTTCTTTATTCCGGTACTCGCAGGATTTGTGCGTCTGATCTCCCCGAAAGGCGCAGAGCTGGATGTGATTTCCAGACAGATTGCAAATGCACACACGACGTTTAATGTTGTCTGTACGCTTGTGTGGTTGCCATTGATCCCGATCATGGTCAAGATTGTGACCTTCCTTGTGCGCGGTCAGGAGAATCAGAGTTTTCAGTCCTATGAGCCGAAGTATCTCGAAAACCGGGTGCTTTCTCAGCCGACCGTAGCGCTCTATCTTGCTTCCGAGGAGATTACGAGAGTATCCGAGTTCGTAATCAAGATGATTGACAGCATGAAACTTTCTTTTGTGGGGAACGATCCTCAGACGGCTTATCAAAACTTTACGGAGATGCACCATGCGGTGAAGAAACTTCAGGAGCAGATCGGCAGTTATATGATAAAAATGTTCTCGAGCGGTACGTTGACACAGCAACAGTCGGAGCAGGCTGCGGGATTGCTCTACATCAACAACAGTATGGATCGAATTGCAGATCGCTGTGAGGAGATCAGCGAGGTCGCAGAACTCTCCCAGAGCAAGGGCGGAATCTTTTCTCAGGATGCGTGCCGGGAACTTGAGACAGGAATTGACACGCTCGAGACGATTTTTAAGAGTGCAATGGAAGCGATCGAAAATGGGGATAAGAACATTGTCGAAAAAGTTTATGAGAAGAAGGAGATTATTCGAAAATTGCAGAAGCAGAATAATAAGGCACATCTGTCACGAGTAGAAAAAAATACCTGCTCCTCCGATTTGACGAAGGCATATTCCAACCTGCTCTACAACATTGACCGTATTGCGGACAACTGCGTCAGCATTTCCGAGGAAGCGATGGACAACATCTCCTTCCAGAAACTGTATCAGAACAACGAGATGCAGAACATGTCGATCACAGGAGAGCAGGCATAATAAAAGAGGACTTCCCATTCCCATATTGAGGTGATTACATTGTCACCTCAGCATGAGTTTGGAAAGTCCTCTTTTTGATTGATTTTTGTTGGATTTTTTTTATTTAATACATTAATACATTTACATCAGATTGTATCCCGGCTTGCGTTTCTGTTCCTCGATTAAATCTGCAAGCGTTACGCTGTCAACGCACTGGTCGATCGCGTCCTTGAGCTGTTGCCAGACCGTCAGCGTTGCACAGCGGTCGGCCTTCTCACACTGGTTGATGTCGTCGTCGAGGCAGGCAACCGGCGCGAGGCTTCCCTCTGTCTGACGAAGAATCATGCCGACGGTATATTCCTACGGTTTCTTGGTCAGCATATAACCGCCCTGAGCACCACGGATACTGCGCACATAACCGGCGCGGTGCAGAAGTGTCACGATCTGTTCGAGGTATTTATCAGAAATCCCCTGACGCTGTGCAACCTGACTGATCTTTGTGCACTGGTCTGGATTTAATCCAAATTCAATCATCATTCGGAGGGCATAACGCCCTTTTGTGGAAATTTTCATTTTTTTATTCGCTCCCTTGAAGTTCAGTTCCCCATTGTTGGATTGCTCTTCCTTTTGCACATTTTTTATTGAGAAAATGCGAAAATCTCTGAATAGCAACACAAGATTACCCTTATTGTACAAAATAATTCTCAAAAAGTAAACCAGAAAGCGGGAAAGTATGCTATAATCGACTCACTAAGCGTTACGGTTCACGCGTTGCGCAAACAGTAACCACTAAGCATCGGTTTGAATGGGATTGTCCATTATATATAGGAGGAAAAAAATATGAAAGACGGTTTTTTCCGTGTATCAGCTGTCACTCCGAAAATTCGGGTGGCAGATCCGGTCTATAACCGGGAAGAGATTTGTAAATTAATTTCGGAGGGACATAGTCAGGGCGTTGGTCTGATGGTCTTTCCGGAACTTTGTTTAACAGGATATACCTGTGGAGATCTGTTTTTGCAGGATGCGCTGATTGAGGGTGCAAGAAGAGAACTTGGAGAGATTGTTTCCTATACAAAAGGACTCAATATGATTGTTTTTGTGGGACTTCCGTGGATGCATCGTGGAAAGCTCTACAACGTGGCCGGAGCAATCTGCGATGGCAGACTTCTCGGTGTCGTTCCGAAGATCAACCTGCCGAACTACTCGGAGTTCTATGAGCGCCGTCATTTCACGCCGGGCAACCAGATTCCGGAGATGACGAAGTGGCAGGACGGAGAAGTTCCGATGGGAACGAACCTGCTGTTTACCTGCAAGGAGAATCCGGAGCTTGTGATTGCATCCGAACTCTGTGAGGATGTCTGGGTTCCGTGTCCGCCGAGCATCCGTCATATGCTTGCAGGAGCGACGGTGATCGCAAACTGTTCCGCAAGCGATGAGGTTGTCGGCAAGGACAGCTACCGCAGAGAATTGATCGGAGGTCAGTCTGCACGTCTTCTCAGTGCGTACGTCTATGCAAATGCAGGGGAGGGAGAGTCGACTCAGGATCTCGTCTTCGGCGGTCACAACATCATTGCCGAGAATGGAACGATTCTCGCACAGTCGAAGCGCTTCCATCCGAGTGCAATCTGTGCAGATCTTGATCTTGAGCGTCTCCGCTCCGAGCGCAGAAAGACGACAACCTGCCCGGCACCGGATCAGACCGGATACGAGGCAATCGAGTTTTCTTTAAATACCGAGGAGATGGAGCATTGTCAGCAGGAAAAACTGCTTCGCTTTATCGACAGCCGTCCATTCGTTCCGTCTGATATGTCGGAGAGAAGCCGTCGCTGTGAGGAGATCTTCATGATTCAGGCGATGGGTCTGAAAAAGCGTCTGGAACACACTGGAGCCAAGCATGTTGTGCTCGGAATTTCAGGCGGACTTGACTCGACGCTTGCCCTGCTCGTCACTGCGCGCGCCTTTGATCTCTTAAACATTCCGAGAAATCAGATCCATGCAGTGACGATGCCGTGCTTCGGAACAACAGACAGAACTTACCAGAATGCCTGCCGGATGACCGAGAAGCTCGGTGCGACGTTAAAAGAAGTCGACATCCGCGCATCTGTAAATCAGCATTTCTCCGATATCGGTCAGAATCCGGAAAACCATGATGTCACCTACGAGAATGGACAGGCACGCGAGAGAACCCAGGTTCTCATGGATACCGCAAACCAGGTCGGCGGTCTCGTCATCGGTACCGGCGATATGTCAGAGCTTGCGCTTGGCTGGGCGACCTACAACGGCGATCACATGTCGATGTATGGCGTCAATGCGTCTGTTCCGAAGACGCTTGTGCGCCACCTCGTTCGCTATTTTGCAGACACCTGTGGAGAGAAAGAACTCCGAGATGTACTTCTCGACGTGCTCGACACGCCGGTCAGCCCGGAGCTTCTTCCGCCGGAGGACGGTGTGATCTCCCAGAAGACCGAGGATCTCGTCGGACCTTATGAACTGCACGATTTCTTCCTCTATTATGTGCTCCGTTTCGGCTACATGCCGTCGAAGATTTACCGCATG
>SKED01002322.1_pt1 | contig 13827 bp, 22 predicted proteins | sample 4826651 | NCBI WGS metagenome assembly SKED01 (sample SAMN11008818, study PRJNA524170) | human gut metagenome | biome: Human fecal sample; material: Feces; isolation source: fecal sample from pouch patient p19 | host: Homo sapiens | place: Israel: Tel-Aviv | collected 2016-06-28
GTATGATGCCTTGGATGATTATCCCTTGCAGGAAATCAACCAAACGACATTTTTGCAAGCAGAAGGCGGGAACCACTACGACCTGATTTATACCTTGGCAGGCAGCAGCTGGTATGAGAGCGTGACCGGCCAGCAACGGCACTATACGTTGCAACCGCTGGAAACGCCACCAGAGAACTATGAGCCAGAACCGGCACAGGTAGGAGCCTATCTGACTGCGCCGATTGGTTTTTCCCAACACGGGATAGTTTACTTGCAGAATTTGTACACTGATGATGTTTATGATTTGGAGCTTTATGAATCGAATGGGTTAGCCGCTGTTGAACCAAATGCACTGAGCGGAAAATATGCTTTTCTTTCTGCTTATGCTGTTGGTGATGCAGAAAACCGTTACCAATTCAGATGTGAGCAGAAGGAACTCTCAACTGAAAACGGTGTGGACTTTCATTTGACAGTGACGGACACTGCCAATCCAGACCGCGAGATGAACACGCCAAGCCGAGATCAAAATAGCACGGTGCAGGCGGCGAACAGTTTCAACAACAGAAATACGGATGCACCGCAGCAGCCGACCGCAGTTCCAGAGATTGTTTCCCAACCTGTAAAGCAGCAGAAGAAGCAGCTTGATCAGTTTTCCTTGCTGCTGGACTTCATGCCGGTGGTGCTTGTGGGGGCGGTGCTCTTTGCAGTGTGCCGCAAGCATCGCCGTTGAGACCCACAGGGGTAACCGGAGCGTGAGCGACGGTTAGCAAGCATTGCATCTGGGTCTCACAGATGCAGATCAGGGACACCCTGAAACCCGTTTTGGGCAAACCCAAGCCCAATAGAGGAAGGTGACTTTATGGCGAATCGCAGACGTCCTATACCGAAGCGCATCTGGTTTACGGAGGAGGAGTGGCACTTAGTTGAAGCAAAGATGGTTGAAGCTGAAATGAAAAATTTCTCGGCGTTTGGTTTAGAGATGCTTTTGCATGGAGAGGTACGGCATTATGACTTTTCCAATCTGAAACAATTAAATGCTTCGATGGGTCGCATCGCGGGCAGCATTAACCAAATTGCAAAACACTGCAATGAAAATAAGTCGGTTCATGCCAATGATGTGGAGCAACTGCGCCGAGAATTTCTTGAACTGAAAGCCGACTATTTGGAACGTGTGGTTAAGCTGTTGAGAAAAATTTATTGAATAGGAGAATGACGATATGAATCAAAATGAAGAAATCCGTGTGTTATATGTGCAGCCGGGTAAGTACCCAGAGGAAATCAAGATACCTAATACGCTGGAAACTTTTCAAAAATATGTTTGTGGGAGTATAGAAAGCGTAAGATTGGACAGGGATGCCTATATCATCTGTAATGATGAAGGAAAGCTGCTTCCATTACCACCGAACCGCTTATATGGTCCAACGGATTTCTTCGCAGGTCCGTTTCTGATATGCGGAGACGGTGGTGAAGATCTGATAAGTTTGACGGATAGTCAAATTACAAAATATGAGAAAAAATATCACTCACCCCTGATTTTCATGGAGCTATATCCAAAGCCGATTACTCTCAAATGCACACCAGAATTGTATGCCAAATGTATGGGAGAGGAACATCAGCATGATACACAAGAAAATGAACGTGATGAAAGATAAGTCCATTTGTATGGAAAATCGTGAAAATGGGCTTTGCTCTTATTGAAAAGCATGATATACTATTCTTACATTGTACTGATGTAAGGAGAGCAGCGATGGCAGGCACAGAACGGTATGATCGTAACAGCACAGCAGATTTTCTTGTGTTTACGAAAGATTCAGAGACAGATGGCATAGAAGTTCGCGTTCAGGATCACGAGGTCTGACTGACGCAAAAAGGCATCTGACAACTGTTTGATGTTGACCGCAGTGTTGTTGCCAAACATCTGCGGAATATTTTTGCGGAAAATGAATTATCCGAAAGTACAACTTGTGCAAAATTTGCACAAGTTGCAGATAATGGCAAGACCTATCACTACAAATTCTACTCCCTGCCCGCCATTATTGCTGTTGGCTACCGCACCAATTCCACCCGTGCCACGCAATTCCGCCAATTGTGCAACGGGCAGACCACACAAAAGACCACATGGGGTTGACCTCATGGAAGAATGCCCCAAACGGGAAGATAGTCAAAGTCGATGTTTCTATTGCAAAAACTATTTGCAGCAGGACGAGTTACAAGAACTGAATGAGATTGTAACAATGTACCTTGATTATGCAACGCGCCAAGCACGGCGGCATATTCCTATGACGATGCAGGACTGGGCAGAGAAACTGGACGCTTTCCTGCAATTCAACGATGCCGAAATTCTAAAAGATAAAGGAAAGGTTACAGCAGCAATCGCAAAGGCTTTCGCAGAAAGTGAATTTGAAAAGTACCGCGTTATACAGGACCGACAGTACCAAAGCGATTTTGACCGCCTTATGATGGAGGCGGAATCAACAAAACAATAATTACAGGCAGATGCCCTAGACAAGTTTGCAGACAGCCCAACCACGGCTATTCGTGATTGTTTTCCAAAGAACAGGGACATTTTGTTCGAAATCTGAAGTACATGGCTAAATTTGTGGAGTGAAATTGCTATGATCCGTCACATTTTATTTTGGAAATGCACTGACACGGTTAAAGCGGAACACAAAGAAGCGGAAGCACTGGCGTTCCTGCAAAAATCCGTTGCGACAATGGTCGGTCATATTGATGGCCTCCGCTGCGCAGAAATCAATACAAACACTGCCGGTGGAGAGTATGATCTCGTGTTCTATTCCGAACTGCGGGATGCAGATGCCTTACAAGCATTTCAAAATCATCCGCTGCATATTGCCCACCGGGAACGCTGCAAGGCGCTTGTGACAGACCGTTTGTGCGGAGATATGGAGGCAGATTGAAGATGGTTCTGTACTATTCCGGCACCGGCAACAGCAAATATATTGCAAAATGTATCGCATCTGCGCTCGAAACAGATTGCCTCAATCTTAATGAGCGCATCAAGACGGAAGACACCTCGTCTGTTCAGACAGAGGAAAATGTAATATTGGTCACGCCCACCTATGCTTGGCGTATTCCGCATATTGTTTCCGGCTGGCTTGGAAAAGCGGAATTGGTTGGCGCAAAGCGCATCTGGTTCGTGATGGATTGCGGCAGCGAGATCGGCAATGCAGCAAAGTACAACCGGGAGCTTGCCGCACAGAAAGCCCTTACCTACATGGGCACGGCCCAAATCGTTATGCCGGAGAATTATATTGCTTTGTTCCCGGCACCGGATAAGCAGGAAGCAAAAGCGATTGTCGAGAACGCAAAGCCCGCTATCCGAAGCATCATTGACTGTATCCGCAATGGGATGGAATTTCCCGCACCGCGAAATAATTTGTATGACCGCTTTATGAGTGGTGCGGGAAATCCCATTTTCTACAAGAAAATCGTCAAGGCAGATGCTTTTACGGTAAGTGATGCCTGTATCGGCTGCAGAAAATGCGTGCAGCTGTGCCCATTGAATAATATCCGTCTGGATAAGGATAAACCTGTCTGGGGGGCAAATTGTACGCATTGCATGGCCTGTATTTGCTATTGCCCGAAAGAAGCTATCGAGTATGGCAAAAGAAGCGTGGGGAAACCGCGTTATCATTTTGAGGCTTTGGGCGTGACTGAGAGCACTGTTTGATGAAGATGGCTCCCGGTTTTGCAAATCGAAAGCTTTGGAGAGAAAATTAATGGAAGAAAAAACATATCAGACTCCTTGCGGAACAATCCACTATTGGACAAACGTTTCACACCCGGATGAAATTACCCTTGTTTTTCTGCCCGGATTGACTGCCGATCATAGATTGTTTGATAAGCAGATTCAACATTTCAAGGAGAAGTATAATGTTGTGGTATGGGATGCACCGGCACACGCCGCTTCATGGCCGTTTCGGTTTGATTTCGATTTGTTCGATAAGGCAAAATGGCTGAACGATATTTTAAATCAAGATAAAATTGCCAAACCGGTCATTGTTGGGCAGTCTATGGGCGGATATGTTGGGCAGGCTTATGCACAGCTCTATCCAAACCGATTAACAGGTTTTGTCTCCATTGACTCTGCACCGTTGCAACGAAACTATGTGACTGCGGTTGAACTCTGGCTTCTGAAGCGAATGGAACCAGTATATGCTCATTATCCGTGGAAATTGCTTTTGAAATCAGGGACGGAAGGAGTTGCCACGTCTGATTATGGCAGAAATCTAATGCGTGAAATGATGCTGGTCTATGATGGTGACCAAAAGCGTTATGCGCAAATTGCTGGGCATGGTTTTCGTATTTTGGCAGAGGCAATGGAAAAGAATCTGCCATATGAACTGAAGTGCCCATCTCTGTTAATATGTGGGACTCAAGACCATGCTGGTTCATGTATAAGGTATAACAAAGCATGGCACCAAAAGAGCAAAATTCCTTTGAAGTGGATTGAAGGAGCTGGACATAATTCTAATACAGACAAACCGGAATTGATAAACAGTTTAATAGAAGAATTTGCCGCAGGTATTTAATAACAGACAACTCCCAGATTATGTAATCGCAAAATCGGAATTTGCAGGTGTGATTGATGAGAATTGTAGAAGTTTCAGAAAACAAAAAACAATATCTTGATTTGCTCCTATTGGCGGATGAGCAAGAAGATATGGTTGACCGTTATCTCTATAAAGGTAAAATGTATGTTCTCGATGATGACGGAGTGAAATGCGAGTGTGTCGTAACGGATGAAGGGACTGGAATACTTGAAATTAAGAATATCGCTACAGTTCCCCCATTTCAGCGAAAAGGCTATGCCAAAGCACTGATTGAATTTCTTGTTGAAAAATACCGTGGACAATTTTCGATACTGCAAGTGGGAACCGGCGACAGCCCATTGACGATACCCTTTTATGAAAAATGTGGCTTTGTACGCTCGTATATCGTGCCAAGTTTCTTTACCGATCATTATGATCACCCGATATATGAGTGTGGTGTACACCTTGTAGATATGGTGTATTTGCAAAGACCTCTATAAAACCAATTCCAGTTTGTTGAGCACATGAAACTTCCAGTTTGCCTTTGTATCCTTTATTCATAATACTTGAAGACCCAAAGAGGAAAATTATCGGGTGATGAAACAGTAGATTTAACAGGCGCTCTCTGCAAATCCTCAAGATGAGGTGAATTTGCAGAGAGCGCTTGTTTGTATCAAAGCAGAGAATTGTATAATTTCGCGTCATGTGTTCAAAGTACAAATTATGGGACAGGCCATGATTTATAATAGAAGTATCGAAGGGAGCGGTTCTCTTCCCCAATACAAAGCGGAGGTAACTACTATGCTGAAGGATATGGATTTCGGGGTCTATGGTAAGGGCATTGACGGATATGTTCACTATTCTCTGGCGATGGATCGTATCCGGGAAGAAGAAGAAAACCGCAAAGCGTTGATGGATGAGTTCGATAACGATGAGGACAACTTCGATTCGGACAACCTTGATTCTGACGACTTTGGTTCGGATGATTTCGGCGGTGATGATTTCTGACGGAAAACGTCACCGGTAAAATATCGTACATGACAGAAAGGACTTTACCATGAAAAAGACTATTTGGAAAAGCATTCTTTGCGCAATGCTCATTACGCTGACTGCTTGCGTCCTGTGCACCGGTGCATTCGCTGCCAAGTATACCTGCATCAAGAGCGGCTGCACCAGAGAGGCGGCTAAGGGATCCGCCTATTGCTGGGTACATAAACCCACGAAGAGCAATTCCAGCGTCTCCGGCAGCGGCTCCAGACCGTCCAGCAGCAGCTCCAGCACAAAGCATAAATACACCTGCATCAAGGACGGCTGCACGCGAGAAGCGGATAAGGACTCTGCCTACTGCTGGGTACATCGCCCTTCCAAATCTTCCACCAAGAGCAGCACTTCTTACAGCTCCAAATCTTCGTACAGCAGTTCTTACTCCAGCAGCAAAAAATCCTACAAGACGTATGATTCCTATGATGATGGCTACGATGCCATCTACGATGATGACGACTACGATGAAGATCGCTACGACAGCGACCCGGACTACGCAGCAGGCGTAGATGACGCTATGGACGAGTTGGATTGGTAACACAACAGTTTATGCAAATGACAGGAGGTTCCCTATGAAGGCATTTATCACGATCACCGGATTGAAGTTCCATTTTGGCAGCAAGCCTTTTGAGGTCGGGCAAAAGGTAAAGCTGGTCAAAGAGCCTGACAATGAGTATGACAGCGAAGCAATCAAGGCAGAGCTGCCGGGGCTTGGCTGCACGGGTTATGTGGCAAACAGCCCGCACACGGTTTTGGGCGACTGCATCAGCGCCGGCAGACTTTACGACAAAATCGGAGACAGCGCCACGGCCAAAGTTGTCTATGTACTGGACAATGCGGTGGTCTGCAAGGTGAAGATTGCAGAGAAAGAAAAGATGTGCAGTCAATGCATCGAATGACAGCTTTATCGGAGGTTATTGCCCGCATTCGGCGCTGGGTATCGAATGATCCGCATAAGTGTTGCAGAGGTTGCTGCGTGACATGTCCATGTTATAAAGATTGTGAGGCCGATGCACAAAAAAGATAAAACTTCAAGATTACGATCCCAGAACAGAAAACAGGGCAAGCTAAAACGAAAAGAGGTTTATTATGGCTTATTCTCGTAAAGACGTTGATAAAACAAAGCAGAACGCCAAGAAATTCGTTCGCTACCAAGAGGGTGCTGAAAAGTACAGCATGGGTTTGACAAAATTCACAGCGCTCGCTAAAGAAGCTAAGGCTGTTTACAAAATTGACAAGGTAACCTTGGTCAACTGTGAGATTTTTGAACGGTATTTGGAATCGTTCCGTAAAATTTTCACTTCACAGCCTCTCTGATATTAACAAACAAAACTCCCCCAAGTGTGCATACGCTGTGCGTAGAGGCCTGGGGGAGATGTTGTTGTTATAGTAGCAAATTTATAGGTTTCTTGTCAAGAACTGAACGTTATACTCCACCGCAAGGGTAGCCAAGGGTGCGGTGACCTATGGGCTGGAATTGATGCTGGCAGTGTTCTCCATCGTGCAGGGCATGGTGTCCACCATTATCACCCAATCGGGCAGTTCCGGCATGAGCAGCGTATCGCTGCCACAGGAGTTGATCGATGCCATCAACAATGTGGGCTTTTGGGATTCTATTCCGTTGTGGGCGGTTACGCTGATTGGCGGTCTGCTGATTACGGTTTTATCTTTTACCATGATTCTCACGGTTTACGGCAGAATGTTCAGTCTTTGGATGTACGCCGCTATTGCGCCGATTCCGCTGTCTACATTCGCGGGTGAACCCACCAGCAGCGTGGGTAAAAACTTCATCCGCAGTTATGCGGGTGTGTGTTTGCAGGGCGTGGTGATTGCCTTGTCCTGCATCATTTTCTCCGCCATCTCGTCCAGCTCACCCGCCGTGGATACAAGCGCATCCGTTGTCACCGCTGTCTGGACTTATGTCGGGGAACTGGCGTTCAACCTGCTGGTGCTGGTGGGAGCCATCAAGGGCTGTGACCGCATCGTCAAGGAAATTATGGGATTGTGAGTTGCGGGCGCGGCTTTTTTGTGGTATAATAGAGCCACGAAAGGAGCTGAGACTATGCCTGAAATTATTCCGATTCGTGATTTAAAGAACACCAATGCAATTTCCCAACGCTGTCATGAAACAGCAGAACCTATCTTTGTAACCAAAAACGGTTATGGTGATATGGTTATCATGAGCATGGAAGCCTATGAGCACCAACAAATCATGAATGATGTATACGCAAAGCTGGCAACGGCTGAAGCACAGCACGAAGCTGGAATGGGGCGATCTCTTGCTGATATTCTAAAAGAAACGAGCAAGAAGTATGAGTTATAATGTCATTTTGCTGCCAGCAGCTGAGGATGATTACCAAGAAATCTTGCGATATTTTGAAAGACAGTTCGATTCTCAGCAGGCAATTCGTTCGTTTGTAAAAGATTTTGGTGAAGTGCTGCTTCGTTTGGAAGAGACTCCTACAATTTATGGGTACTCCCGCGACGAGGCGCTTCGGCAGAGAGAATACAGGAAGTTCTTGATTGGAAGATATGTGGCTCTCTTCAAAATTGACGAGCCAAGAAACGCCGTGGAAATTTACAGAATCTTCCACGGAACACAAAATTATACGAAATATTTATAATGAAGAACGCCGCTGTGCAGATTGCATAGCGGCGCTTTTGTTTACAGGAGGTGTCTTTTATCGAAATCAAAATGTGATGAGCAATTCCTTGTTATCGCCGGTCAGCTTGCTGTATGCCGTCTCGCTGAAATAGCGGGAGTGCGCTTTCTCTCCGTGTACCAGCAGCACGGCAGAGCGAATCTCGCTGCTGTATTGCAAGATCGGCATCTTCAGGAACGACAGCGAGGACGTCACGTTCCAGCCGCCGTTGGAGTTCAGACTGCGGGGATGGTATCGTTCATCATTTCTCCTCATTGGAACATGTTATAAGATATTTTTGTGGCGATGCCATGCCATTATTACGAGAGCAATGAGCATAGTGGCGGTTTCCGCAACAGGAAATGCAAGCCAGATTCCGTTCAGTTGGAATAATTTGTCCAGACACCATAAGGCAGGAACAAGGAAAAGCAGTTGTCTGCATAATTGAATCGCTATGCTGGAACCTACTTTTTCTGTCGCCTGAAAATAGGTGGAAATCATGGTAGAGAGACCGCAAAACAGATAGCTTGCCGCCATGATTCGCATAGCGGATATTCCAAAGGAGCGCATGGCTTCCGACGCTGTAAATAATTCCAAAAGCTGTGCCGGAAAGAAGTTGACGGTCAATGTTCCCAGTATCATCATACCGGAGACCAAAGCGGTTCCGTATCGGAAAGCGGAGTGCAGCCTATCTCTGTTTCCCGCACCGTAGTTAAACCGCATAATAGGCAAACAGCCCTGAATCAAGCCGTTTACTGTCATAACGATCAGCTGCTGCACCTTAAAATACGCACCGAAGAATGCAATCGCCGTATCGGAATACGCCACCAGAAACAGATTGACGAATGTCACCATAAACGAACTGAGGGCATTCATAATGAAAGATGGTAAGCCAAGGGCGAATATACGGGCAATCATCCACTTTTGTATATGAAATTCTTTGATCTTTATCCGCACTTTTTGCTTTTTGCCCAGCAGCAAGGCAAATGCCAAAATCATGGATAAAAAATAGCCCGCAACAGTAGCCACCGCAGCGCCACGGATTCCCATAGCTGGAAAAACACCAATACCAAAAATCAGGAGTGGGTCAAATACAAAATTAACGATCACTCCTGCAATCTGGAACCACATAGGAGCAACCATGTTCCCAGTAGCCTGTATCATCTTCTGGATTGCGATATGCACCATGTTGGGAATTTGCATGAACGAACATACGCTCATATAGGCAAGACTCAACTGATAAATTTCTTCGTTATTGGTGAATGCCCCAAAGTAGGGTTTCATAATCAGTAATGACAGAAGATTGAGCACAGCACCAATTCCAAAGGCCAGTAACAATCCATGTGTGACGGTAGTATTTGCCTCATTCTGCTTTCTCTGTCCAAGATACCCTGCAATCAGTACATTCACGCCAACGCCGATCCAGATAGATGTCGCATTCATCAAAGTTGTAATGGGAAACGACAGGGAAACCGCCGTCAAAGCATTTTCACTCAGCCGCGCTACAAACGCGCTGTCTATCAGATTATAGGAATATTGCAGAAACATGGAAATCAGCGGCGGTATCGACATTTGCCAGATGAGTTTTCCAACGGGCGCAACCGCCATTTTGTTATTGGTCTGCATGCTTTCCCTCTTCTCCACAAATTGTCCGAACAATATAGTTTTGTTTGTGTGCTACGGGCTGACCGGCTTCCTGGGCCGGATAGTCCAATGCAATCGCCCGCCTATATTTGGAGTCTGTAATTGCAATGATGGTTGGAGATTGATGTCTTCCGCCGGTAGGAGCGTAAGTCCCTGCTTCCAGTACAGCGTCCAAAGCCTTGGAAGGGACAGATTCCGATTTATAAGCCCGTACACTACGGCACATCTTGATAAGAGACAAAAAATTTTTCCCCATACAGATATAGTCCTCCATTCTGCTAATACTTCCGAGATACCGGCAACAAAAAAGCCACACAACTATCACAAGATAGCTGTGTGGCAAAAAGATGACCGAATCCGGAAAAGTCCACTAAAATTTTGCGTTTATTATTATAGTGAACTTGAAGGAGACTGTCAAGCATCAATCATTACGGAATTGTGGCGGCTGTCTGTTGTTTTTTGTGTTACTTTATGGCACATGAGAAATTCTGTCTGGTTTTGTACTCGTAGTGAGTGGGCATGTTCTCCCATTGGAAGGCCACCCACCAGTCCAATTCATTCAGTACATATTGTATAGGATGCCGCCCTGCGGCGTTCCCTTAGTCGGGTAATCGCAGCTCATAGCTGGCTGGTTACCGGCTCTGCCTCTTTGACAACAGTTATATGTAATTTGACAACATTGATTAGAACTTTTACATTTAGGGGAAAATAGCGGAAATTATTCGGATAGCATTACTACTAATTTTTACTCTTGTTTTATTGCTGCAACAGAATATAACAGCAATCAATCGTCAGGTATTTTTCATAGGTAATTCATTTCTGTTATAATTCCATATACGGATTTTCAGAATCTACAAGTCCAACAATTGTTTTGCAACCCCAAATCCGCGCTATTCGCATCTGGAGTTCATCCTGCGCAGCAAGTACACGCTCGCGATTGAAATCTGTAAAACCATCAATGGGAAAGAATATGTCTGTGGAAGCAGAAGTGATTTTTCCGTTTTCGCTTTGCATCCAAGTCCAGCGGCGGGTACGCACCTGCTGTCCGATTGCATAAACCACTTCATCAAGGTCTGGAGTTTCATCTTTCTCGCCGCCAAACGCAAGGAAAGTATTTATTGGGGTTGATATTCAAGGCTCGAAATGCTTCTCGATATGGTAAAATATCCGGATCTTCCTTGACTTTTCTTCCCTCAAAACGCTGCATTGCAGCTTGGATACTTTCATCTAAAACAATCTCTGGGCATGCGTTATTATTATCAATGCCTTTTGCCATAACAACACCAAAACAGGCACTCGGCAGTTCTTCAAAAATTTCTTTTTTAACAACGAATCTCATTTTATGCCCTTCTTATCTGCACTTGACCGGAATACATATTTCAGTCACAAATTTTTCACTGTCATTAGTAATGCCATAGTCTATGAGCGTGATTTCTCGCGAAAAACCAACAATCTGTATCTGTTCTTTTGTGATGTAGTCAAGGAGCTTTTCATAGTGCGCTGGAGCTTCTATATGACTGCCTCGAAAACGCAGCCGTACACAAAGTGTTTTGGGAAGAGTAATGGTTTCACCTGTATAAATGTCCTCTTGATCCAGTATTAGAAAAATGCTGTCATAACGATTTACTTTTGATTGCTGCAAATGTTCTGCGGAAATGCCAAGTCCGACCTTTCCAAGAAATACAACGGCTTCGGCATCAGATTGATCCAGCTTTCTAATCGGCACTTCCATATCAAGAGAGCCATCTACTTTCAGTGGAGCGTCTACCCAAGCAATGCGACAGGACGGAAGCTCTATTAAGGAAACGGTATCCAAAGGCTCACTTTGTGCGTCTCTCAGCCAATTTAAGCGGTGGTTAATCTTTTGTTCTATACGTTGTAATTCTTGTTGCTTTTTCAGGACTGCATGCTTTTGCTGTAACAACTTTTCCTCAATACGGCTGATATCCTTATTTTTGAGAAAGTCCTCAATCTCGGACAAAGGCATATCCAATGCCCGCAAATACCTGATTGTGTTTAGTACTTCAAATTGTTCGGTGCCATAGTAACGATAGCCAGAATCTGAGGAAATGTATTCTGGTGTAAGCAAACCGATATGTTCATAGTGCCGCAAACTACTAACACTGATATGAAACAATTTTGACACTTCACCTATTGGGAAGAGATTTTTCCGATCCATATCTTACTCCTCCACCAGAACAAGCGTTGATTTGCGCCGTATGACTCCAAAGGCGATTAGGCAGATCACGACCGATAGCAGTGAGCCTGCCGCGGTAGCCAGTCCCATCGGGAGAAGCGTTGCCGGGAATAATTTTGAGGTCACATAAACGCCAGGCACACGCATCAATGCAATGGCGAGAATATTGTGTAAAAACGACAGGCCGGATTTCCCGCATGCGCAAAAAAAGCCGCTAAAACTAAAATGAATGCCAGCAAAAATACAGTCAAAAATGTAACCACGCAGATACTGGCCGCCGAAAAGGATCACCGCCGCTCCGTCCGCAGTGCTGGGATCGGTGAACAGCGAAACGATGCCTTCCGCTGTAAACTGGATCGCGATAGAAGCAAGCACGCCAAAGCCTGCGGCGAGCATCACCGCATAGCGCAGCGTTTGAATGGCCCGATCCGGTTTGCCCGCACCGATATTTTGCGCTCCCAAGGCAGAAACGGTAGACAGCATAGAGGAGGGTACCAAAAAGAGGAAACTGATCACTTTCTCCACAATCCCGACCGCCGCTGCGTCATTCAGTCCACACTGATTGGCAATAATCGTGATAATAATAAAAGCAACTTGAATCAGGCCGTCCTGAAACGCAATTGGGATGCCGATCCCCAAAATTTTCCCCATGACCGCACGGCAAGGCTTGAAGTCGCTTTTTTTCAGAACGATGCTCCTGCGTTTCAAAATAACGGTAAGGGAAACGACTACACTGATTGCCTGAGAGAGAGTTGTACCAAGGGCTGCGCCCGCAGGCCCAAGGTGCAGCACACCCATAAAAAGATAGTCTAAAGCGATGTTGGCAGCACAGGCTGTGGCAATAAAGCACATCGGGCTTTTGCTGTCGCCCAACCCTCTAAAAATAGAACTGATGATGTTGTAGGATGTAATAAACGGAATCCCGATAAAGCAGATGGTCAAATAGGTGACCGTACCGCTCACCGCATCCGCTGGCGTAGACATGGCAACGACAATGGGATGAACAAGGGATAACAGGATGGCCGTAAGTGCAATGGAAAGCACCAGAAACAATATTACCGTATTCCCGATGTTATGCGCTGCCTGTTTTCGATTTCCTGCCCCCACTGCCTGACCGACGCTGACGGTTGTTCCCATCGATAACCCTACAATCATAACCGTAAGCATGTGCATCACTTGTGAGCCGATAGAAACAGCGGTAGTACTGGCTACACCCTCGAACTGTCCGATGATAAATAGGTCAGCCATGCCATAGAGCGTTTGAAGAAAATACGAGAGCAGATACGGCAATGATAATAATACAACATTTTTGAACACACTGCCGGTAGTAAGATTCTTTTCCATATTGCCTAATCCTCCTTTTTGGTTAAACTACCCGTATTATAAAATCTACAATAGATGTAGAGTCAAGCGTTTTTTCTTATTTTGTAGCACCGTTCAAATGACTTTGTGTAAGTTTATTTTTTCACGCAAATTCTTGAGAATATCTCGTGTTTCCATGTCTGTCCCTCCTAAGGAATATGTTATTATTTATTATAAAACTGCAAACCTTATTTTAACAAGCAACTCGCTGCTGCTATGGAATAGTGGATGCTGTCAATCAAATTCTTGCGTGTTTCTTTATGGCACATGAGTTGGTCGATTCCGATTATCGTAAATCCAGTTCTTGTATGCTCTAACCTTTTGCTCAAACTTCTTTCTTGAAGTCTGTACCTTTGGCACGAAACCTCCCTTTCGAGTTTTGCTACAGCAGAAGGTAAATCCCAGA
>SKED01002327.1_pt1 | contig 13802 bp, 9 predicted proteins | sample 4826651 | NCBI WGS metagenome assembly SKED01 (sample SAMN11008818, study PRJNA524170) | human gut metagenome | biome: Human fecal sample; material: Feces; isolation source: fecal sample from pouch patient p19 | host: Homo sapiens | place: Israel: Tel-Aviv | collected 2016-06-28
CCATATCAGAAAGCTGCATTGAAAAGTTTCCTTTCTTTCCATCATAAAAGGCTCTCCCCTTGGGAGAGCTGGCGCGTGAGCGCCTGAGAGGGCAAGGACGCTGGCAGAGAGTCGTGTTGACGCGGCGATAATATCGCTCTCGCAAAGGGTCTGCTTATCGCTGTACAGCGGCTCTATCGCAACAGGCTTGCCCTCTCCGTCATCGCAAGCGATGCCACCTCTCCCAAAGGGAGAGGCTTTCGCCGAGGTCAACTTCTCAGCTGCACCGGGTTGGAATTGCCGAAATTCTCGGCCTCGGTGGGGTTTGTGCGCTTGAGGCTCAGGTCCACGAGGTACTGCTTGCCGTCGCCCAGCTCCTCGAGCTGTGCCAGTTTTGCCTTGGCGGATGCTTCGTCCGGATACCACTGGATGAGGAAGAAATTCTCCGCCTCCACGCCGTAATACAGCCACTGGCCGTCGGCCCGGAGCAGGTCGTCCAGATGGTCTACCTCGTCGCCGTCGGTCAGGCCGAGGCCCTCTTCCGCGTAGACGTTTTCCGGCTCCACCTGCAGCACTTCGATGACCTGAATGGCGCTCTGCAGATATTCGTCCTGAGCGATGCTCTTGTCGGAGAGCTCCCAGCCCGTCAGGAATGCCTGCATCAGCAGGTCTTTGACCGAGATCTTCTTTTCCATGTATGTTTCCTTCTTCCTCGTTTGTTTCCGCTGACCAGTATACGCTCAAATCTTGGGCAGGTCAACCATAAATTTATGAATTTTTTGTAGGAATGTCCAAATTCAACTCAATTTGAACCCAAACGTCTCCCCCAGCCACTCGAGGCAGAGAGCCACCCAATGGGCGCGGTGAGGGTCGGCGGCATCCACTTCGGCGGTACTGATGCTGGTGCCGTGAGCGCCCTTCTCGAACAGATGCGCCTCGCACGGCACGCCCGCCCTCCGCAGGGCGGCCAGCAGGAGAAGCGTGTTCTCCACCGGAACGGTCTTATCCTCCATGGTATGCCAGACGAAGACCGGCGGTGTGTCGGAGTTCACCTTATCCTCCAAGGTGAACACCTGCTGTGCGGCAGCATCCTCGCTGCCCGCCAGCTGGACGAAGCTGCCCCGGTGGGCAAACTCCCCTGCCGTGATGACCGGGTAGCCCAGGATCACTGCATTGGGCCTCTGCTGGGCCGTCTCGCCCGGAATGTCCAGCACCGCGCCGGACAGGGCCAGATGTCCGCCCGCCGAGAAGCCGCAGACGGCGATCTTATCCGGCAGGATGTGCCACTCTCCCGCATTCTGCCGCAGCAGAGCCAGCGCTTCGTTCAGCTGTCGGAGAGGCTGGTAGTTCTGCGCCCCCTCCCCCACGCTGTAGGTCAGCACGGCGGTGTGATAACCCGCCGCCGCAAACTGCAGGGCCACCGGGTCGCCCTCCCGGGGGCTGACATGGTTGTAGCCGCCGCCCGGCACCACCAGCACCAAAGGCCGCTGTTTCACGGCGGGCATGGCGTCCAGCGACGCCCGCAGGGAAACCGTCAGCACACCGCCGCCTGCAAGTTCCAGCTCTATCTGCTGCATCCTTCATCCTCCTTATAAACAGGTCTGTCATTCCGGCCCATTATACGGCTTTGGCGCGGGAAAGTAAAGGCAGCTTTGGCCCCAAAAGGAAAGTTTTTTGAACTTTTTATGAAACCCCTTGATTTTTGTCTCTCAGCGGTGTATATTAGCACTCGAAAGTTATGAGTGCTAAGTTTTCACGAGTGGTTTTCCGCTCCGTGTGCCGGCACTCTCCACAGGCAGATCCTGATGCGACACGCGCCCGGGCAGTTCCGCCGCCGGGACGCTAAAATCTGATAAAAAGAGGTTTTGTATTATGGCGAAAAAAGAATTTCAGGCCGAGAGCAAAAAGCTGATGGACATGATGATCAACTCCATCTACACCAACAAGGAAATTTTCCTGCGCGAGCTGATCTCCAACGCTTCGGACGCCATCGACAAGCTGTATTATAAGAGCCTGACCGACACTTCTGTCGGCATGAACAAAGGCGATTTCCGCATCCTGCTCACCCGCGACAAGGACAGCCGCACCCTGACCATCTCCGATAACGGCATCGGCATGACCAGAGAAGAGCTGGAGCAGAACCTCGGCACCATCGCCCACTCCGGCTCCTTCGACTTCAAGAAGGACAACAAGGATGAGAACATCGACATCATCGGTCAGTTCGGTGTCGGCTTCTACTCCGCCTTCATGGTGGCCGACAAAGTGACGGTCATCTCCAAGGCTTACGGCTCCGACGAAGCCTGGCAGTGGGAGTCCAGCGGTGCTGACGGCTATGAGCTTGAGCCTGCTGAGAAGGAGACTGCCGGTACCGACATCATCCTCCACATCAAGCCCGACACGGAGACCGACAACTACGACAACTTTCTCGACGAGTACGGCATCGTGGCCATCGTCAAGAAGTACAGCGACTATGTGCGCTACCCCATCCAGATGGAACGGGAGAAGAGCCGTCAGAAGCCCGAACCCGACCCCAAGCCCGACGACTACAAGCCCGAGTGGGAGACCTACACCGAGCTGGAAACTCTGAACAGCATGGTGCCTATCTGGAAGAAGCAGAAGAGCGAAGTCACCGACGAGGAGTACGCAAACTTCTACAAGGATAAGTTCAGCGACTACGCCGACCCCGCCCGCGTCATCGTGAGCCGCACCGAGGGTACTGCAAACTATAACGCCCTGCTCTTCGTGCCCAGCCACCGCCCCTATGACTTCTACACCAAGGACTACGAAAAGGGTCTGGCTCTGTACGCATCCGGCGTCCTCATCATGGAGAAGTGCGCCGACCTGCTGCCCGACTACTTCAGCTTCGTCAAGGGCATCGTGGACAGCCAGGACCTGAGCCTGAACATCAGCCGTGAGATGCTGCAGAAGGACAATCAGCTCAAGCTCATCCACAATGCTCTGGAAAAGAAGATCAAGAACGAGCTCCACGCCATGCTGGCCAACGACCGCGAGAAGTACGAGAGCTTCTGGAAGGAGTTTGGCCGTCAGCTGAAGTTCGGCGCATACTCCGACTACGGGATGCACGCCGAGCTGCTGCGCGACCTGCTGCTGTTCTGGTCTGCCAAGGAGCAGAAGATGGTCACTCTGCAGGAGTACGTGGACAAGATGCCCGCCGAGCAGAAGTACATCTACTTCGCCGCCGGCGACTCCACCGACCGTCTGGCAAAGCTGCCTGCCGCTGAGCTGGTCATGGACAAGGGCTATGACGTCCTGCTCCTGACCGAGGATGTGGATGAGTTCTGCCTGCAGATCATGCGCACCTATCCCCGCAAGGATGCCGAGGGCAAGGACGGCACCGTCGAGTTCAAGAACGTCAACAGCGGCGATCTGGGCCTTGAGACCGAGGACGAGAAGAAGGCCGCCGAAGAGGCTACCACCGCCAACAAGGCTCTGTTTGACGCCATGAAGGACGCTCTGGACGGCAAGGTCAAGGAGGTCAAAGTCTCCACCCGCCTGAAGGACCACCCCGTCTGCCTGTCCGCCGACGGCCCGCTGTCCATCGAGATGGAGAAAGTGCTCTCCAAGCAGCCCGGCAGTGAGGGCGTCAAGAGCGACAAGGTGCTGGAGCTGAACGTCAACCACCCCGTCTTCGCTGTGCTGAAAGCCGCACAGGAGGCTGGCGATACCGAGAAGCTCAAGAAGTACAGCGCTCTGCTCTACGCACAGGCACAGCTCATCGAGGGCCTGCCCGTGGATGACCCCGCCGCTTACGCCGAGGCCGTCTGCAGCCTGATGCAGTGATCTTTCCCTGTGTTCCCGGGCCGGAGGGCGCTGCTCCCTCGCCTTCCGCCTGACATCATAATTTTCTTCCCTTAACAAGAAGGCCGCGCTCCGCTGGAAAAGTGGAGCGCGGCCTTTTCTTTTGCACTGCCCGCCGCAGTAAGGTTTCTCCATGTCGCGGCCCTCTCCCCCGCCGGGACGCGGCAGCGGGAAGTTTTGGCGCAGTTACACAATGCTTTCCCGGTTTCGAAAAAACTTTTGTCTCAGTTGTAATTTATCCGAGATTTTTATTTTGCATCCCCGCCGGACAGCCCCGGCGGGGATTTTTTGCAACTTTTCATTGAGATGCAACAATAACACATGGTTTTTTCCGGGCAAATCCTTTACTATAGGATTAGAAGCGGGCTGTATCGCCCACACGAAATAAAAAAGTATCTGTCTGTCAGGAGGAAGATTCCATGATGAAGTCCATTCCCGTATGGAAGCAGGAGCTGTCCGACGGCGTCCACGCCGCACGCCTCGCCTCCCTGTATTGCTGTTCTCCCGCTGAGACGGCCTCCGAAGCCGCCCGTTACGCCGCTGTGCTGGACGGGCTGGAAAAGACCTTCGGCTCCCACGCTGAGGCCGGCCTTTACAGCGCACCGGGCCGCACCGAGATCGGCGGCAACCACACCGACCACCAGCATGGCCGGGTGCTGGCCGGCAGCGTGAACATCGACATGATCGCCGCCGCAGCCCCCAACGACAAGAACCAGCTCCGCGTCCAGAGCGAGGGCTATGATCTGTGCGTCATTGATCTGAACGACCTCGAGGCCCGCAAAGAAGAGGAGAACACCACCGCCGCCCTGCTGCGCGGCGAGTGCGCCGCCTTCACCCAGCGGGGCGCAAAGCTGGCCGGTCTGGACGTTTACATCTCTTCCAACGTGCCGAAGGGCAGCGGCGTCTCTTCTTCTGCCGCCTTTGAAGTGCTCATCGGCGTCATCCTGAACGACTGCTTCATGACCGAGAAGGTCTCCCCCATCGCCATCGCGCAGATCGGCCAGTGGGCTGAGAACGTCTACTTCGGCAAGCCCTGCGGCCTGATGGACCAGATGGCTTCCAGCGTGGGCAACATCATCACCATCGACTTCGCCAGCCCCGCAAAGCCCGTGGTGGAGCCGGTGGCTGTGGACTTCTCCAAGGCTGGTCTGGCCCTCTGCATCCTTGACTCCGGCGCAGACCACGCCGATCTGACCGACGAGTACGCCGCCATCCCGGCTGAGTGCCGCGCCGTGGCCGCTGTCTGCGGCGGCGAGGTGCTGCGGGATGTGCCCTTCGAGACCTTCCTTGCAAAGCTGCCCGAATGCCGCAGGCAGTGCGGCGACCGCGCCGTCCTCCGTGCCTTCCACGTCTACGCCGACAACGACCGTGTGGCAAAGCAGGTGGCCGCACTCCACGATGGCGACTTCGGCACCTTCCTCTGCCTTGTGAACGAGTCCGGCTGCAGCAGCTGGGAGTATCTGCAGAACGTCATCCCCGCAGGCTACAAGGAGCATCAGGAAGTGGGCGTGACCATCGCTGCCGCCAAGCATCTGCTGGGCGATAAGGGCGCTGTCCGCGTCCACGGCGGCGGTTTCGCCGGCACGGTGCAGGCTTTCGTGCCTGTGGAGATGCTGGACGAGTTCAAGGCCGGTATGGAAGCCATTCTCGGCGAGGGCCGCTGCCACGTCCTGTCCATCCGTCCGGAAGGAGGCGCTGTCCTGTGATCTCCACTGCCATCCAGCAGCTCGTCAACTACGGTCTGGACACCGGCCTCATCCTGCCTGACGACGAGATCTACATCCGCAACCAGCTGCTCATGACCATGCAGCTCGACAGCTTCACGGAGCCGGAGGGCGACGTCTGCTACGCCGCCCTCGAGAGCATCCTGAAAACGCTGGTGGACGATGCCGCCGCCCGGGGCGTCTGCGACGACAGCCCCACGGCCCGCGACCTCTTCGACACCCGGCTCATGGGTGTGCTGACGCCCCGCCCCAGCATCGTCCGCGCCAACTTCGAAGAGCGGTACGAGACCGCCGGCCCCCAGGCCGCCACCGACTGGTTCTACAAGTTCAGCCAGGACACCGATTACATCCGCCGCTACCGCATCAAGCGGGACGTCAAGTGGGTGACCCGGACTCCTTATGGCGACCTCGACATCACCATCAATCTGTCGAAGCCCGAAAAAGACCCCAAAGCCATCGCAGCCGCAAAGCTGGCTCCTCAGAGCGCCTACCCCAAGTGCCAGCTCTGCGTGGAGAACGAGGGCTATGCCGGCCGGCTGAACCATCCCGCCCGGGAGAATCACCGCATCATCCCGCTGACCATCAACGACAGTGCGTGGAATTTCCAGTACAGCCCCTATGTCTACTACAATGAGCACTGCATCGTCTTTAACAGCCAGCACACCCCCATGAAGATCGAGCGTGCCACCTTCCGCAAGCTGCTGGACTTCGTGGCCCTCTTCCCCCACTACTTCGTGGGCAGCAACGCCGACCTGCCCATCGTGGGCGGCAGCATCCTGAGCCACGACCACTTCCAGGGCGGCCACTACGAGTTCGCCATGGCCAAAGCGCCCATCGAGAAGAAGTGGGTCTTCCCCGGCTTTGAGGACGTGGACGCCGGCATCGTCCACTGGCCCATGAGCTGCATCCGCCTCACCTGCGCCGACGACGAACGCCTTGTGGAGCTGGCCGATCAGATTTTGACCGCATGGCGGAGCTACACCGACGAGAGCTGCTTTGTCTACGCCGAGACCGACGGCGAACCCCACAACACCATCACCCCCATCGCCCGGATGCGGGACGGCAGGTTCCAGCTGGATTTGGTGCTGCGCAACAACATCACCACGCCGGAGCATCCGCTGGGCGTCTATCACCCCCACGCAAAGCTCCACCACATCAAAAAGGAGAACATCGGCCTCATCGAGGTCATGGGTCTGGCTGTTCTGCCCAGCCGCCTGAAAGCCGAGATGACCGATGTGGAAGCCGCCCTCGTGGCCCACACCCCCGCCGCTGAGTACGGCGAGAACATCCAGAAGCACGCCGAGTGGGCGATGGACATCCTCGCCCGCCATCCGGAGCTGAACGCCGAAAATGTCCACACCATCGTGCAGGACGAGATCGGCCATGTCTTTGCCGAAGTCCTCGTAGACGCCGGTGTCTACAAGATGGACACGGCAGGCCGCGCAGGCTTTGAGCGATTCTTAGCAAGTATCTGAGCATAAAAAGTAATGCCTCCCCGGCGGGGAGGCATTACTTTTTCGTTTATTGTTTGCCAAGCTGCCAGAACGCAACGGCGCTGGCGGCAGCGACATTCAGCGAATCGACGCCGTGGGACATGGGGATCTTGACCGTGTAGTCGCAGGAAGCGATGGTGTCGGCGGCGAGGCCGTCGCCCTCGGTGCCAAGCACGATGGCAAGCTTCGGCTCTTTTGCAAGCTGCTCGTCGTCGATGCTCACCGAGCGGTCGCTGAGGGCCATCGCGGCGGTCTTGAAGCCGAGGGAGTGGAGGATGTCCATCCCCTTCTCCGGCCAGTCTGCCGGGGTCTCGCCCAGCTGCCCCCAGGGCACCTGGAACACCGTACCCATGCTGACGCGGACGGCGCGGCGGCAGAGCGGGTCGCAGCAGGAAGGGTTGATGAGGACAGCGTCCATGTTCAGTGCCGCCGCCGAGCGGAAGATGGCGCCCACATTGGTGGAGTCCACGATGCCCTCCAGCACGGCCACCCGGCGGGCGTTTTTGCAGAGTTCTTCCACCGGGCGGGGTGCCGGGCGGCGGAAGGCGCAGAGCACGCCCCGGGTCAGCTCAAAGCCGGTGAGCTCTGCCAGCATCTCCCGATCTGCCGTGTACACCGGCGCGTCGCCGCAGCGGCTCAGGATGCCCGCTGCCGGGCCGGTGATCTGCTTGCGCTCCATCAGCAGGGACACGGGCTTGTAGCCTGCGTCCAGCGCCCGGTCGATGACCTTGGGGCTCTCGGCGATGAAGATGCCTTTCTCCGGCGCGAGGCGATTGCGCAGCTGGTTCTGGGTCAGCCGGGCATAAGGGTCCAGCTCCGGTGCGTGGAAATCCGTGATCTCGATGATATTGGGCATACAGAAAGCCCCTCCTTCTCCTGAAAAGCTGTTTTCTGTGTATTATACCATGAACGCAGTGAAATGGTATAATTGCGCATTCAACGCCGGTTGCCGTGCAGCTCCGCAGGAGCAAGCGGCGAGGCGTTGCGCATAAAACTAGAATATCGCGTTAGCGATATTCTACCACAGTCTGCGCCGCATTGCAAAACAAAGCGCATCCTGCGATACCTGCCCGGAATCGTCATTATCTATAAAAAATATGGCGCAGTTTTTGACAAAACGCCGGTTTTGCGTTATAGTATGGCATGGAATTATTTTCTGGATATAAGGAGGAGCTTTTATGCCGTCTCTCAAACCTCACGGACAGATGTCCGAAGCTTTTATTACCGCGCTGTTTCTCTCCGTCTCGGGCGGCTTACAGGATGTTTATACCTACTTATACCGCGGCAAGGTCTTCGCCAACGCCCAGACCGGCAACATCGTGCTGATGGCCGTCAAGCTGTTTGCGGGCGAGTGGGGCGAGGCACTGCGCTACCTGATACCCCTTTGCGCCTTTGCACTGGGCATTTTTGTGGCTGAGTTCATCCGCCTCAAGCTCAAGCGGATGCAGTGGCTCCACTGGCGTCAGCTGGTGGTGCTGTTCGAGATCCTGATGCTCTTCGTCGTGGGCTTTTTGCCGCAGGAGCTGAATCTTCTGGCCAACTCCCTCGTCTCCTTCTCCTGCGCCATGCAGGTACAATCCTTCCGCAAGGTGAACGGCTATGCCTTCGCCAGCACCATGTGCATCGGCAATCTGCGCAGCGGCATGGATTCCCTCTGCGCATGGCTGGTGGGCGGCAACACCAAAGCCTTCGGCAAGGCGCTTCACTACTTCGCCATCATCTTCCTGTTCGCGCTGGGTGCCGGCCTCGGCAGCCTTGCTCTGGCTCCCATGGGCAGCCGGGCCATCTGGCTGTCCTGCCTGCTGCTCTTCATCAGCTTCTGCCTGATGTTCTTGAAAGAGGACATCGAGGAGCTGGAAGAATTTGAGCACCTGGAGCACGAGGAAGCTCTCAAAAAATAATTGCGCCGAAGCCTGTCGTATGCTATACTATAGAGTGTTTGTGTGACCTTCCGGCTCGCCGCACCACCGACGTGCCGGAGATGAAGTTGTAGAATCAGGAAGAGGAGCATTCCATGAAAAAAGGCTTTGACAACGCGAAATATCTTCAGATGCAGTCCCAGCACATCCGGGAGCGCATCGCACAGTTCGACAACAAGCTCTACCTCGAGTTTGGCGGCAAGCTGTTCGACGACTACCACGCCTCCCGCGTGCTGCCGGGCTTTGAGCCGGACTCCAAGCTGCAGATGTTGCTGCAGCTCAAGGAGCAGGCCGAGATCGTCATCGTCATCAGCGCGCAGGACATCATCAGCAGCAAGGTGCGCGGCGACTACGGCATCACCTACGACCTCGACGTTCTCCGCCTCATCGACGCCTTCCAGGGCATGGGCCTGTTCGTGGGCAGCGTCTGCGTGACCATGTACACCGCCGCCCCCGAGGTCGAAGCCTTTGAGCACAAGCTGAACAGCGTGGGCGTGCGCACCTTCCGCCACTATAAGATCCCCGGCTACCCCAACGACGTGGCCCGCATCGTCAGCGACGAGGGCTACGGCAAGAACGACTACATCGAGACCCAGCGTCCCCTCGTCGTCATCACGGCCCCCGGCCCCGGCAGCGGCAAGATGGCCACCTGCCTGTCCCAGCTCTACCACGAGCACAAGCGGGGCGTCAAGGCCGGTTATGCCAAGTTTGAGACCTTCCCCATCTGGAACCTGCCCCTCAAGCACCCGGTCAACCTTGCCTACGAGGCCGCTACCGCCGACCTGAACGATGTGAACATGATCGACCCCTTCCATCTGGAAGCCTACGGCGTCACCACCGTCAACTACAACCGCGACATCGAGATCTTCCCGGTGGTCAACGCGATGTTCGAGCTCATCGCGGGCAAGAGCCCCTACAAGTCCCCCACGGACATGGGTGTGAACATGGCCGGCAACTGCATCGTGGACGACGAAGCCTGCCGCGAGGCCTCCCGCAACGAGATCATCCGCCGCTACTTCAAGGCTCTCTGCGACCACAAGACCGGCAAGAACGTGGACAGTGAGATCTTCAAGCTGGAGCTGCTGCTGAATCAGGCCGGTCTGGCTGTCGGCGACCGTGCCGTGGAAAAGCAGGCTCACGCCGTGGCCGAGCGCACCGGCGGCGCACCCGCTGCCGCCATCGAACTGCCGGACGGCACCGTCGTCACCGGCAAGAACGGTCCCCTGCTGGGCGCAGCCTCTTCTGCCCTGCTCAACGCCCTCAAGAAGCTGGCCGGCATCGACCATGAGATCGACCTGGTCTCCGCCCGCGCCATCGAGCCCATCCAGACCCTCAAGACCAACTACCTCGGCAGCCGGAATCCCCGCCTGCACACCGATGAGATCCTGATCGCGCTGTCCAGCTCTGCCGCCGAGAATGAGACGGCTGCTGTCGCTCTGCAGCAGCTCTCCAAGCTCAAGGGCTGCGACATGCACTCCACGGTCATCCTGTCCAGCGTGGATACGGACACCATCAAGCGTCTGGGGATGTACCTCACCTGCGAGCCCGCCTATGAGCAGGAAGACCGCAAGTATCACAAGAAATAAGCGCTCCGGCGCATAAGAAAAGCCGCACAGTACAGCGAAAAACTGTACCGTGCGGCTTCTTTGTTTCTTCTGTAGTTTCTCAGACGTGAGACAGGCTGGGCGCACCGCCCGCGATCTCCTCGGCGGTCAGGGGCTTCGCCTCGGCAGGGGCGTTCAGACGCTCCTTTGCTACGGCCAGCATCAGTTTGATGCGGTTCTCCTGATTGACCCTGGTGGCGCTGGGGTCGTAGTCGATGGGGGTGATGTTGGCGCTGGGGTACATCGCGCGGATCTTGTTTACCATGCCCTTGCCCACGATGTGGTTCGGCAGGCAGCCAAAAGGCTGTGCGCAGACGATGTTGCCGTAACCGCCCTGTACCAGCTCGATCATCTCAGCCGTCAGCAGCCAGCCCTCGCCCATCTTGGCACCCAGCGAGATGATGCCCTCAGGCTTTTCCACCAGCTCCTTGAAGGGGCCGGGGGCGTAGAAACCGGCGTCGGCCTCGGCCTTGAGCATGGAGCGCTCCACGCTGTCCAGCCAGTTGAGCAGCTGGTCGGTACCCATCTTCATGGCCAGCTTGCCGCCGTAGAGGACATGGTCCTCGCCCATGTTGAAGATGCAGTACTGCACGAAGCCCATCAGACCAGGGAAGTTGACCTCGCAGTCCTGGCTCTCGAGGAACTTCTGCAGGTCGTTGTTGCCCAGCGGGCTGTACTTGACGTAGATCTCGCCCACGACGCCGACTTTGACCTTCGGCACACGGGTGACGGGAATGGACTTAAAGTCCTTTGCGATGAGGGGGAAGGTGTGCTTCATCTCACGGGAGGTGAAGCCCTTGCCCGCCAGCAGCACACGGCCCAGACGCTCGACCCAGAGGTCTACCATCTTATCGGCAGCGCCCTTCTCGTTCTCATACGGAGCGACCTGATTGCGCAGGGCGCAGAGCATATCGCCGTAGAACACGCTGGCGATGGCCCGGCGGGCCAGAGGCAGAGTCATCTGGAAGCCGCTGTCCTTCTCGAGGCCCGAGAAGTTCAGGCTGGCCACCGGGATGTTCGGATAGCCTGCCTTGACCAGCGCCTTGCGGAGCAGATGGATGTAGTTGGAGGCACGGCAGCCGCCGCCCGTCTGGGTGATGAGCAGGGCCGTGTGCTCGAGGTCGTACTTGCCGCTGTTCAGCGCGTCGAGGAACTGGCCAATGACCAGCAGTGCCGGATAGCAGGTGTCGTTGTGGACATATTTCAGGCCCAGCTGCGCCACAGCGCTGCCGCAGTTGCCAAGGATCTCGCACTTGTAGCCGTCGTAGCGCAGGGCGTATTCCAGCAGGCGGAACTGGGTGATGGCCATGTTGGGGATGAGGATGGTGTGAGTTTTCTTCATCTCCGGGGTGAATTTGGGGTAATTGTATTCCATAGGTTCCTCCTATGTTACTTCTTATCTTCGTCTCGCTCATCCAGCGCGGCGAACAGGCTGCGCAGGCGGATATTGACAGCACCCAGGTTTGTGATCTCGTCAATTTTCAGCTGGGTGTAGAGCTTGCCGCCCTCCTGCAGGATCTCGCGGGTCTCATCGGTGGTGATGGCATCCACGCCGCAGCCGAAGGACACCAGCTGCACCAGGTCCATATCCTTCTGGGTGGTGCAGTACTTGGCGGCGGCATACAGGCGGCTGTGGTAAGTCCACTGATTCAGCACGCTGGTGGGGAACTTTTCCACGCGGTTGGAGATGCTGTCCTCGGTGACCACCGCCGCGCCGTGGCGGGTGATGAGGTGGTCGATGCCGTGGTTGATCTCCGGGTCCACATGGTAGGGGCGTCCGGCCAGCACGATGATCCGCCTGCCCTGACGGCGGGCCTCATCAATGATCTCGCTGCCCTTGACCCGGATCTGTGCCATGTGGGCTTCATACTCAGCGTAGGCAGCGTTGGCAGCCTCCTGCACTTCCTTCTCGGAGATGCCGCCGAAATACTTGGGCAGCACGTCCTTCGCCATCTTGTGGACGAAATCCTTCGGGCGATGGATGCCGACGTAGTCGTAGATGAACTTCTGGCCTTCCAGCTCGGGGCAGTTGCCGGCGAGGACTTCGGGATAGTAGGCCACGACGGGGCAGTTGTAGTGGTTGTCGCCCAGACCCTCGTCGATGTTGTAGGTCAGGCAGGGGTAGAAGATGGCGTCCAGATGCATCTGGGTCAGGGCCTTGATGTGGCCGTGGCTGAGCTTGGCCGGGAAGCAGGCGGTGTCGCTGGGGATGGTAGCCTGACCAGCCAGATAGAGACCGCGGCTGGACACCGGGCTGGTGTGGACGGCAAAGCCCAGCTTGGTCCAGAAGGCGTGCCAGAACGGCAGCAGCTCGTACATATTCAGGCAGAGCGGGATGCCGATGGAGCCGCGCTTTCCGGCCACGGGCTTATAGCTGGCCTGAAGCTGCTGCTTGTAGGCGTAGAGGTTGAGGCTGTTGTCCTCGCTCTTGCCGGTGACGGGCTTGTCGCAGCGGTTGCCGGAAATGAACTTGCGGCCATCGGCGAAGGTGTTGACGGTGAGCTGGCAGTGGTTGCCGCAGCCGCCGCACTTGACGCTGACGACTTTCTGGTCGAAGTTCTCCAGCTCTTCCTTGCTCATCATGGCGGAGGTGGTCTGGCCGTTCTTGTGGCACTGGCGCAGACCGAAGAGGGCCGCACCGTAAGCGCCCATCAGACCGGCGATGTCGGGGCGGATGACCTCGACGCCCATCTCCTTCTCGAAGGCGCGGAGGACGGCCTCATTGTAGAAGGTACCGCCCTGCACGACGATCTTCCGGCCCAGTTCTTCGGGGCTGGACGCACGGATGACCTTATACAGCGCGTTCTTGACGACGCTGATGGACAGGCCCGCCGAGATATTCTCAATGGACGCGCCGTCCTTCTGGGCCTGCTTGACCGAGCTGTTCATAAAGACGGTGCAGCGGCTGCCCAGATCCACGGGGCGGTCGGCGAAGAGGCCGAGGGCCGCGAACTCCTTGACGTCGTAGCCCAGTGCCTGCGCGAAGGTCTGCAAAAAGCTGCCGCAGCCGGAAGAGCAGGCTTCGTTCAGGAAGATGTTGCTGATGGCACCATCCTCGATCTTGAAGCACTTCATGTCCTGACCGCCGATGTCGATGATGAAGTCCACGTCCGGCATGAAGTATTTTGCTGCCGTGAAGTGGGCCACGGTCTCCACGAGGCCGAAGTCGCAGCGGAAGGCGTTCTTGACCAGCTCTTCGCCGTAGCCGGTGGTGGTCACGCTGGCCACCTTGAGGCCAGGGTGCTCTTTATAGATCTTCAGCAG
>SKED01002332.1_pt1 | contig 13783 bp, 9 predicted proteins | sample 4826651 | NCBI WGS metagenome assembly SKED01 (sample SAMN11008818, study PRJNA524170) | human gut metagenome | biome: Human fecal sample; material: Feces; isolation source: fecal sample from pouch patient p19 | host: Homo sapiens | place: Israel: Tel-Aviv | collected 2016-06-28
ATTTCATACTGACTTCCACACTATAACTTTACTCTTATTCAAAAGTATCCAAATGGAAATCTTCTACTAAATCTCTTTCTTATCATACGCTTTAAAACAGTATGCATTTTCTTTTATAATCAACAACGGCAAGACCCGACTTTATTGCCAGGTCTTGCCGTCACTTAATTACTCAATTATTGTTTTTCCACCCATGTATGGCTGTAATGCTTTCGGAATATTTACAGTTCCGTCTGCATTTAAGTTGTTCTCTAAGAATGCGATCAACATTCTTGGCGGAGCAACTACGGTATTATTTAATGTATGAGCCAGATATTTCTTGCCATCTTTTCCTTTGACACGGATCTTCAGACGTCTTGCCTGAGCGTCACCAAGGTTAGAGCAGCTTCCTACCTCAAAATATTTCTTCTGACGTGGAGACCATGCCTCTACATCAACGGATTTTACTTTCAGGTCAGCAAGATCACCGGAACAGCACTCTAAGGTACGAACCGGGATATCAAGGCTACGGAACAGGTCTACGGTGTTCTGCCATAATTTCTCATACCACATCATAGAATCTTCCGGTTTGCAGACAACGATCATTTCCTGTTTTTCAAACTGGTGGATACGGTATACACCTCTCTCCTCGATACCATGAGCACCTTTCTCTTTACGGAAGCACGGAGAATAGCTGGTCAGAGTCTTCGGCAGCTGATCCTCATCGATCATAGTATCGATAAAGCTTCCGATCATGGAATGCTCGGAAGTACCGATCAGATACAGGTCTTCGCCTTCGATCTTGTACATCATGGCATCCATCTCGTCAAAACTCATAACGCCGGTAACAACGTTGCTTCTGATCATGTATGGCGGGATGCAGTATGTGAAACCGCGGTCGATCATAAAGTCACGGGCATAAGCCAGAACTGCGGAGTGCAGACGGGCAATGTCACCTTTCAGATAATAAAAACCGTTTCCGGCTACTTTTCTTGCACTGTCAAGGTCGATACCATCAAATTTTTCCATGATTTCTGTATGATATGGGATCTCGAAATCCGGAACAACCGGCTCACCAAAACGCTCAACTTCTACGTTCTCGCTATCATCTTTTCCAATCGGGACAGACGGATCAATAATGTTCGGAATGGTCATCATGATCTTTTTGATCTTCTCCTGAAGCTCGCCTTCCTGTGCCTCAAGCTCTGTCAGACGCTCTGCATCTTTGGCAACCTGCTCTTTTAATGCCATAGCTTCTTCTTTTTTGCCCTGCCCCATCAGTGCACCAATCTGTTTGGAGACACGGTTTCTGTTGGCACGCAGATCGTCAGCTTCCTGCTGAACGGCTCTGGATGATGCATCTAATTCGATTACTTCGTCAACCAGACCAAGTTTGTGATCCTGAAATTTATTTTTGATATTCTGTTTTACAATATCCGGGTTTTCTCTTAAAAACTTAATGTCAATCATAGCTTCCTCCTGAGGAAATTTTATTCTTTCAAAAGTATACACTGATTCACAGCAATATTCAAGCCTTGTTCATCGTGTTCTTGACGAAAATTTGGGGGTATAAAGCGAAATCGAAGCATCCTTTCAGAATCGCTAGACGCTCACTACCTTCATTTCACTTCGGTTTCATCGCGCTCACTCTCAACTCCGATAAAAGCTGGTCGTTTCCCGTTCGCGCAAAACCTTGTGAAAATCAGTCGTTCACTCAATCACTGATTCTGAAAGGATGCTTCGATTTCGCTATTTATACATTTTAAACGCAGAATAAGCATTCCCCCGTTTCAAGTGCGTAGAGCATAAACGGTGGGTAAGAGGAATGCTTATGTCCGCTTTACTCTGCATGTGCAACACAATGTTTTTTATACAGTAACTGCACATGCGGCACGCAGCGCCGTCGTGTAAATGGAACAAAAATGATACAAAAACTCCAATGCAAGGCGGTAGATTGATTTTCGTTATCGAAGCGAGCATAGCCCGACCGCGTGAGCGTGTTTGAGGCTGCTGTCTCTGCAGCCGAGTTCGCGGAAGCGGTCGGAGATAAGCGGCGCAGCGCAGATAGAAAATCATTCGTGCCTGCATTGGAGTTTTGTATCATTTTGTTCTTTATCACACAAGCAAGATTTATTCGCGGCGCAAAGCATCGATTGGTTTCAGATTCGCCGCCTTATAAGATGGCAGCAATCCAAAAATAATTCCAATTCCCATAGAAAATGCCACTGCTATGATTGCCGCCGGCACACTGATCACTACCGGCATCTCACTGACTTTTGAAATGACCTCCGCCAATATGATACCCGCAACCACACCGATAATACCGCCAAGACTGGTCAGTACGGCTGCCTCCGTCAGAAACTGTCCAAGAATATGACCTTTCTTTGCTCCGATTGCTTTTTTCAGACCGATTTCCTGCGTACGCTCTGTCACGGATACCAGCATGATATTCATAACACCGATACCGCCAACTAACAGAGAAATTCCTGCGATCCAGATCAGCATCCGGTTTGTGGACTGGCTCAGTTCCTGAATATCCTGTGCCTGTTTCAACAGATCCTGTCCTTTGTACTGAATAGTAGTGTCAGGAACTGCGAGGTTTGCATTCAGAATATCAGCTACTGCCTGACCTGCTGATGACATGGAATCTGTATTCGTTGCCCGCAAAACGACGCTCTGCGGTTCATCATACTGAAATACGATCGGCCAGGTTGTAGACGGAATAAACACTCTGCCGCTGCTGTCCTGCATATAAGTATAGTAATCATCCATAGAGTTAATCACCGGTTCAAAGCCATCTTTTTTGTCTGCAATTCCGATAACGATGTACGGCTCCCCGGATATTTCGATGGTTTTTCCAATAGCATCTTCTCCCTGAAACAGAGAGGAGGCACAATCCTGATCCAAAATTGCTACTTTTCTGTATTTTGCATAGTCGTTGCCGTCAAATCCACGACCTTCTTTTACCGCATAACTGCAGGTATCCAGATAGTTCTGGTCGATTCCCATGACATAACCGCCGGAAAGAGAGGTATTTCCATAGCATACGGTATCGTAACCCTGACGGCTGGTATAACGGGAAGCGTCCTCCACGCCATCCGCTGCCAGAATCTGCTGCATTGTATCATCACTGATCACAGGAACGCCGTCCGGGATTCCATTGTAATCCATCTCATACGTCCATTCATCCTGATAAAGCTGAACGGTAACTGTGTTATTTCCGGCTCCCACCAAATTCTGCTTGATCTGCTCATTTGTTCCCTGAATTGTGGAAACAATCGCAATAATCGCACCAATACCGATAATAATACCAAGCATCGTCAGAAAGGAACGCATTTTATGTGACCAAATGCCCTGAAAGGACAGTCTAATATTTTCTAACATTTCACGCACCTCCCCTTAATACTCTGCCCCATCTGAATCCACTACGCGAATACCTTCTTTTGCAGTCTTTCCATATGGAAATGCAATGCGGTCATCCTCTGTCAGTCCGGATTTAATTTCAATGGTATCACCGTAAATGATTTTTCCTGTTTTTACATACTGTTTTACCAAACGGTCATTTTCATCGGCCTTTAATACATAAGACTTTCCATTTTCAGAACGCACATAGCCTTTGAAAATATAAATTGACGCACCATCTTCCTCATCGGATACCGTCATGTTAAGATCCACATACTCTCCATTTCGAAGTCCTGTGGAATCCTCAATATACGCAACAAATGGATAGTAAGACACGTTATTGTTGCCGCCCCCGTAAGAAGATACATCTGTAGACGGATAATTTTTGATTTCTGTAATTTCTGCCTCACAGCTTGTTCCGCTCTCCCAGGAAGAAACGCTGACGGTCTGCCCCGGTTTTACTTTATCCAGCAGAAGTTCACTGATTCCACCGGTCACGTACAGTCCTTCAGAACCTGCGATTTCCATAAACGGTGTTCCATCGGTTGGAAGATTATCTTTATCCTGTAGATTTTTTACAGTTCCGGTTACATTTGCATAGATAATGCCATCGCTGCTCTGTGCTTTCAGTTTTTCTACGTCCAGCTCTGCTTTTCGCTTATCCAGATCCAGATCTTTAATCTTCTTTTCCTGTTCTGAAATCATACCATTCAGTTCACTCTGGGTATAACCACCCTGATCAATGGCATCCGCTCCGGTATCATCCACAGTATCTGTGTCTGACACATCCGTATCCTCCGTCAGCTGTGTACGATCTGCCACAGACCAGCGGGTATCTGCATCCGGCACCACGATCTGAGAACCATCCACTTCCCATTCTGACAAAAGTTCTCCGGATACACTGTTATTTTCATGGATTTCAAATACCACATGAAGTCCGGCTTCCGATAACTGACTGAAAAAACTGCCTGTCACATAAGCATCTTCCGTACACAGATAACGATATGGATTCTCTGCACTTCCGTCTGCTTCATTCTGATTGTAAGGCACCGCTGTCCACAAAATATAATTGTAGGCATCCCCGCTCATTTCCGGAACATCCGGTGTCGAAGGCTTCGGTGTCACAGGTTCTGACGGTTCCACATACGGTTTTGTATTTTTCAACTTCTTTAATTCATTCTGTGCAAGTGTGATCTGATTTTTCAGATTTTCCACTTCCAGCTCTTTGCCCTGCAGATTCAGGGTTGCAACTGTCGTATCCAGTGCCAACAGTTTGTCACCTTTCTGAACCTGCTGCCCTTCTTCTACATAAACTTCTTTGATCCCATCATCTTTTGAGACCTCAACGGTCTGGGAATAATCATTTGTCACCAGACCAGAACTGTTGACTTCATCTCCCCAGTAACTATTGTTCAGATCTGCTACCGACTGCACTTCTGCCGTCATTTTAGAACGCTGTACATAAATGCCTCCGCCGATTCCTCCGGCTGCCACAGCGGCAACAATGGCGATCACAAGAACACGTTTCATGACCTTTTTATTTTTCATTCTGCCGCCTCCTCTATCTCACCATCAATAATACGGATCACACGTTTTGCATAAGACGCAATCTTGGCATCATGCGTGATCATAACAATTGTTACACCTTCTTCATTCAACCGGTCAAACAGTTCCATGATCTGCTTTCCGGATTTAGAATCCAACGCACCCGTCGGTTCATCTGCCAGCAGAATCTTCGGATTATTTACCATTGCACGGGCAATTGCCACACGCTGTTTTTGTCCACCGGAAAGCTGTGTCGGTTTGAAATCCACACGATCTGCCAGTCCCACACGCTCCAGTGCCGCTGCTGCACGTTTTTCCCGGTCTGCTTTTTTCACACCTGCATAGATCAATGGAAGTGCCACATTTTCAAGTGCACTCTCCCGGGGCAGCAGATGAAAACTCTGAAATACGAATCCGATACTGTTCAGTCTCACATCTGCCAGCTCCCTGTCTTTGCAAGCCAGCACATCCTGTCCGGAGAGTTCATAACTTCCGCTGGTTGGCAGATCCAGACACCCGATAATATTCATCAATGTGGTTTTTCCGGAACCGGATGGTCCCATGATTGCCACATATTCGCCTTCTTCCACGGAAAGGCTGACGTCTTTTAATACCGGAACTACCAGCTTCTCCTGCTGATAATCCTTATAAATATGACTGAGATTTAAAAGCATAGATCCACCCCCTATTCTGCTGCCGGAGTGTCTGTACTTCCTGTGTCAGCACCTGAATCTCCATCTTCCGTCCCGTCTACCACCGGTTTCATATCATTTTCATCTACCATACCTGTGTCAATATTTTCATCCATATTATAGGAATCTGTCATACTACTGTCTTCCGGGGTTTCATCGGACAAATCCTGCTGATAACCTTCATCCGTATCACTGGAAAGGTCTCCATCATCCGGGTATTCTTCCACCATTCCTTCATCTACATTTGTAGTTGTCTTTAATCCCTCACGGAATCCGGATACCGGCCATGCAATCATATCATCCAGTGCCAAACCGGATTTGATCTCATACATATCCATACCTTCGTCATATTCACCAAGTTCTACCGTACGTTTCTCCAGTTTGCCTTTTCCATTATCTGCCCATACATACGGGGTATCTTCATCCTGTACAATATAGCCGCTGTAAATCCAGATACCATCCTTTGTCTCTGTCTGTCCCTCATCCAGCTCCACATACAGATGCTGACCTAACATCAGTCCATCTGCAGAATCCAGTTTTACATAAAACGGATATTTGGTAGACTGATTATCAGAATTCGATCCAGTAGAAGACATGACCCCATTATTGTTATCTGACTCCTTATTTTCTGTATCAATTTTTTCAATCGTTCCACTCCATGTTTTTGTATCATCTACTCTGGAACGAAGAATCACTGCTTGACCTTCGGACAGATTGTGAACATTTGTCTCATTCACGGTACCTTTTACACGATAATCACCAGTTGTCAAAATTGACATAAACGGCTGTGTATTGCCATACTGGTCAGAAGCGCCATTTTCATTGATGGATTTTACCACACCGTTGATCTTGCTGGTTACGGTAGACTGTGACATGGTATCTTCCATTTTCTGAATCTCTAACTTTTTACTCTGCTGCTCATATTCAGACTGCTTGATGGATGTCTGCAGGCTCTGGATCTGTACCGTATAATTAAACTGTTCATCCTTGGATGCTGCATTTTTCTCTGCGGTAAGTGTCTTGATCTGATTGTTGTAATCGGTGATCTGATTTCCGATACTTTCAAGTTCCAGTTTTGCCTGTGCAATCTGCAGGCTCAGATCATCAGTCTTGTACTCAAATAATGGGGTTCCTTCCTGCACTTCATCTCCGACTGCTACAAAAATCTGTTTTACGGTCTGATCCGAACTCAGTGTGATATTCCAGGTATCCTGTGATTCCACCACACCCATATACCGATTCTGGCTTCCGGCGTTGACTGCACCTGTCATGGACTGTACCGACTCAACATAAGCTGCATCTCCACCACTCTTACTGTTTCCAAGCCGGTCTTTCAGGAAAAAACCAACGGCTACTGCTGCGACAGCTGCAACGATGACAACTGCCAAAATGATTTTTTTCTTTTTGCTCATATCGCGCTCCTCCTATATTCAGTAAATCCGTATCGTCTCATAATTATCCTTTCCACTGCCGACTGCACCGTGCAATGGAAACGAAAACTCACTCAAACAGACAAAAAAATGGCTACAGATTTCCTTTCTGTAACCATTTTATCATGCCGTATTTTTTAATACTATTAAGATACCCTTAATTTTTAACTTTTTGCAATCCCTGTATCTAAGCCATTTCTTGAAAAATCTGTTACTAACATGTTACTAATACGATACCTATTTTTCTGTCAGATATGGGAAAAGTTCTATGCTTCGTTTCAAGATTCCTTTCATCTGTGCGATCGCAATTCCATAATTCGTAAACGGTACATTCTGATCCACCGCACACTTCATGCGGTATTTCACTTCACGCTCGTTGAGCATACATCCACCACAATGGATCACCAGCGCATACGGTGTCAGATCCTCCGGGAATTCCGTTCCGGAACTTGTCTCAATGATGAGCTCTTTTCCGGTGTGCTGCTTTAACCAGCGCGGAATCTTCACGGTTCCGATGTCGTCACACTGGCGATGATGCGTACATCCTTCAGAAATCAGGATTTTATCTCCATCTTTCAGATTTTCAATAGCTCCCACGCCTTTCACCGCTGTATCAAGATATCCTTTATAACGTGCCATTAATATAGAAAAAGAAGTCAGCGGAATCTCCTGTGGCACTTCTGCGGATACCTGCTCAAATGCCTGACTGTCCGTGATTACCATTGCCGGTTGTTTGCCAAGCTGCTCTAATGTCTGTTTTAATTCTGTCTCTTTCACCACGATTGCTGCTGCATTTGCTTCCAGAACATCACGGATTGTCTGCTGCTGTGGCAGAATCAGACGTCCTTTCGGTGCTGCGGAATCAATTGGAACAACAAGGACTGCAAAATCTCCCGGATTCAGCAGATCTCCGACGATTTTCAGAGTCATGTCTTCATTTGGTGTCAGTTTTCCAATACATTCTTTTAATTCATAGATGCCGTAGCCGGTGAGGGCACTGACATACAATTTCTGCCCGGATACAATAACTGCATTTTTCTCTGCTTTCCCAGAATCAGATACATTTTTCTCTGTCTGATCCGATGTCCCAGATGCGTTTTCTTTTTCCGTTTTTAATGTTTCCTGATCAGATACATTTTCTTTCGTTTCATCTGCTTCTATTCTCTTTGGACAGACTTCTGATTTTTTTACCAAACTATCTGACAGTAAATCTGCTTTGTTATTTACAATAATATATGGAATCTCTTTTTCCTTAAAAATATGGATCAGTTCTTCATCGCACTGCTTTTTCCCTTCTGTGGCATCTATCACAAGCACCGCAATATCTGTTTTATTCAATACTTGTTTTGTCTTTCTGACACGCAACGCCCCCAATGCCCCTTCATCATCAAAGCCAGGTGTGTCAATGATCATTACAGGTCCGATTGGCAGAAGCTCCATTGATTTATAAACCGGATCGGTAGTCGTTCCTTTTGTATCTGATACTACTGCCAGTTCCTGCCCCGTTACCGCGTTTACCACACTGGATTTGCCTGCATTTCTTCGTCCAAAAAAGCCAATATGTACACGATTGGCACTTGGTGTACTATTTAATCCCATTTTTATACTCTCCTCCACTTCCTGCAAAAAACTTGTTGCGAATGTGTTTATTGTAACACCTGCATTTTCTTCTTACAACAAAAATGAAGTAGATTTGTGCTGAGGAACCAAACCACCTCTCACACATACACTAAAAAAGAGAATGTAACGACATTTTGGAGGTTATTTTGAAAAAAATTGTAAAAAAAGGAATTGCCGTATTCACCTGCACCGCTATGGCTGCAACAATGCTGCTGGCAGGCTGCGGTCAGAACACCACTCCGGATGAAACCGACACCAGTTCTGTAAATACCGAAAACGCTGATACATCTGATAAAAAAGATGAAGCACCTGCATTACAGAAAGTGACCTTGAACGAAGTAGCACATTCCATTTTTTATGCACCAATGTATGTAGCAATAGAGCAAGGTTACTTTAACGATGCGGGTATTGATCTTGATCTGGTGACTGGCTTTGGTGCCGACAAAGTTATGACAGCTATGCTTTCCGGTGAAGCAGACATTGGTTTTATGGGACCGGAAACTACCGTCTATACAGCAAATGAAGGCAGCAAAGATCCAGTAGTAAACTTTGCACAGCTGACACAAAGAGCTGGTAATTTTCTGGTAGCCAGGGAAGAAATCACCGATTTTGAATGGGCAGATCTGATTGGAAAAGATGTGCTTGGTGGCAGAGCCGGTGGCATGCCGGAAATGGTATTTGAATATATCCTAAAACAGAATAGCATTGACCCATCTGAAGTAAACATTGACCAGAGCATTGATTTTGGTTCTACCGGAGCAGCTTTTACTGGCGGTCAGGGTGAATACACGGTAGAATTTGAACCGGGTGCAACCTTACTTGAACAGGAAAATGCCGGTTATGTAGTGGCATCCCTTGGTGTGGATTCCGGCTACGTACCGTACACCGCATTCAGTGCAAAAACAAGTTATATGGAGAAACACCCAGATGTGATCCAGGCATTTACAGATGCATTACAGAAAGGCATGGAATATGTCAATACGCATACACCGGAAGAAATTGCTTCCGTCATTCAGCCACAGTTCTCTGAGACAGATACCGACACCATTACCACAATTATCCGTCGATATCAGGAGCAGGATACATGGAAAACCGACCTTGTATTTTCCGAAGATAGTTTCGAACTGTTACTGAATATTCTGGAAAGCGCCGGACAGTTGGAAAAACGCCCGGATTACAAAGATGTTGTTACCACAGAATACGCAGAAAAAGCATTACAGTAAGAAGTGGGGGGCATACACTCCCCCCAATCACATAAAAAATCTCACGATTTTTTTCTCGCCTAAATTTTATACCATAACTTAAATTTTAATGTGCAAATTGACTATTATACAAATTATAATAGAACCCTTTCTGTGCCAGCAATTCCTCATGATTTCCCTGCTCAATGATCGTACCATCTTTCATAACCAAAATCCGATCCGCATTCTGAATCGTAGAAAGTCGATGTGCCACAATAAAACTGGTGCGCCCTTTCATCAATTTTGCAAATGCATCCTGAATCTTGATCTCCGTTCTGGTATCAATGGAAGATGTCGCCTCATCCAGAATCAGCATCGGCGGCTGGCAGAGCATAACACGCGCAATGGAGATCAACTGCTTCTGTCCCTGAGACAGACTTCCGCCATCTTCTCCGATCACGGTATCGTATCCGTCGGACAGACGTTTGATAAATCCATGCGCATGGCAGGCTTTTGCCGCTGCGATCATTTCTTCCTCTGTCGCATCCGGTTTTCCCATGCAGATATTTTCACGAATTGTACCGGCTTTTAACCAGGTATCCTGCAATACCATACCATAATTCAGTCTCAGACTGTCTCTGGTCACATGACGGATATCCTGATCTTCCACGCAGACAGCTCCGGCATTGACGTCATAAAACCGCATCAACAGATTGATCAGCGTCGTTTTTCCACATCCGGTCGGACCAACGATTGCGATAGTCTGTCCCGGTTTTACATCCAGATTCAGATGCTCAATGAGTTTCTGCTCCGGCAGATAAGAAAAATCAACATCCTTCAGTGTTACTTTTCCTTCCACCTGATCCACTATAACTGCATCAGCATCATCCGGAATCTCCACATCTTCTTCAATTAGTTCAAAAATACGTGCCGCACAGGCAAGCGCATTCTGTAATTCAGTAATAACACCTGAAATCTCATTAAACGGCTTCGTATACTGGTTTGCATAACTTAAAAAGCAGGAAAGTCCACCGACAGACATGCCTCCTGAAATAACACTCAAAGCTCCCGTCAATGCAACGCCGGCATACACCAGACTGTTTACGAATCTGGTACACGGATTTGTCAGAGAAGAGAAAAATGTTGCACGCAGAGAACAGCTCTGTAACCGGTCGTTAATTTCGTCAAACTGCTCCAGTGCTTCATCCTCATGGGAAAATGCCTGTACGATCTTCTGATTTCCTACCATCTCATCGATCAGAGCCGTCTGTTCTGCTCTGGTCTCCGACTGCAGACGGAACATATCATACGTCCGTTTTGCAATAAATCTTGCCACAAACAGGGAAATCGGTGTCAGTCCGACAACCACCAGTGTAATTCCCGGATGGATCGTCAGCATAAAGATCAATGTTCCGATAATCGTAACAACACCGGTAAACAACTGGGTAAATCCCATCAGAAGTCCATCGGCAAACTGATCTACATCCGCAATAACACGGCTGACGATCTCACCATAAGAATGTGCATCCAGATATTTTAACGGCAGTTTCTGAATCCGTGTAAATGCCTGATTTCGCACATCACGCACTACCTGATACGTTACTTTGTTATTGATCGTATTCATCAACCACTGCAAAACGGCAGTCACCGCTGCCAGAATTCCAATTTCAATTAAAAGCTTTAAAATATTTTCAAAATCGACATTTTTCCAGTCTACGATAAAATCAATGGCACGTCCTACCAGAATCGGAATATATAAGGTCAGTGCCACAGTCACTGCTGCCAGTACGATAGAAGCCAGCATCCAGAAACGGTAAGTTCCGATATATTGAAGCACTTTTTTTAATGTTTTCATCTGTGATCCGGATTTACTCACAAGTAATTCCTCCTTTTTTATTATTGTTCGCAATTCACGCTACTTCCTGTCTATAAGTAAATAGGTGGCTTTCTGTAACATCCTTACAGCCAGTAAAGCGGACATTCGCAATCCGCTTTCGCTGCTTGCTCATGAACGCAGTCGCTTTGCGACCTGTCAGTGGGAGCTTTTAACTCCCACTGACATAAGCATCCCCCCTTCCCCACCGCTTAGTGCTCCACGCACTTGAAGCTGGGGAATGCTTATTCTGCGTTCAATCTGTATAAGTTCTACGCTCGAAACCTTATTTACTTTTTTTGTACTGAGACTCATAAATCTCCCGATATACTTCACAGGAATCCATCAGTTCCTCATGCGTTCCAAGTCCGACCACATTGCCATCATCCAATACCACAATCTGATCTGCATACTGGATCGCCGAAGTTCTCTGTGAAACAATAAATAACGTTGGCTTGTCCTCCATCGCTCCAATCGCCATACGAAGTGCCGCATCTGTCGCAAAATCAAGTGCCGAAGAACTGTCGTCCAAAATCAGGATTTCCGGTTTTTTCACCAGCGCACGGGCAATAGTCAGACGCTGTCTCTGACCTCCGGAGAAATTCTTTCCTCCCTGCTCTACTTCTGTGTCTAAACCATCTTCTTTCTTTAAAACAACTTCTTTCGCCTGCGCGATCTCTAAGGCCTCAAATATTTCTTCTTCCGTTGCGTCCGGCTTGCCCCACTGCATATTAGAACGGATCGTGCCTGCAAACAATACGGATTTCTGTGGAACAACACCAATCCGCTCACGCAGATCCTCCAGACCGTATTCTTTGACATCTTTTCCATCCACGTAAACCGCACCGGAACTGCAATCATAAAAACGTGGAATCAGATTGACCATAGAAGATTTACCGGAACCGGTTCCTCCGATGATTCCGATAGTCTGTCCCTTTTTCACCTTCAGGTCAATGCCGCTGATTGCTTCTTCTGCTGCCTGCGGATAACGGATTCCCGCATGTTCAAACACAACACTGTATTTTGACGCATTTCCTGCACCATTCTGATTGTCAGAATTTTTTTCCTGCATTTCATCCAACTTGGCAGATTCTTTTCTTTCTTCCATCGCTCCGGATGTCTTACCATCTGCATTGCCATCTGTAATAGAAGGTTCTACCTCCAACACAGACTGGATTCTGTTTCCACATGCCACAGATTTTGTAATATTAATGATCAGGTTTGCCAGCTTGATCAGCTCTGTCAGAATCTGAGACATATAGTTATACAGTGCAACCACTGCACCCTGTGTAATGATACCCATATCTACACGGATCGCGCCAACCCAGATCAGTGCGATAATTGCCACATTGATAATGACATAGGTAAGCGGATTTAACAATGCGGAAATTCTTCCTACAAACTTCTGTGTATCCGTCAGCACCTGATTCTGTTTCTGAAATTCGGATTCTTCTTCCTTTTCCTTGCAGAATGCACGAAGGACACGGACACCCATCAAATTTTCTCTGGTCAGTCCAAGTACTTTATCCAGGCGGTTCTGTACCTTTCGGTAAAGTGGGATGCATGCAAGCATAATGCCAAATACAACCACTGCCAGCGCCGGGATTCCCACCACAAACACCAATGCCGCCTTCACATCAATGGTAAATGCCATGATCATCGCACCGATGACTACAAACGGAGAACGCAGCAACAGGCGCAGCGTCAGATTGACTCCGTTCTGCACCTGATTCATATCACTGGTCATTCTGGTGATCAGTGTCGATGTTCCCTGTGTATCCAGCTCCGCATAAGAAAGCTTCTGAATATGCGCAAACAGGACGTGACGTATCTTTGTCACAAAACCAACCGCCGCCTTTGCCGCAAAATACTGGGCAGTAATAGAAAACGCCAGTCCGATAATTCCAAACAAAACAAGAACGAAGCACATCTTTACGACGTAGCTCCGATCCTGATTGCCGATACCTGTATCAATGATCGCCGCAACTACCAGAGGCACAGACAATTCCAGTGTTGCCTCCAGCAGTTTAAACAACGGTCCTAACACAGACTCTTTTCTAT
>SKED01002333.1_pt1 | contig 13782 bp, 10 predicted proteins | sample 4826651 | NCBI WGS metagenome assembly SKED01 (sample SAMN11008818, study PRJNA524170) | human gut metagenome | biome: Human fecal sample; material: Feces; isolation source: fecal sample from pouch patient p19 | host: Homo sapiens | place: Israel: Tel-Aviv | collected 2016-06-28
TTACAAACCCACCGCAGGAATATAACTGGGGCGGTTCTTATATCCACGCAGCAACAGGAACTGATAATCCGGAACATGCAAAAGATATCATTCTTGCGCTGACAGGTAACAAAGATAATTTATTAAAGATTTCAAAAGATTACTCTGACTTTACAAACACAAAGAGCGGTATGCAGGAAGCTGCAACAGATGACAACTTTGCATCTGAATTCCTTGGCGGACAGAATCCATTTGAATACTTTGCACCAGTTGCAGAGAATATCAAAATGGCACCACTTTCTGCTTATGATCAGGGCTGCGTAGAACTGATTCAGAATGCTTTCAGCGATTATTTCCAGGCTCAGGTAGACTTTGACAAAGCAAAAGCAAACTTTGAGACAGCAATCAAAGAGCGTTATCCGGAAATCCAGGAGATTAACTGGGCAGAATAAAAAACCTCATTGATTACAAAAGTTCTATATAAGCACTTGTGTTTGCCAGACACACATGAAAAAGATGTGTGTCTGGCACAAATATGTAAGGGAAGGAATGCTGAAATATGAAAAAAAAGAAAAGCATCAGCTATGCAAAGTGGGGATACATCTTTATTCTCCCATTTTTCGTAACCTTTATCATCTTTTCTTTGATTCCTCTGGTAGATACTGTACGATACAGTTTTTATGAATATTATCGTTCAGGAATTAAAGAGATTGGACCAAATTTCATTGGAATGGCCAATTATCTGAGTCTGCTGAAATCAGATATGTTCAAATATGGAGCCAATACATTGATTCTGTGGCTGATCGGATTTGTGCCACAGATTCTGGTTGCTTTGGTTCTGGCATGCTGGTTTACAGATGCCCGTCTGAAAATTCGTGGACAGCAGTTTTTTAAGGTAGTTATTTATCTTCCAAACTTGATCATGGCTTCTGCGTTTGCATTATTATTCTTCACCATGTTTTCTACAAACGGACCGATTAACTCTATCCTGATGTCGTTAGGATGGATCGAAGCGCCAATAGATTTTATGGGTTCTGTACTAGGTACAAGATCTCTGGTTGGTTTTATGAACTTTTTGATGTGGTTTGGAAATACAACGATTATGCTGATGGCAGCAGTTATGGGTATCAGTATGGATATTTTTGAAGCATCTGAGCTGGATGGATGTAGTAGTGTTAAACGATTCTTTTATATTACATTGCCACTGATCCGTCCGATTCTTGCCTATACACTGATCACTTCTGTTATTGGTGGTCTTCAGATGTTTGATGTTCCTCAGATTCTCACAAACGGACAGGGAAATCCAGACCGTACATCTATGACTCTGATCATGTTCCTGAACAGCCACTTAAAGAGCAAGAACTATGGTATGGCAGGTGCACTGTCCGTATATCTGTTTATTGTCAGCGGTATTTTATGTATGATTGTATATAAGATGACAAATGACACAGACCCGGATGGTTCCAAGAAAGCTGCAAAGAAAAAAGCAAAAGAAGAAAGAAGGAGGAGATAAACTATGAAATCAAATACATCAGGTCGTGTGCGCAGTATTTTTGTTCATCTTGTGCTGATCTTTTTATCCTTCCTGTGTCTGTTTTTCTTTTACATTCTGATTGTAAATGCAACACGTTCCCATGCGGATCTGCAGAAAGGATTTTCAGCACTTCCCGGAAAATATTTTCTTGAGAATCTGAAGAATGTGGCAAATGACGGAAGTTTCCCGATGTTCCGCGGTATTCTTAACAGTGTTGTTGTATCTTCCTGCAGTGCTGCACTTTGTACATATTTTTCTTCTTTGACAGCTTATGGTCTATATGCTTATGATTTTAAAATGAAGAAAGCAGCTTTTACCTTTATTATGGCAATTCTTGTTATGCCTACACAGGTAACAGCAATGGGATTTTTACGACTGATCACAAAGATGGGAATGTATGACTCTTTACTTCCGCTGATCATTCCATCCATTGCATCTCCGGCAGTCTTTTACTTTATGTACAGTTACCTTCAGTCTTCCCTTCCTTTATCCCTTGTGGAAGCGGCAAGAATTGATGGCTCCGGAGAATTCAGAACCTTTAACAGTATTGTACTTCCGATCATGAAACCGGCAGTAGCAGTACAGGCAATCTTTACTTTCGTAGGATCCTGGAACAATTACTTCGTTCCTGCCCTGATCATTCAGTCAAAGAGCAAAATGACAGTGCCGATCCTGATTGCAACTCTGCGTGGTGCTGATTATATGAACTTTGATATGGGTAAAATTTACATGATGATCACTGTTGCGATCGTGCCAATCATTATTGTATATCTGCTTTTATCCAAATACATTATTGCAGGTGTAACACTTGGTGGTGTAAAAGAATAATGAGAATTAAGAACCCCCATAGAGAGAATGCTATGGAGGTTCTTTTCATGAGAATTATAATATTAAAAACAGGAGTATAATTATATGAAGAAATGGATTTACAGTGGAACTAGAGAAGAACAGCCGTCAGAGAGAGAACTGATGCATGGAAAGCTTGCCAGAAAAGCGGCGTCAGAAGGCATTGTTCTGCTGAAAAATGAAGGAATCCTTCCATTAAAGAAAGATACAGCTGCTGCACTTCTTGGGTATGGAGCAGAGAAAACCGTAAAGGGTGGAATTGGTTCTGGAGATGTTAACAACAGAAAGAATATTTCTATTTATCAGGGACTGAAAGAAGCAGGAGTAAAAATTGTAAGCGAAGACTGGATCAGCGATTATCACAATCGCTATGAGCAGGCGAGAGAGGCGTGGAAAGAAAAAGTTCTGGAAGAAGCTAAGAAAGTAGATAATCCTTTTGATGCCTATGCAGAGAATCCTTTTGCAATGCCGCTGGGACGTAAGGTGGCAGAGGAAGATATCTGTGAAGCAGATGTGGTGATTTATGTGATCAGTCGTATTTCAGGAGAAGGAAAAGACCGTCGCAAAGTAAAGGGAGATTACTATTTAAGCGAGAGAGAAGAGGAAGATTTACGTTATCTTGCAGAAATGAACAAACCTGTGATCCTTATTCTTAATGCAGGTGGTCCTGTGGAGCTGACAGATATTCTGGAACAGACAGACAATATAAAAGGAATCTTAAATATTTCTCAGCTTGGTCAGGAAGGGGGAGATGCCCTGGCTGATGTACTTCTGGGAAAAGAAGTGCCGGGCGGTAAACTGACAACAACCTGGGCAAGGCGATACGAGGATTATCCGGCTTCAGAAGAGTATGGGTATCTGAATGGCAATCTGGAAAAGGAAAAATACAAAGAAGGTATTTATGTAGGTTACAGATATTTTGACAGCTTTGACAAAAAGGTGATGTTTCCGTTTGGGTTTGGTCTTTCTTATACTATGTTTGAGATGAAGTGTTGTAGCATAAATATGGAAGAAAGTAAGATCAGAGCAGAGGTTCAGGTTACAAATACAGGAAATGAATATGCTGGTAAAGAAGTGGTACAGATTTATGTTACGCTTCCGCAGACAGAACTGGAAAAAGAGTATAAGAGACTGGCCGGATTTGCGAAGACCAGACTTCTGAAGCCGGGAGAAACACAAACACTTACTGTTGAGATTCCACAGAAACAACTGGCTTCTTTCAATGAGGAAACACATACATGGATAGTGGAAAAAGGCAAATATGGCATTCTGGTCGGAAACAGTTCAGACAAACTGAAACTGGAAGCAGTTCTGGTAGTTTCAGATGATACAGTACTGGAACAGATGGATAAAATCTGCCCGCTTCAGGAAGAACTGGAACAGATTTATCTGACAAAAGAATTGAAAGAAAAATCTGTGCAGAGACAGGAAAAACTGATAACAGCGCAGGTTCCGGAATATTATTTTAAACCTGCGATGATACCGGCAAAATCGGAAAATGCCGGAAAAAATCAGGAAAATCTGACAGAGGAAGAAAAAAGATTTGTTTCTGTTCTGGAAGACAGAACTACAGAAGAGCTGATTCCTCTGCTTTATGGAAAGATTTCAGAGAATATCAGTACTCTTGGTGCAGCAGGGATTCGAGTACCGGGATCAGCAGGTGAAACCTGCGGTACTTTGGAAGAGGATGGAATCCCGTCTCTTGTTATGGCGGACGGTCCGGCAGGTATCCGCCTCAGACAGTGGTATGAGGTAGATAAAGAGACAGACAGCATCTATGAAATGGGAGTTCTTGGTTCACTGGAAAATGGAATTCTGGAACCTGGTGTGCATCATGAGAATGCAGACACTTATTATCAGTACTGTACTGCTTTTCCGGTAGGAACAGCACTGGCACAGACCTGGGATACAGATCTCATGACAGAGTTTGGAAAAGCAATCGCAGAAGAAATGGAAGAATTTCATGTAAATCTGTGGCTTGCACCGGGTATGAATATTCACAGAAACCCATTATGTGGAAGAAATTATGAATATTATTCAGAAGATCCATATCTGTCAGGGATGCTGGCAGCAGCAGTGATCCGGGGTGTTCAGAGCAAGTCAGGATGTGGCGTAACAATCAAGCATTTTGCATGCAATAATCAGGAAGATAACCGCATGGGTGTTGACTCCTGCGTATCCGAACGTGCGCTCAGAGAAATCTATCTCCGCGGATTTGAAATTGCAGTAAAAGAAGGAAATCCTGTTTCTATTATGACTTCCTATAATCTTATCAACGGTATTCATGCGGCGAACAGCAAAGATCTGTGCATGACAGTTGCCAGAAAAGAATGGGGATTTGACGGAGCAATTATGTCAGACTGGAACACAACAGTTCCGGAAGATGGAAGCGTTCCATGGAAATGTGTGGCAGCAGGCAATGACATTATCATGCCTGGAAATCCGGATGATGATAAGAATATTCGCCAGGCATATAAAGAAGGTAAACTTACAGAAGAAGAAATCCGAAATTGTGCCGGACATCTGGTATCTATGATCCGTAGATTAGAGAGTACAGATTGTTGAAATGATTTTTCAAACACGCTCTAAATGAAAACAGATAGAATTCTGGCATATGCTGAAAATACAGTAATGAGAGGACAATATTAATTATTAAAATCAATCGGAAGACCATCAGAGGCCTTCCGATTGATTTAATGCTCATAATAACTGGATTTTTTATTTGCATCAGCAGATTTTCAGCAGATTTTCAAAGGAGAAAATCTCTTTTTCAGACATTAATTCTTCAAATCTGTTCAGGTTAAGATCTGAGTGTTCCAGTTCTCTTGAAAACTGATAACAGATACGGATCTGGTCATCTAGCTTAAACTGCCGGTTGTTTTTCAGATAGGTTCCCACATTTAATTCATGGATGAACAGGGTGCACACAACTGCCATTTTCACCTTGGCGAAGATCTCATCATCATAAACTGCACCGCAGAAATAGGTATAGATCCAGTAAACAAGAAGCTGTTCCTCCTGAATCTGCCAGTCAGGATAAGAGAAATCAAATTCACTTTTCTGCCAGGAATAAAGATTTCCGGAGTCAGACTGCGAATCTGTATTTCCATTATACAGTGGAGTCAGACAATTCTTTAAGTATTCCTGCCATCCCGGGCGCAGAACCTCCATTTCCGGGACAACATTTTTCCACATTTTTTTAAATAATTGTTCTGGTGTATTTGCGCAGGCAGATGCAGCAGAACTGTTTTCTATGTTATCTGCATTTATACGAGAGTAAATTTTGTTGCAAAATCTATCTCCGTATCCGGAATCTTCATGTCGTTTTCGCATTTCTTCCCATTTAAAGAGTTCATTTTTATTTACACATAACTGGAAATCATGTGCAGCAGCCAGAAGTTTCCACAGACGTTTCTGCATGGGTACAGCTCTGTCCTGGATGATATCTATAAGCATATCACGGGTGTCCATAAGTGCAGTGAACAGGAAATAATCAAAGTCATCATAGACTTCTTCTTTTGTCTTTTTTTCTTTTGTGATAAAGTGTACCTTTTCTTTTTGGGAAAGTAAAATCCTTGCTGCCTCCGGACAGGAGAGCGACAGGGAAATCTCACGCAGACCTTCAAATTCTTCAATATGTCTAGGATAATTTCTGCAGGTTCTGCAGAACATTTCCGGTCCTGCTTCTGTGTAGATATCACACAGGTTCTCTTCGTTGAGAAAAGCACAGCGTCTGTTATACTGGCGGAAAACATGTTCTTTCCAGTCAATATCATTGTGCAGGCGATTGCGGAACGGACCTTTAAAGTGCTGGTACTTCTTCAGTGTCTGATCGTCAATCACGATCTGCCATCCTGCGCAGCAGGTATCCGGACAGGCTCCTGCAATGCAGGAAAATTCTTTATAGTAGTTTGGAAATGTGTATTGCATGATATTAAATAGGATCCTTTCGTTTTTTCTTGAGTTTGCGGTAATTTCCTGCAGTCATTCCACAGGATTTGCGGAAGCTCTGAGAGAGATAGCTCTGAGAGGAGAATCCTGTGAGATGTGCAATATCTGAAATCCCATAATCAGTATTTTCCAGAAGTTCCTTGCACACTTCGATGCGTTTTCGGTTCAGATAATTGATAGGAGAAATCCCATAATATTTTGTAAATTCATGACTCAGATAATACTTATTAAGATGACTGAGTTCTGAGAGGTGATCCAGAGTAATATTTTCCCCGTAATTGGAGTCAAGATAACGCTTAATATGAGCGCACTCTTTACTTGGATGCTGGGCGGTGATCAGTTCAAATGGTGAATCCGTAATGCGCCGAAGCTGCAGGATCAGAATATCCAGCATATGACTGCAGATGGTTTCATATCCTTCAGACTGTCTGTCCAGCTCCTGAAACAGAGAATTAAAGTAAAATAACAAATCTGTTTTCTTTTCACGACAGTTAAAAATGCGATACTCTTTATGACCGTTAAAGGAAAAACATAGTCCGTCCACACCTACAGTAAAATAACTCAGAGGAGGACTCCCTTTGGAGATTTCAGTGTGATTGATATGTGGATTAATGATGACCAAATCGTCCTTTGAGATTGGGAAAATCTGATCCTCGATCAGAAAATCTCCCTGACCGTCACGTACATAGAACAATTCTGTAAAGGCATGAGAGTGAGGAATACTGGGCCAGTCACCCTCGTATCGGGAAGAAGAGGTATTTAAAAGCGTAATATTCTGAGCTGTTGGGTGTTCGGGGCTGAAACGAAATGATTGTGAGCTCATGGCAGATTCTCCTTTCTTCTGTTTACGGCAGATGAGTATATTTGTAGCAATTTTGTTGGCGGATTCTGAATGATAGTATTTTATATCGCAAAAGATATAACTGAGATTCTTCAGGATAATTAGAATAAGTGCATAAAAAATGATAAAAATAAAATCAACATCAGTTATTAAGGTAAAAAATAGAAGGCTTTTCAGATAGCTGATAACATATTTTCTATAATACCATAATTTTTTTGTAAGAGCAAGATTTCTAAAAAACAAAGCAAAAAGTGAATTGAAAAAAATTTTGAAAGAAAGTATTTTATAAACAGATAGACTGAAAATAATGTGATTACAGAAGCGAACGGACAGTAATTATCCGCTTGTCAGCAAAATGAAGGAGGTAACAGAAAATGGGAAAAGGTCGTGTAACCATACCAACTGACCTGGATGTAGTTCCACAGACACTGGAAATGATAGAAGAGTGGGGCGCTGATGCTATACGTGACTGTGACGGAACAGAATTTCCGCAGAAATTAAAAGACACAGGTGCCAAAATTTATGCAACCTACTATACAACCCGTAAGGACAATGCCTGGGCGAAAGCACATCCGGAAGAAATCCAGCAGATGTATATTATGACATCTTTCCACACAGCGGTTGCAGATACACTGGAGATTCATCTGATGGATCACCTCTATCCGGATATGCTTGCAGTCAACACAAGAGATGATGTCCGCAGATGGTGGGAAGTAATGGATCGTACCACAGGAGAGCCGGTACCGACAGATCAGTGGTCATATGAAGAAGAGACAGGAAATGTAGTGATCTTATCTGCGAAACGCTTCCATGAATATACTGTAAGTTTCCTGGCATATATTATGTGGGATCCTGTACATATGTACAATGCAGTAGTAAATGACTGGAAAGACGTAGAACCGCAGATTACATTTGATGTGCGTCAGCCGAAAACAAGAGCACATTCCCTGGAACGTCTGCGCAGATTTCTGGATACTCATGAGTATGTAAATGTTGTAAGATTTACTACATTTTTCCATCAGTTTACGCTTGTGTTTGATGAACTTGCAAGAGAGAAATATGTAGACTGGTTTGGTTATTCCGCTTCAGTCAGCCCATATATTCTGGAGCAGTTTGAGAAAGAAGTGGGCTATCCTTTCAGACCGGAATATATCATTGATCAGGGATACATGAACAATACCTATCGGATTCCCTCAAAAGAATTCAAAGATTTCCAGGCATTTCAGAGACGTGAAGTTGCGAAACTTGCCAAAGAGATGGTAGATATCGTACATGAATACGGAAAAGAGGCCATGATGTTCATGGGAGATCACTGGATTGGTATGGAACCGTTTATGGACGAATTTGCATCTATCGGACTGGATGCTGTAGTTGGAAGTGTTGGAAATGGTGCGACTCTGCGTCTGTTCAGTGATATTAAGAATGTAAAATATACAGAAGGACGATTTTTGCCATACTTTTTCCCGGATACGTTCCATGAAGGCGGCGATCCTGTGAAGGAGGCAAAAGTAAACTGGGTAACAGCAAGAAGAGCAATCCTTCGAAGCCCGATCCAGAGAATAGGCTACGGCGGATATCTGAAACTTGCCCTGGAATTCCCGGATTTTGTACAGTATATCAAAGAAGTCTGCGAAGAGTTCCGCACTTTATATGATAACATTCAGGGAACGACTCCTTATTGCGTAAAACGGGTAGCAGTCCTGAACTGTTGGGGAAAGATGCGTTCATGGGGTAACCATATGGTACATCACGCCATCTATTACAAGCAGAATTATTCTTATTTCGGAATTATCGAAGCATTAAGCGGCGCACCGTTTGATGTATCATTTATCAGCTTTGACGATATCAAAGCAGACAAAGATCTTCTGAAGAAGTTTGACGTAGTGATCAATGTAGGAGATGCGGACACTGCACAGTCAGGCGGCGAGAACTGGATCGACGAAACAATCATCACAGCAGTCAGAGAATTTGTATATAATGGCGGTGGATTTATCGGTGTAGGAGAACCGGCAGCACATCAGTGGCAGGGCAGATTCATTCAGTTAGATGATGTACTTGGAGTAGAAGAAGAACATGGATTTAACCTGAATACAGATAAATATAACTGGGAAGAACACAGAGATCATTTCATCCTTAAAGATGCAGAAGGCGAGGTTGATTTCGGTGAAGGTAAGAAGAACATTTATGCCTTACCGGAAACAGAAATCTTAATCCAGAAAGACCAGGAAGTGCAGATGGCTGTAAAGACTTTCGGTAAAGGAAGAGGCGTTTATATCAGCGGACTTCCATACAGTTTCAAGAACAGCCGCGTGCTTTATCGTGCAGTCCTTTGGTCAGCATCCGCAGAGGAAGAACTTCACTGCTGGTATTCAACCAACTACAATGTAGAAGTACATGCTTACGTAAAAAATGGAAAATACTGTGTAGTCAACAACACTTACGAACCACAGGATACAGTAGTTTACAGAGGTGATGGAAGCAGCTTCCGGTTACATATGGAGGCAAATGAGATCAAATGGTATCAGATATGAAAGATATCGGATAGATTTTATCTGTAAAATAGATTGAAAAGAAAGTCAGTGAAGAAATAACAGAACAGGTTCAGACGTGAGCAGAATGCTTTTGCCTGAACCTGTTTTGATGTGTCAATAAGTTGATTTTTGAACAAGCTTGCGTTTGAATTTCTTGTTTACGCATTGTTGTCGGTCGCTGTAGCCACCGGCATATAATTATTTGATTAAGCTGTTATCATCAAAGTAGTTGATCTGCATAGCAGAACGTACATCGTGAAGTGTCTGTGCAGCTTTTGCTTCAGCAACCTTGCTTCCCTCTTTGAGGATATCATATACATCATCAAGATGCTGTTCCCAGTATTTACGTCTCTCGCGGATTGGAGAAAGCTCTGCCTGGAGTACTTTATTCAGGAATTTCTTAACCTTGACATCACCCAGACCGCCGCGTGTATAATGGGCTTTCAGTTCATCCAGATTCTGATATTCAGGCAGGAACTCTGCAAAATATTCCGGTTTGCAGAATGCGTCCAGATAAATAAATACAGGGTTTCCTTCCACACGTCCCGGATCTTCCACACGAAGATGATTCGGGTCTGTGAACATGGACATAACCTTCTTCTTAACATCAGCTTCTTCATCTGAAAGGTAGATGCAGTTTCCGAGAGATTTGCTCATTTTTGCTTTTCCGTCAATACCTGGCAGACGTAAGCATGCTTTATTGGATGGCAGAATAATCTCAGGTTCTGTCAGAGTTTCACCATAAACAGTATTAAATTTGTGGACGATCTCCTTGCACTGCTCGAGCATTGGAAGCTGATCTTCGCCAACCGGAACAGTAGTAGCGCGGAATGCAGTGATGTCTGCAGCCTGGCTGATCGGATAGCAGAAGAAACCGACAGGGATGCTTGCCTCGAAATTACGCATCTGGATCTCGGATTTAACTGTAGGGTTACGCTGTACACGTGCTACAGTAACAAGGTTCATATAATAGAAAGTAAGCTCTGTAAGCTCCGGAACCATAGACTGGATAAAGATAGTGGACTTCTCAGGATCAATGCCGCATGCAAGATAATCCAGGGCAACCTGAAGGATGTTCTGGCGAACTTTCTCAGGGTGTTCAGCGTTATCTGTTAATGCCTGTGCATCTGCGATCATAATATAAATTTCATCATATAAGCCGGAGTTCTGTAAACGAACACGCTCGGATAATGAACCAACATAATGTCCAACATGAAGGCGGCCTGTTGGGCGGTCACCGGTTAAAATAATTTTGCTCATTTTGCTCTCCTAAAAGTAAATTCCGATTTTCCAGAGAGTTTCTGGAAATTCTCAGTTACTATTATTATAAGGCCTGCGAATGTTACCGTCAATGATTTTGGGGGAATAAATCAGGATATAATTTATTGAATATTTATGCAATAAATACATTTACAGAATTGATTAAAAGAAAAGATTCTGCTAGAATAATAAATAGCTTCCGACAGGATTGCAGAGATGTGTAATAGAAATATGTCATGCATTGCATGATAAAATAAAAGGAGTATTTACCATGCCAGTATTTGATTTCAGCGGTGCTTCAGACAAGAAAACAGGCGTACAGTCTGAATGTACCTACACTACGTTCCAGTCCAATGAAAAGGAGACTTCCCCTGAGAAACCGATCATGATCCTGGATAACAGCAGCCGTCAGTGGAAACATCATTCCTGCGGTATTTTTACTAATCCGATCAAACGTACATCCTTTGAATTTAAAGAGGATGACGGCGTTTTCAGTGCAGATATTATCAGTATTGATTCAAGATTTGTAAGTCTTCTGAAATGGCTTGGGGAGAATCATATCAATGTGCGCCTTTCAGGAGAGAATAAAGAGAATGGTTATGCAGTTTATAAGATTCGTGAAACTGCTTTTGGCGGCGGCACGAAACTTTCCGCAGAGGACGGATTTCTTCAGTTTATGATCGAGAGACTTCTTGCAAGCAGTGCACCTGCAGAGATTGTTGAGGATGAAGATGAGGAAGAAACAGGGGACGAGATGAAGCTGACAAGCATTCAGAGCATCACTGATTTTATGACCTGCGCAGGCAGAACCCTGCCGGATAATATCCGTCTCTGGGCGAGAAGAAACCTTGCAGTTGCCCGTTCACACGAAGTATCTCCGGAGGAGAGACGTCATGCTCAGAGAGCACTTTCCATCATGATGAATGTACAGTGGAAGAGCAATTATTTTGAAGCAATCGATCCTCAGGAAGCCCGCAGGATCCTTGATGAGGAACTCTACGGAATGGAATCTGTAAAGCAGCGTATCATTGAAACAATCATACAGATCAACCGTACCCATACACTTCCTGCATACGGACTTCTCCTTGTAGGTCCTGCAGGTACAGGCAAATCCCAGATTGCCTATGCAGTTGCCCGTATTCTGAAACTGCCTTGGACAACTCTGGACATGAGTTCCATCAATGATCCGGAACAGCTTACAGGAAGTTCCAGAATCTATGCAAACGCAAAGCCCGGAATCATCATGGAAGCTTTCTCGGCAGCAGGAGAATCCAACCTTGTATTTATTATCAACGAGCTTGATAAAGCAGCGTCAGGTAAGGGCAACGGAAATCCTGCAGACGTACTTCTTACTCTGCTTGACAACCTTGGATTTACAGATAACTATATGGAATGTATGGTGCCCACAGTGGGCGTTTATCCTATTGCTACGGCAAACGATAAATCCCAGATCAGCGCACCTCTGATGTCCCGTTTCGCGGTGATCGATATCCCGGATTATACATCAGAAGAGAAGAAGATCATCTTCTCCAAATACGTTCTTCCGAAAGTTCTGAAACGCATGAGCCTGAAAGCAGAAGAATGTGTAGTAACAGAAGACGGTCTGGATGCCATCGTTGAATTGCATAAAAATACAAGCGGTATTCGTGATCTGGAACAGGCAGCAGAGCATATCGCAGCCAATGCCCTGTATCAGATTGAAGTAGATCACCTGACAGGTGTGACATTCAATGCAGAGATGGTAAGAGAATTACTTTCCTGAAAAACTGAAATTATATGTCTGAAAAAATCTTGACATAAATAAAAATTAAGAGTATACTTTCAGACATCAACAGGATAAAATTTAGAAATTGCTGATAAAAATAAAATAAGATCTTCAGGGCAGGGTGCAATTCCCTACCGGTGGTAAAGCCCACGAGCCGTAAGGCATGATTCGGTGTAATTCCGAAGCCGACAGTACAGTCTGGATGAAAGAAGATAACAGTAGAGATACAGAAGAATTAACTGATCTGTGAAAGCTGACTGCTCTGGAATAATTAATTTATTCCAGAGCTTTTTTATATGAATTAAAGTGATTTCAGTGATGAAATAAAGAGTCAGATTCATCGGAAGATAATTCATATCAAATATTAATTACCAAGCCCTGGATGTTGAAAAAACACCGGGGCTTTATTTTATGGAATTGTTATAAAAGAGCAGGAGATGATGGATTGAAAAATATAACGGATATGGAACAGGACAGGCAGTATATGAAAATGGCTTTGGAACTGGCGCAAAAAGGAATGGGTTTTACAGCACCTAATCCGATGGTAGGTGCTGTGATCGTTAAAAACGGAAGGATCATTGGTCAGGGATATCACAGAAAATACGGTGAACTCCATGCGGAGAGAGAAGCTCTGGCAGCATGTACGGAAGAACCCGAAGGAGCATCTATATATGTTACTTTAGAACCCTGCTGCCATTATGGAAAACAGCCTCCATGCGTGAATGCAATCCTGGAGGCCGGAATCAGACGCGTGATCATCGGATCATCAGATCCTAATCCGCTGGTTGCAGGAAAAGGAATCCGGATTTTGAAGGATCATGGAATTGAAGTAACAGAAAATATTTTAAAAGAAGAGTGTGATAAATTGAATGAAGCATTCTTTTATTACATCCAAAATAAAAAACCGTATGTGGTCATGAAATATGCAATGACTATGGATGGAAAAATTGCCGCTTATACAGGAGAATCCAAATGGGTGACAGGAGAAGCTGCCAGAATTCATGTACAGAAACAGCGACTGAAATATACAGGAATTATGGTTGGGGTGGGAACTGTGCTGGCAGATGATCCGATG
>SKED01002338.1_pt1 | contig 13760 bp, 12 predicted proteins | sample 4826651 | NCBI WGS metagenome assembly SKED01 (sample SAMN11008818, study PRJNA524170) | human gut metagenome | biome: Human fecal sample; material: Feces; isolation source: fecal sample from pouch patient p19 | host: Homo sapiens | place: Israel: Tel-Aviv | collected 2016-06-28
TTCCCAAAGGAAAACGATCCGAACTTTTCCAGGTTCTGGATGAACTGGAGGCGGAAGGAAAAATCATCTGTAAAAAAGGAAAGTATGAAAAAGTCCGGAAGATTGCTACAGTGAAGACAGGTTCACCGGAACTGTCAGAAGGAACGTTTATTGCTCATCCGAAAGGATTTGGTTTTGTGGAACTGGAAGATCAGGAAGAAGATCTGTATATTCCCCAGGAAGATACTATGGGCGCTTTTCATAAGGATCGGGTACAGGTGAAAGTGAAAGAAGAACGAACCGGTCAGCGCCAGGAAGGAACGATTGTACAGATTCTTGGACATGGAATCACGGAAGTAGTTGGTACATTTGAGAAAAGTAAAAACTATGGATTTGTGATTCCGGATAATCAGAAGATTCAGCAGGACATCTTTATTCCGAGGGAACATACGCTTGGGGCAAATGATGGCGACAAAGTTGTGGCAAAGATTACTTCTTACGGTGGGAAAAACAAAAATCCGGAGGGAAGAGTACAGGAAGTTCTGGGAGCTCAGGGAGCCCCGGGCATAGATGTGCTTTCCATTGCGAGAGCATATGAACTGCCAATGGATTTTCCGGTAAAAGTAGCCAATCAGGCGGATCGAGTACCGGATCATGTGATTGAAGGAGATTTTCAGGGACGGATGGATCTGAGGAACTGGACTGTTGTTACGATTGATGGTGAAGATGCGAAAGATCTGGATGATGGAATCTCTCTGACAAAGGATGGAAATATTTATCATCTCGGTGTGCATATTGCGGATGTAAGCAATTATGTACAGGGAGGAAGTGCTCTTGATCGTGAGGCACTTCGACGGGGAACCAGCGTATATCTGGTAGACCGGGTGATTCCGATGCTTCCCAGACGATTGTCTAATGGAATCTGTTCCCTGAATCAGGGAGAAGACCGACTGGCCCTCAGCTGTCTGATGGATATTGATGCACAGGGAAATGTGATCAGCCATAAAATTGCGGAGACCGTGATCTGTGTCGATCGCCGGATGACTTATACGGCAGTGAAGAAGATTCTGGAGGGCGATGGGGATCTCCGGAGAGAATATCAGGATTTTGTGCCGCTGTTTCATCATATGAAAGAGCTGTCTGCGATCCTTCGCAAAAAGAGAAGTAACCGTGGCTCTATTGATTTTGATTTTCCGGAGAGTAAAGTCTTCCTGGATGAGATGGGAAGACCGGTGGAGATCAAAGCGTATGAGCAGAATGTAGCTACAAAGATCATTGAGGATTTTATGCTTCTTGCCAATGAAACAGTGGCAAAAGAATACTGTGAGCGTGAGATTCCATTCTTATACCGTACCCATGAGAATCCGGACAGTGACAAGATGGAAAAGGTACTGACTTTTATCCGCAATCAGGATATTCCGGTACACAAATCACATGAAGAAATCACACCGCTGGAAGTCCAGGAGATTCTGAATGAGATCGAGGGAGAACCTACGGAGCCTTTGATCAGCCGACTGCTCCTTCGTTCCATGAAACAGGCAAGATATACGACTGGGTGCAGCGGACATTTCGGACTGGCAGCTAAGCATTATTGTCATTTCACTTCACCGATCCGAAGATATCCTGATCTGCAGATCCACCGGATCATCAAAGAGACGATCCGTGGCCGGATGAATCAGGAGAAAAAAATGTATTATGCGCAGATTCTCGGGGATGTGGCAGATAAGACCAGTACGCTGGAACGCAGAGCCGAAGAGGTAGAACGTGAGACCGTGAAACTGAAAAAAGCGGAATATATGGAAACCAGACTGGGACAGAATTATGAGGGTATTATCTCCGGTGTAACCGGCTGGGGACTGTATGTGGAACTGCCGAATACGGTGGAAGGTCTGGTGCATATCAGTACACTGATGGATGATTACTATCACTTTGATGAGGAAACATACTGTCTGGTGGGCGAAAAGACCGGACACACGTACCGTCTGGGACAGAAAGTGACGGTAAAAGTATCACAGGTAGATCTGTCCACGAAGAGTATTGATTTCATTTTAAAAGAAGAAAACAGCTGTTTTAATAAATACATGGATTGGGAGGATTAAGAAATGGCAAAGGAAAAGGGAAGCCGTCTGATCGCGAACAATAAAAAGGCGTATCATGATTATTTTATTGAAGAGACTTACGAGGCCGGTATTGCACTCCATGGAACAGAAGTAAAATCGCTGCGTATGGGAAAATGCAGTATCAAGGAATCGTTTGTGAGAATCGAAAATGAGGAAGTGTACATTTACGGGATGCACATCAGCCCTTACGAAAAAGGAAATATTTTCAACCGGGATCCGCTGCGTGTGAAAAAACTGCTGCTGCATAAAAGCGAGATCCGTAAAATGAAAGGCAAGATCGCAGAGAAAGGTTACACGCTGGTACCTTTGAAAGTATATTTTAACCGGAGCCTGGTAAAAGTGGAGATCGGTCTGGCAAAAGGTAAAAAACTGTACGACAAGAGACAGGATATCGCCAAGAAGGATCAGAGAAGAGAGGCAGAGAGAGATTTCAAGGTTCGGAATCTGTATTAGGAAAATGGATTAGAAATTGGAATAATTGACAGATTGGATTGCATGATTTTGGATTGTGCTGATGCAATGTATCAATTATGATGGATTTCAGATATCATAGCATGGTTAGGAGGCTTTGCTTTCTCTGGTGATTGTTGCTCGGAAAAAGTGAAAAGTCCTGACCATACAGGGATATTTACAGAAGAAATCGTTCAGGTCTTGACAATGCTCTCTATGTCACATATAATAGAACAAGTACAAACAGAAACTGTCTGCGAACCATACAACTGTTTACTCATAAGATTTTATATGTGAGGGCTTGTACTGGTTTCGACGGGGGTTTTGAAGTTTGGGAAGCCATTCGCAGTTCTGGGACTGCGTCATCAACCTGGAAATTAAATTTAAACGCAGACGAAAATTTAGCGTACGCTGCCTAATGGCAGCTGTCGATTTCTGAGTCTCCCGCAGCCCAGATTCCGGCATCAAACTCCGCGGGGCACTTTTCCTTCAAAGCTTTGAGAAGAAAAAAGAATTTATGAAGCTACTGAAGTCTGAAGCCTGTCATCCGGCGCCAGACGGAGGGAATGTCAAAAGAATGACTGTAATGGGAGATGCCTGAATGGATAGGCTTTCGGACAGGGGTTCGATTCCCCTCAGGTCCATATTAAAAAAACCCTGGAAATCCTTGATTTCCGGGGTTTTTTGCCGTCTGGTGGAGAGAAAAAATGCCGTTTTGAACCGTTTCAAACCGGTTCAGAGTGGAAAAATTGGGGTCAAAATGGGGGCCAAAATCGAAGCTGAAATCATTTGAAAAATCTATGGTTTTAGAGTGTTTTGGAGTGCTTGAAATTAAAAAATGATAGTATAAGGCTGAAGTATTCGACGTATTTTCTGAATAAAAGTATATGAGGAAGGAAAACATTCTTTCTATTGCTGGCATGAAAAAATATCAAAAAAAGAGGCACTGAAAAAGGCAGAGGACATGCTCCGGAAAACGGGCGTTCCGCGTGTGGAGCATATGATGAAGGAGTATCCGTTCCAGCTTTCCGGCGGCCAGAGACAGAGGGTCATGATTGCCATGGCACTTGTATGTAAGCCGGAAATCCTGATCGCGGATGAGCCGACGACCGCACTGGATGTAACGATTCAGGCACAGATACTGGATCTGATGAACCAGCTGAAAAAAGAGACGGGTACATCGATCCTGTTTATTACACATGATCTTGGCGTTGTTGCAGAGGTCTGCGATGATGTTGCCGTTATGTACTGTGGCCGCGTGGTAGAGCGGGGAGATGTAAAAACAATTTTCGCCAATCCGTCCCACCCGTATACGAAGGGACTGCTGGGATCGATTCCGAGACTGGGAGATGCCGGAAAAGAACTGAAGTCGATTCCGGGAAATGTTCCGAACCCGAAATATATGCCGAAAGGCTGCAAATTTGCGCCGCGATGTCCATACGCTTCGGAAAAATGCCGCGAGGCAGAACCGGGATTTTTCCAGATCGAGGAAGGCCATATCAGCAGATGCTGGCTCTGCGAAAGCGGACAGCTCAAAACAGACCACGTAGAGAAGGCAGGTGACTAGGATGTCGGATACATTACTTAGAGTAGAGGATTTGAAAATTTATTATCCGGTTGCCGGAAGCGGATTTGGAAAAAAGGAATTCGTCAAAGCGGTAGACGGAGTTACCTTTGAGGTAAAAAAAGGCGAGGTGTTCGGAATTGTAGGCGAGTCCGGCTGCGGAAAATCCACACTGGGAAGAGGCGTCTGCAAACTGGAAAATCTGACATCGGGTCATGTGTATCTGGATGGCGAAGATATTACAGAATACAATGACCTGAGAATGCGTTCCGTCCGGAAAAAGGTACAGATGGTTTTTCAGGATCCGTATGCGTCTCTGAATCCACGGATGTCTGTTTTTGACATCATTGCAGAGCCGCTGCTGGTGCATCATCTGTATCAGGATAAAGCAGATCTGGAAAAGAAAGTGCTGGATCTTTTGCACAGGGTAGGACTGGATGACTACCATGCAAACCGTTATCCACATGAATTTTCCGGCGGTCAGCGTCAGAGAATCGGAATTGCCCGCGCACTTGCGGTAGAACCGTCTCTGATCATCGCAGACGAACCGGTTTCGGCACTGGATGTGTCCATTCAGGCGCAGGTCCTGAATCTTTTAAATGAACTGAAGCATGATCTGGATCTGACCTACATTTTTGTGGCACATGACCTGAGCGTTGTGGAATACATCAGTGACCGTGTTGGCGTTATGTATCTCGGTAATTTCGTGGAAGTCGGAGAAAAAGAGAAAATTTACAGCAATCCGATGCATCCGTATACGCAGGCACTGCTTTCCGCAGTTCCGGTTCCGGATCCGACGGCAAAAAGAGAAAGAATTCTGCTGGAGGGAAGCATCCCGTCCGCCCACAAGCCGCCGACAGGCTGCAAATTCCATACCAGATGTCCAAAATGCATGGAATGCTGCAAAACACAGGCGCCGGAGCGGTATGAAGTGGATGACGGACATTATGTATATTGTCATCTTTATGATAAAGAAAGAAGGGAACAGCAGAAATGAAGCTTTTTATCAGTGCAGACATCGAGGGCTGTGCCGGAGTGGCACTGACCGATGAAACACATAAGAAGGAAAGCGTATACCAGAGATTCGCAGAGGAGATGACCGAAGAGGTCGTTGCGGCATGCGAAGCGGCACATGAAGCGGGTGCGGATGAGATCGTTGTAAAGGACGGTCATGGAGATGCATCCAACATTGATCCGCTGAAAATGCCGGAGTATGTCACCTTGATCCGGGGAAAGAGCGGTCATCCGTACAATATGATGTATGGCATCGACGACAGCTATGACGGCGTACTGTATCTTGGCTACCATGCACCGGCAGGAGATCCGAATTTTTCGATCAGCCACACATCGACAGGAAACAGCCTGTATATTCACCTGAATGGAAAAGTGATGAGCGAGTGTATGCTGAACAGCTATACGGCAGCATCACATCACGTACCGGTGCTGTTTCTTTCCGGAGATGAAGAGATCTGCCGGCAGGCGAAAGAACTGATTCCGGGCATTACGACAGTGGAAACGAAGCATGGTGTCGGTGCGGCAACGTGGTGCAAAGCGAAAGAAAAAGTGATTTCCGAAATCCGCGAGGGGGTAAAAAAGGCAGTTACCGGACAGAAAAAAGAGTGCCAGGTGGCTCTCCCGGAGCACTTTACATATGAGGTAACTTACAAAGACTGGAAAAAAGCGTACACGATGTCGTTTTATCCGGGAATGCAGAAGGTAGATACCTTCACAAATAAGCTGGAGACAGATCGCTGGATGGATATTGTCACAGCACATTGCTTTGTTGTATATTAAGAATATAAATCAGATAGAAACCCAAAGAAAAGAGGATAAAACAATGGATATAGAAATGTTTGGCAAGCTTTCCGATGCATTTGGACCAAGTGGATTTGAGGAGGATGTTATCCGTACCATTGCAGATTACTGCAAAGAATTTGATGTGGAAAATGACGCAATGAATAACCTGTATGTGCGGATGCCGGGAACCGAGCAGGATTCCCGTCCGGTCATCCAGCTGGATGCCCATCTGGACGCATGCGGTTTTATGGTACAGAATATCCAGGACAATGGATGCCTCGGCATTATCATGCTTGGCGGCTTCCACCTGACCAGCCTTCCGGCACATGCGGTATGGATCCGCACCAGATCCGGAAAGATGGTACATGGTATTATCTGCGCGAAACCGGTTCATTTCATGACAACAGCAGAACGCAACAGCCAGACTCTGGAAATTGAAAAAATGTATGTGGATGTCGGAGCAACCAGCCGCGAGGAGGTTGAAAATGTTTTCGGAATCCATATCGGTGATCCGATGATGCCGGATGTGACCTTTGAATACGATGCAGAGCATGAAATCTGCTTCGGAAAAGCATTTGACAACCGTGCCGGCTGCGCGTGCATCGTAGATACGATGAAACAGCTGGAAAAGGAGCAGGCTTCTCTTGCGGTTAATGTTGTCGGCGCCTTTGCAGCGCAGGAGGAGGTCGGAACCCGCGGTGCAGTGGTCACGAGTCAGATCGTAAAACCAGACCTTGCCATTGTATTTGAGGGATCTCCTTCCGATGACTTTTTCATCAGCGCAGGACAGGCACAGGGATGCATGAAAAAGGGTGTTCAGATCCGTATTCTGGACAACAGCTATATTTCCAATACGCAGTTTATTGCACTGGCTGAGGAAGTGGCAGCAAAATGCGGCATCAAATACCAGGAGAGTGTAAGAAGAGGCGGAAGTACAAACGCAGCAAAAATCAGCGTGACAGGAAAAGCAGTTCCGTGTCTGGTGCTTGGTGTTCCATCCCGCTATGCGCACAGCCATTATAATTTCTGTGCAAGAGAAGATCTTGAAGCGGCAAGTGCGATGGCAGCAAATGTGATCCGGGCATTGGATGAAGAAAAAATCCGTCATATCTGCCATCAGGATGTACTGTAAAAAAATCGGATAACGAAAGAAAAAGAATGCCGGAAGCGGGTTCACAGGAAAGGTGAAGCCGTTTTCGGCATATCTGGTAAAAAAAGGAGAGTTTACAAGTGGAAAAACCGATCATTGGAATCTTGGGAAATACGTATAAAACACAGCCAGGACTTTTTTCGAGTGCGGAGAGAATGTATGTCAACAGTGATTACATCGAAGGTGTTCTGAACAACGGCGGAATTCCGATGGCAATTCCGGCAGTTGCCATGAAAGCGGATCCGGAAGGCATACTTGCCGTGTGCGACGGCATTCTGGTTCCCGGCGGAGAGGACTTAAATCCGTGGTATTATGGGGAAGAGCCAAAACCGCAGATCCAGACGATCCGTCCGGAGATCGACGAGGCCTGGTTTGCACTTGGACGGGCAGCAAAAGAGATGGGAATGCCTATGCTTGGCATCTGCAAGGGAATTCAGTTTTTAAATGTCCTGTGCGGCGGTGATCTGTACCAGGATATTTATACACAGAAGGAAACCACAATTTTGCATCTGCAGTCCCTGGAGCGGTCGTATCTGCATCACCATGTGGAAATTAAAGAGGGAACCCATCTGGCAGAAATCCTCGGGGCAGGTACCCATGCGGTAAACTCCATGCATCATCAGGCAGTCCGTACGCCGGGAGAGGACATCCTGGTTTCAGCAACGGCGCCGGATGGTACGATCGAGGCGATTGAAAGCAGCAACGGACAGATTGTGGGCGTACAGTGGCATCCGGAAGGGCTGATTCACACAGCGCCGGAGATGAACCGTCTTTTTGCGGATCTGGTAGAAAGAAGCTGCAGGTACAGAGAAAAAAGGTAACGATTTGGAACCATGTAAGAGAAAAGAAAAACCGGGATGGGACTTTTGAACCGTTACGAAAAAATGAGAATGGATAAAGATGCGATTCCAAAAGCAGAGAGCAGGAATCGTTCGGGAGGCAAAAAAGAATGAACAGAACAATAAGAGTATCGGCGGCAGGTGATATTCTGATTATGAAACGGCTTCTGCCGGGATATCAGGATGTTTTGCCGATTCGCGAATTTCTGATGCAGGGAGAGGTTCGGATGGCAAATCTGGAAACAACGATATCGGCCGGCAGCTGTTACGCATCGGCGTACTCCGGCGGAACATGGCTGACGGCAGATGCGAAGTGTCTGGAAGATACCCTGCGTTACGGTTTTAATTTTCTTGGGATTTCGAATAATCATACAATGGATTATTCCTATGAAGGACTGGCGTCTACGATCTGTGAACTGAAAAAAAAGGACGTGGCGTATGCCGGAGCAGGAAAAAATCTTTATGAAGCATCGCGTCCTGCCATTCTGGACACAACGGCGGGACAGATTGCGGTGATTGATATCTGTTCTACCTTTGAGAATGCAGCCAGGGCGGGAAGCCAGACGGAACGGCAGCCGGGCCGGCCGGGCTTAAATCCGCTGCGCTTTTCGGAAAAATATACCATTACGGAAAAACATGCGCAGGATCTCGCGGAGATTGCAGAGGTGACCGGAATCAACGGACTGCGGGATCTGCACCGGCAGGAGGGATTTATCGCTCCGCTTCCCGAGGGTGTCATGGAATTTGGCGGGAAAATGTTTGAAATCAGCAAGGATGGAACAGAGGGAAGAAGCTCCAGCCCGAATCCGATCGATGTGAAACGCACCGTCGATGCAATCCGGGAAGCAAAGATGACATGTGAGGCAGTCCTGGTCATGGTACATTCCCATGAAATCCGCAAGGACAACGACGAGGAAGCGGATTATTTTCTGGAAGAATTTGCGCACGCCTGCATCGATGCGGGCGCCAGCGCGGTGATCGGGGGCGGAACGCATCAGCTGAAGGGAATCGAACTGTATCATGACTGTCCGATTTTCTACTGTCTCGGAAATTTTATCTTTGAAAATCAGTATGTACGCCTTCTGCCTGCAGACTACATGGAAAAATATGGTCTGAATATTCATACAGCAGCATCCATCGGAATTGCCAGGCGGCAGGAGCAGTCCTCGCATTCTCTCTATGAAATTCCTGAGGTCTATCGGAGCGTGCTGCCGTATTTCGAAATCTGTCAGGGAAAATGCACACATCTGGAGCTGCTGCCGGTCGAGCTTGGTATGGACAGGGAAAATGCAGAAAAAAATATTCCGTATGTGGCAGACGAAAAAACAGCAGAAAAAATTGCAGAATATCTCACCCGCGTGAGCAGGAGATATGGAACAGAATGGGAATACAAAGAAGGAAGGATTGTACTTCATGCGTAAAAAATGGGAAATAGAAGACGAATACCGAAAGTTTTGCCGGAACAACAAAGAACTTGCGCTGCAGACGCTGCGGGAGCTGACACTGACCCCGACGGAAACGGGAAAAGAGGAGCAGAGAATCGCATACTGTGTGGAGTGGATGAAACGGCAGGGCATGGAATCGGTTCATACGGATGAGCTTGGAAATGTAATCTGGGAGTATCGGCCGGAACAGAAAAAGAAGGTTCTGTATACGGCGCATCTGGACACCGTGTTTTCGCTGGAGGAACCGCTGGAAATCAAAGAAGACGGAATGATCTGGCGTTGTCCCGGTATCACAGACGATACCGTGAATGTCGTGATGCTTCTGATGGCGGCAAAATACGTTCATGAGACAGAGCCGGAACTTCCCTGTGGTCTGATTTTTGCATCGGATCTGGGAGAAGAAGGGCTTGGCAATCTCTGCGGCGTCCGCGCACTTGTCGACCATTATGAAGAAAATCTGTGCGGAATGGCAGCCTTTGATCTGTATCGGGATAAAATGTATCCCATCTGCATCGGATCTGTCCGATATCGGATTTCGGCAAAAACAAAGGGCGGTCATTCCTTTCTGAATTTCGGAAGAAAAAATGCCATTGCAGAGCTTGCGGGCCTGATCGGAGAGCTTTACCGTTTTCAGACGGATGCAGCATCTCATACGACATACAATGTGGGAAAAATAGAGGGAGGAACCTCTGTCAATACGATTGCGCAGGATGCCTTCATGCTGTTTGAATTCCGTTCGGAAGATTACCGGAGTCTGGAAGCCTGCGAAACATATCTGGAGGAGACCATAGCAGCACGCCAGAGTGAGGAGGTACAGTATTCCTGTGAGCTCGTCGGAAAGCGGCCGTGCGCAAGAGAAACCGATCCTGTCCAGATGGCGCGTATGACGCGGTGTGCACAGAAAACGCTGAAGGCAGCCGATGGGGAAGAGCCGGTATGCTCCGAAGCATCCACAGACTGTAATATCCCATTGTCGCGGCATATTCCTGCCATCTGCGTTGGTTTCTGCCGGGGCGGGGGAGCACATACCAGAGAAGAATGGCTCGATGCCGCCAGCGTAGAAGATGGCATGTGTGCAGCAGCAGCACTCGTATGCCGGCTTCCCTGGATGTGCTGTGAGAGCAGAATCGTTGTAAGGGACGGGATAGAGGATCAAAAAGAGAGAGAAGAAATCCGGCAGCTGCTGGAGCTGTGCGATCAGGATTTTGTTCCGCCGCTTTCCCACCGCAACAGTACATCCCAGACGAACTGGGCCGAGACAGAAGAAAAGACGGATGGAATTGCAGAATATCTGGAGAATATCTGCAGTCAGCATGTGGTGCTGTGGAAGAAAGAGGGAGTTGTGCGGGCCTTTATGACCTGGAAGGATCATTTTAACTGTGAGAATCTGGAAGCATATCCGGATTCCTGCTATCTGACCACCCTCTGCGTCTGGCCGGATTACCGGGGACAGGGAATTTCGGAGGTAATGTATGCAGAAGCAGAAAAGGACATCGCGGCAAAATTTCCGGGAAGCCGGATTACTCTCCGTACCTGGTCTACAAACGGGGCACAGGAGCATATTTTGGACAAACTGGGATATGGTCTTGTCAGGCGGCTGAAGGATGACCGGGGAGAAGGAATTGATACGGTTTATTTTGTAAAAAAGGAAGAAAACGACAGATAACATGGTGCTTGCAAATCGCAGCTTATAGTGTCATAATCGGAAGCATAAGACAGCAAAAGGAGGGCTATAGCTATGCCTTGTACAACCATTTTAGTTGGAAAGAAAGCATCGTATGACGGTTCCACCATGATCGCGCGAAATGACGATTCCGGTGCGGGTCATTATACATCGAAAAAATTTGTGGTGATTCACCCGGAGGAGCAGGCGAGAACATATAAAACCGAGATTTCTCATCTGACCATCGAGCTTCCGGACAATCCGATGCGGTACACTGCAGTGCCAAATGCAGAAAAAGGCGAGGGTGTCTGGGCAGCAAGCGGCGTAAATGCAGCGCAGGTCGGTATGACTGCGACCGAGACAATCACATCGAATCCGCGTGTGCTGGGGGCTGATCCGCTTGTTGTTTATCAGCCGGCGGAAGACGGAAAAGAAGAGGTTCCGGGCGGAATCGGCGAGGAGGACCTTGTTTATATTGTTCTTCCTTATATTAAAAGTGCCAGGGAAGGTGTCAAAAGACTGGGCAGTCTGCTGGAGCAGTATGGTACATACGAGATGAACGGCATTGCATTTCAGGACCACGATGAGATCTGGTGGCTGGAGACGATCGGCGGCCATCACTGGATGGCAGTGAAAGTGCCGGATGACCATTATGTAGCCATGCCGAACCAGCTTGGCATCGACCATTTTGATCTGGAGGATGCACTCGGCGAGCAGAAGGAATATATGTGCTCAGCGGATTTGAAAGAATTTATTGAAACATATCATCTGGATCTTTCTATGGACGGAAATTTTAATCCGCGCGATGCCTTCGGAAGCCACGACGATTCCGATCACGTTTACAATACACCGCGTGCCTGGTTCATGGAGCGCTATCTGAACCCGCACACGAAAAAATGGGACGGACCGGATGCCGATTACACACCGGTATCCGATGATATTCCGTGGATGATGGTTCCGGAGAAGAAGATCACCGTAGAGGATGTGAAATATGTACTGTCCTCCCACTATCAGGGAACACCGTACGACCCGTATGCCGCATACGGCGATAAATCATGGAAGGGAGCATACCGCTCCATCGGTGTCAACCGGACCGATTTCCTTTCTGTCATCCAGATGCGCCCGGATCACAAAGGAGACAACGGCATTCTGCAGTGGATTGCGTTTGCGTCAAATGCGTTCAATGTGCTGGTTCCGTTCTACACCGATGTGACGACAACACCGGAGTATCTTTCCAACACAACGGGAGAGGTTTCCACAGATAACTTCTACTGGGAAAGCCGCATGGTGGCAGCAATGGCAGATGCGTCCTATAAGTCTTCTATCTTCCACATTGAGCGGTATCAGGAAAAGGTGATGGCAAAAGGCCATGCATTGATCCATCAGTACGATGCGCTGCTTGCAGGGGAGACAGACGAAACAAAGCAGACACAATTGAGAGAAGAAGCAAACAACAAAATCGCTGAAATGCTGAAAAAAGAGACGGGTGCAACACTGCACAAGGTACTCTTTGAACTCAGCAACCAGATGAAAAACGCATATTCCAGATCGGATGCGTAAGGTTTTTTCAAGCAAAGACTACGGGAGTACACAGAATGGTTCTGTGCGCAGGAAAAACTGTGCGCAGAACCATTTCCTGTCCGGAACCGCCTCGAACAAAAACTCTCCATGAGGGCTGCGGATGTTACAGTTCATTTTAAGTGGCGTTAGGGGTTTTGTGTTATACTCAAAATATCTTTTTAAAATCCGGAAAAAACGTCTGTCCGAAAAAATCCAATTTTTCAAAAATTCGACATACTATAAATGTAACTGTTAATAAGTCTTTAGAAAGGAGGGGGTCAAAATGAAAATTTGGACACCGATTCCAGTAGAAACAAAAAAAGCGTTAGAAAGGGGGGAATGTGTGGGGCAAACAATTCAAGATTCTCCGTGGGAGGTCAGCGTTGAATCTGTGATTGGATATGAATTTGTAAGAGATATGCAGATCAAAAAAACAAAGATTTTTCCGCCGTCAAGAGAAGCTATTCCAATCGTTGGTTGGCTTAAATATATGGGAGAATCTGCGCATCCAAATCATGATGATGACTTTTTAATATGCGAGAACATCAAATATTGAATATGTAGGGTTAGACGTTCCTCGAGAGCAGATTATGTTGAGTGATGCAATCGCATGGGAATTTATTATGACGGGAGAATACTATTCTGCTTCGGATACTCTTGAAGCGTTAGATATTGAGTTGGAAAATTTCCGGAATTTAAATGTATTTGAGCGGGTTTACACGATTAAACGTTCGTGGGAAAGGGCTTTCGATGTAGATCCATATGCAGATTTTGTTTTCGGTAGCTTTTGGACAATCGAGCCTTGGATGTTAATCCGGGGAGAAGACAGCGAAATTTAATCCAATATTTGTGCTTTGAGATTAAATTTCAATATAACAGAACTAATGTTAGAAGATGCAGTCAGGTTAAACTGGCTGCATTTTTAGCGAAATTGGTTAGTACGGAGTCAGTTTTTTCTTTTTATTTGCAGGACCTTTGCCAATGCTCTTAAAATCAAATAGGAAGGATTCATTTTTCCCTTTTCGATATTGGCGATTTGCTTTACAGAAACATGGCTCAGATCAGAAAGTTCTTGTTGTGTCAGTTCTTTATTCTTTCGGGCTTCCCGCATTTTCTGCCCTAAAGCAGTTAAATCATCAATCGGCATAATCGTTCACCTCAATAATATTGTATCGTTCCGGTTTGTGTAAAGG
>SKED01002346.1_pt1 | contig 13715 bp, 13 predicted proteins | sample 4826651 | NCBI WGS metagenome assembly SKED01 (sample SAMN11008818, study PRJNA524170) | human gut metagenome | biome: Human fecal sample; material: Feces; isolation source: fecal sample from pouch patient p19 | host: Homo sapiens | place: Israel: Tel-Aviv | collected 2016-06-28
GATGGACAGACCTGCGAACGGGAAAGGTCAAGAATCAGTGGATTCTTCTCGGCGTGATTCTGGGAGTTGTGTTGAGGAGAGCGGAATTCTTTCCCGGAGCTGTGTTGTTTGGAGTGACGGGCTTTCTGCTGTTTCGTTTTCGGATGATGGGAGCAGGAGACGGAAAACTTGCGTCTTTGGTCGGCGGGTATCTTGGCATCTGGCAGGGGTGTTTGGCGATTGGACTTGGACTTTTGATTGCATGTCTTTGGTCAATCTGGACGATCGCGAGGGCAGGACCGGTGAAAGCTGGTTTGGGAGAGCGTTTTCTTCGCTTGTTTCGATACGCTCAGACTGTGAGGCGGACGGGACAGATCGAACCCTATGTCCAATTTGAGCAGATGACGAAACAGGAGAAGATTCCTCTCGGGGCATGTCTGGCGATGGGAGTTTTTATCTATGAGATCATTATCTTTCTGAGTAGTCGGATGAATTGAATAAATGAAATGTGGCGAGTAGAGTCTAAGCATGCAGAGTGGTATCGAATATGGGCATAGAGTTATGCCGGAGAAATTATGAAGGAGAAACTCGTGTGACAACGGGCAGGTGTGAAGATGGGCGAGTATGAAGCTGGGAAAGTGTGACAACAGAACAGATAAGTAAAAATGAGATAGGGAGGTGCGAATGAATAAGAGAATCATGGCGGTCTATGATGTGGACCCATTCTATGCGGAGCGATTTTCAGAGTTTATCAACCAGAAGGAATCGACTCCATTTATGGCGATTGCGTTTACAAGTCTGGCGCGCTTAAAAGCATTTGCGCAGAGACAGCAGATTGAGATCCTGCTTGCGGGAGATGAGGTCGCAGATCAGGAACTTGAGGATCTCGGCATTCATCAGATTGTGAGACTCTCGGAGGTCACGATGGTGAAGACGGGAACACCGGCAGTCTATAAGTATCAGGCATCGGACAGTATTTTGAGAGAGGTTATGGCATGTTATCAGACCGGAGATCGGGAAGAGCAAATGACAGCTATGGGGACGAGAAGCCGGGTGATCGGGGTGTATTCTCCGATTGGACGATGCGGAAAGACCGGATTTGCCGTCACACTCGGTCAGGTGCTTGCAAAAGACAGCAAGGTACTGTTTTTGAGTCTGGAAGAGTTTTCTGGTTTTTCTCAGATGATGGGGACGCAGTATTCTGGAAGTTTTTCGGATCTCGTCTATTACAGTCGCCAGGGAGAATTTGATCGAATGAGGCTTGGAAGTGTGATCTATGACTATGGGGGACTTGACTATGTACCGCCGGTTGCCTATGCGGAGGATCTCGCGCAGATGGAGGGCGCAGAGGTGGCCGGTCTGATCGAGAAGATCGCGAGAGAGTGCGGGTATGATGTATTGATTGTGGATGTCGGTCATTTTCTCAGAAATGTGGAGGCAGTTCTTGCAGTTAGTGATGTTGTGTATGCGCCGATCCGTAAAGATATTGTATCAGAGACAAAGATTCAGGATTGGAGGCAGTATCTCGAGGATTCAGGGCGAATGAATCTCTCGGAGAAGATTCGGATTTTGAGACTTCCGATGCCTGCGGACTGCATGTCTGCCGGAGAGTATTTTGAACAGTTGCTCTGGGGACCGGTCGGAGACTTTGTGAGGGAGATGACCGGAAGAGCGGAAAAAGGGATGAGAGATTGATCGAGAGAGGAAGGTGAGAAAAGGAGAATACCAGAAATATTAGGAGTTGAAGATGCGCAAAGAGAATTCGGATGGTCGGAGTGAGACGGGGGGAAACAGTTAGAATCGAATGGAAAAAGAGAGTCGGGATGAAAAGCGGGAACATTTAGAGCAGATCAAGGAGAAGATTCGGATCCAATTGAGGGATCGAAGTCAGGTGGAAGACGATGTTCTCTACGCGTGTATTGAGGAAGCTGTGGAGGAAGAGGCGAGAGCGCGCTATCTTCCACTGGCGGGAAGGCTCGAACTCAAAAATCGCCTTGTGAATGCATTTCGGAGGCTTGATATCTTGCAGGAACTTGTGGATAACCCGGAGATTACAGAGATCATGATCAATGGAAAGGATCAGATTTTCGTGGAACAGCATGGACGGATTTCGAGATGGGAGGAGGGATTTGACAGCAATCAACAGCTTGAGGATATGATTCAGCAAATTGTGAGCAGAATCAACCGCGCCGTCAATGTGGCAAATCCGATTGCAGATGCTAGACTTCCTGATGGCTCGCGTGTCCATATCGTGCTTCCACCGATTGCGCTAGATGGTCCTGTTGTGACAATCCGAAAATTCCCGGAACCAATCACGGTACAACGTTTACTGGAACTGGGATCTCTGAGCGAGGAAGCTGTCGAGTTTCTGAAAAAACTTGTGTGTGCGGGTTACAACATCTTTATCTGCGGGGGAACAGGATCGGGAAAAACTTCATTTCTCAATGCGATGTCTGCGTTTATCCCGGAGACGGATCGAATTGTGACGATCGAGGACTCGGCGGAGTTGCAGATTCGTCAGGTGCCGAATCTTGTGCGCCTTGAGACGAGAAATGCAAATGCGGAGGGAGAGGGAGCGATTGAGATCAGCGATCTGATTCGGGCATCACTCAGAATGCGTCCTGATCGAATTATTGTCGGAGAGGTCAGAGGAAAAGAGTGTCTCGACATGCTTCAGGCGCTCAACACCGGTCATGCGGGGAGTCTGTCGACCGGTCACGGGAACAGTCCGAAAGATATGCTCTCGAGACTTGAAACGATGACCTTGATGGCGGGAGAGCTTCCGCTGATGGCGGTGAGAAGCCAGATCGCTTCAGCACTTGACATTATGGTGCATCTCGGGAGACTTCGGGACAAGAGCAGGAAAGTTCTCGAGATTGTCGAGGTGGGGGACTTTGAGAACGGGGAGATTCAGTTGAATCCGCTGTTTCGGTTTGAGGAGGAATCGGATGAGGGGCAGAAGAAGAGGGATGGAGGACGGCGAAGAGAAAAAGTCAAAGGCAGTCTTGTCAAAGTCGGCAGTCTCCGCTCCGTCGAGAAACTCCGTCAGGCAGGTTATCCAGTATGAGCATTACCGGCTATCGATGACAGAGTGTCTGGTGGCACTTGCAAAAGGAATTGGAATGTGTGCGCTGATTGCATGGACGTTTTATCGGAGTTTCGTTGCATTTCTGATTCTTCTTCCGGCGGGGTTCTGTTATCCGTTTTTTGAGAGCAGGCGTTTGAAAGAGAAGCGAATTTTGGCACTGGCTTCTCAGTTTAAGGAGAGTATGGTGATTCTCGCTTCTGCGCTGAGTGCCGGTTACTCGATCGAGAATGCACTCAGGGTCAGTCAGGAGGAGCTTGTGACGCTCTACGGAGAGGAGGGGATGATCACGAGAGAGTTTTCGTGTATGAATGATCAGATCCGGATGAACCGTTCGGTGGAGCAGGTATTGGAAGATTTTGCGCAGAGAAGTGGAATAGAGGATGTTCGGAATTTCTCGGAAGTGTTTTCCGTCGCCAAGCGAAGCGGAGGAGATTTGAGTGGAATTATGCGCCACACCGCAGAGATGATCCGGGACAAGATGCAGGTAAAGGAGGAGATTCAGACAATGACGGCATCGAGAAAATTTGAGCAGAAGATTATGAATCTGATCCCGTTTTTTATTGTGTTTTATGTGGATGGTGCATCACCGGGATTTTTTAAACAGATGTACCAGACGATGATGGGAAGAGTGCTGATGAGTGGGTGTCTGATTGTCTATCTGGTTTCTGTGTGGATGGCGAGGCGAATTCTTGAGATTGAAGTTTGAGACTTAAATTTTCCGCCAGTCATGAACAAAGAAATGCTGAGAGCACATTATGTGGAAACGGGGGAGACGGATGAAGTTGAGTAAGGAGCAAAAACGTTTGCTTCTTCCGGGACTCTGTGTAGTCGGAAGCCTTCTGCTCTATGTGGGTCTTACTTTTTTCTCGAAGGGGGAGAGTGAGATTGTCGGAAATCGTTTGGAGCGAGGCGGGTATGGGGATGGAAGCTCTGTCTATGAAGTTGAGGTTGATGGTCTTTTGGAAGAACCCGTTGATCTGGCTGTGGAAGTCGGACCGCGAATTTACACGGAGCAGGAGGCGGAGCGGGTATTTGAGGAGATCATGGAGGGGATGGAGGAGAAGATTCGAGGAAAGAATCCTTCTCTGATGGAAGTTAGGGAAGATTTGAAACTGCCGTCCCGCTGGGAGGATTCCGGGGTTCGTCTTCTGTGGTACTCGGAAGATCCAGAGTGGATCAGCGCGACCGGGAAGATTGAAAAAACGGTGGAGGAACCGCAGAACGTTCAACTTCAGGTGCATATGAGTGCAGGAAAATATCAGGCAGAATATCTGATATTTCTTCGCCTTATGCCGGTGATCCAGACGGATGAGGAAGCCCTCAGATCGGGATTGATTAAAGAAATTGCAAGTCGGGAAGAAAGCGCTCAGAGTGAACCGTGGATGGAGCTTCCTGAAACCTATGAGGGGAGGAGATTGACTTATCGGAAGAAAGAAGAAAATCTGTATGCGGTGATTCCAATCCTTGGAGTTGTGATGGCAGTTCTGCTTTTTAGTCAGGAGAGCGCAGAACAGAAGAAAAAAGAGAAACTTCGGGAAAAAGAACTGCTGATGGATTATGCGGAACTGGTGTCAAAGTTGATGGTTTTGATCGGTGCCGGACTGACGGTGAGAAGTGCCTGGGAGCGCATGGTCAGAGACTATGAGTCGGCACTTGACGGAAAGCGGATCAAACGTCGGGTCGCCTATGAGGAGATGCGTCAGACTTCTTTTGAGATTGCAAATGGAATTTCAGAGTCTGTCGCATTTCGGGAATTTGGTCGCAGGTGCGGGGTACAGCAGTATCTGAAACTCAGTAGTTTGCTGGAGCAGAATCGTCGCTCAGGCATGAAAAACTTGAGAGCCATTCTTACGGCAGAGATGGAGGATGCATTTGAGGCGCGCAAGAATCTGGCGAGGACAATGGGAGAGGAGGCGGGAACAAAACTGCTCGCACCACTGTTTATGATGCTTGGCATTGTGATGGTGATGATTATGGTGCCGGCAATGATGTCGATGGGATAGTAAACAGTAGGGAGCAAAATTTGGAGTGGACTTTCTTTGAGGTAATTATTGCAAAGTATTTGCGAAGTGTTTGAAAAGTATCAGGAAATAAAAGTATCAGGAAACATTGCGAAGCATGAAAAAGCATGGGGCTTGAAATGTGATTTGCAAAAATCAGATTGCTGTACATGCGTAAATTTCCTGAACGGTGACGAAATGAGAAAGGAGAAAGAGATGAGAAACGAGTTTGTTGAATTTATGCGTCAGGAAGACGGAGTTGGCGTGATCGAGGTGGTTTTGATTCTGGTGGTGCTGATTGGACTTGTGATCATCTTCAAGGAGCAGATCACAAAACTGTTAAACAATATTTTCAAGGAGATTGAGAAACAGTCGAAGGAAGTATACTGATGCAAAAACAAAAAGATGTGGGTGCTCAGGTCACAGTATTTCTCAGTCTGGTGATGATGTGTCTGTTTGCTTTCTTCTGTGTTCTTTTGGAATCCGCGCGGACTGCAGGAGCGAGATGGTATCTGAGGACAGTTGTTTCCTCCGCTATGGATTCGGTTTTTGCGCAATATCACAGGGAAGTTTGGGATTCCTATCGTCTTTTCTTTGCAGAGTATGATGCGCCGGAGAAGATGGAGGCAGATTTTGCCTCCTATCTTCAACCGTATCTCGAGGCGAAAAACTGGTATCCGATGGAGCTGGCATCTGTGACAGCGGAAAATCAGCTTTTTGCGGTGGACGATGATGCGGTCTATTTTGAAAAAGAGATTCTGGATTACATGAAATTTGGCTTCTGGAGAAGTGAATTTCAGGCAGAAGAGGCGAAAGACGTCATCGAGAGAGGAAAGGATGCGGTGGCAGTCAAAGATACTGCCACCCTTTACCGGAAACATGCGAAGCAGGCACTCAAACTGGAAAAAGTACTTGAAGAGATCAGCGAGAATCTCAACCGTCAGGAAGAGTGGAAAAGAGAAGGACTTTCCTGTCTGCAAGATTATGATGGCTCGGGATTTCGAGAACAGGCAAGGTCTTTGATCAAGGAGCTTGAGAAAATGCCGGATCTTGTGGAGAAATATCGAAAGCAGGCGGACAAGCTCGCGGAGGATCTTGCAGAGACTCGAAAGAAAGTCGAAGCAAAATCCGATGAGATGAGTGCAGAGAGCATGGAATTGATGATGGAGGAAATCCGAGAATATGAGGATTATGTCTCGGAAGACGGAGTTCGTCGGAGGGAGATCGAGGCACTCGAGGAAAAGTCGAGAGAGCAGATCGCATTTGTGGAGGAAGTCATCGAAGAATCGTTGGAAGTTGAGCAGGAGATCGATGACTGGGAGAGCGATGATGAGGACGATGACGGACCAGATCTTGAGGAATTATGGAGTCCGGTGGAACGCCATTTTCGGAGACTTGAAATTCCGAGACTTTCTTTTTCCTATGGCGTAAAAGATAAAGAAAAGGAGAATCTGCTTGAGAAAGTTGAGGAGCTTTTTCAGGATGGAGTGCTCACTCTGTTGATTCCGGGTGATCGAGAGTTGTCTGGAAAAACGGTAGACCTGAGTGAGGTACCATCCGCAGAGCATGGGGAGAGCAAGCGAAAAGTCGGAATTGCGTCGCATTTTATAGTCAACCAATATGATGGCATATTCTTTAGAAATTTCTGTACCGGTCAGAAGAAAGATCAGGGAGATTCAGGATCAGGAAAGAAAGAGACAGAGAAAAAGGGAGTTGAAGACGATCTCTTTGAGAATCAGTCAGATGATGAAAGCAGGGCGGTTCGGGCATTTCAGATTCAGCAGGGTCAGGCATCCGGAATAGAGGGTGTAGAAGTAAAATCAGGGAGGAAGGTTTCTTTAGATAAGGATTCGCAGGGAGATTCTAAAGACGATTCTAAGGACAGTGCGGAAGACAAAGATTCTAATGGGGATACTGATTCAGAAGAGACTATGGGAAATGCAAGTAATCACCCGACTGCTCTGGATTACGAAGTCGAATATCTGATTGCCGGAAAAGATTCTGATAAAGCAAACCTGATGGGATCGCTGGAACGTCTTCTTGCGGTGCGAGAGGGACTGAATTTGATTCATATTCTCTCGGATTCTCAGAAGCGTTCAGAAGCGAGAAAGCTGGCGATGGAGATCACCGGACTGGCGAGTGCTTCTCCGCTGATTTTAGTGACGACGTTTCTCGTCATGTCTGTCTGGGCACTCGGAGAATCTCTGATGGATATTCGAGGACTTCTTGCGGGAAAAAAGACTCCGATCTGGAAGAAAAAAGAAGACTGGAAATTGGAGCTTTCCGCTCTGCTCTCAATAGGAGAAAACAGAAAAGTTGAGGAGGGCGGTGGAAAGCGGGGACTTTCCTACCTGTCATGGTTGAAAATCCTGTTACTTCTCGGAAATGGCGTAACACAGGAATATCGGATGATGGATTTGATAGAAAAGAATATTCAGCTAGGGCAGAGTGAATTTCATATGAGAGATTGTCTCTATCAGAGTGAGATTTGGACAACAGTGGAAGCCAAGAGAGTATTCTTTTCACTCGGATTTGTGGAGCGTCAGACCGGAGGGGGAGATCCGGTCTATCAGATGGAACTTTTGACAGAGCGAGCATATTAAGCCGATGCTTACAAAGACTAAAGAAATGGTTAGATGGTTGATAAAGATGAATGGAGGCGGAGTGGCATGCCTTTTTCCATGGCAGTTTTTTCTTATATCAAAAAAATAAAAATCGTGACTCTCCAAGTACGAATCCTGATTATGAAAAAAAGATTGTGTTTGTATTTAAAGTGTTGTGAGAAAAAGGTATGCCGGTCCGTCTCCGCTTCGATGACGCTTGAGGCATCTCTGGCGTTAAGTCTCTTTGTCTTTGCATCTGTAAGTTTGATTCTGCCAATGAAGATTATGACAACTCAGAGACGGATTCAGGCAGGGTTGGAATCAGCGTGTGAGGATCTCAGCAAATATGGTTATCTGGCAGATGCAATTTTTAAAGAAATGGCAGATCTTATTCCGGGCGCAGACGAGTCGGATTTGGAATTTGGAAAGAGAATTTTAGAGACAACGGCAGTGATTGCGTATGGAAAGACAGTTGCAATGTCAAAAGTGGATACGGATCAGATCCAGTCCGTGTCGATGATTCATTCTTCTGTCACAGAAAATGGGGAGATTGTAGATCTTGTGATGGACTACGAGATTCGGATGCCATTTCCGGTTCTGGGATTAAAAAGCATTTCGACGACGGCGAGAAGCAGACGGCGCATGTGGACGGGAAAGAGCGGACTTTCCTCCTCGAGTGGAGGTGAGGAGGGCAAGGAGGAAGATCCGATTGTATATGTCGGAAAGGCGAGCACGCGTTATCACTTAAGCAGGGAGTGCCACTACCTTTCAAGTAAACTGACGGCTGTCCCATTTGAGGTGATTGGAGAAAAGCGAAACACGAATGGAGGAAAATATTACCCGTGTGCAGTTTGCGGATCAGGGGCATCCACAGGAAGCAGTGTCTATATTGCGTCGAGCGGGAGCAGTTACCACACGACAAGGGGATGTCGATCGCTGATTGCATATGTGAGAGCCGTGCATTTGTCGGAGGTGAAGCATCTGGGAGCGTGTTCTTACTGTGGAAACAGGTAGTGGAGAAAGGGGGAGGATATGCAGGATAACGGAGATTGAGAGACAAAAGATTGAGCAGGCGAAGAACAGGATTTAAGTCGACGCTCGCGGAGACTTGGTGCGTGATTTTGGTCAGCTCTGCTGACATCGTCCTATCAAAATCATTGTGCATCCACACGGAGCGTATAATTCAAGAGGGTGTGTGAAAGGAGGAATTTCGTGATAGGCACAGGAATTTTTGCCGGCTTTCTTGCCTTTTCTGCGATTCAGGATTTGCGAAAAAAGAGAGTTGCGGTATGGATATATCTGCTTTTTGGAGGACTGGCGTTATTGTGGGCGGGATGTCAAATTGCGAGAGCAGGAGAAAACTATGTAATTTTGGATCATTTGGCATCCGTTGTGATTGGAATCGGGATTCTGCTTGCGGGAATATGGTCGGACGGTGCAGTCGGTTCGGGAGATGGATGGTTTTTCTGTGTGACAGGGGTGATTCTCGGATTTTGGGAGAATGTGATGTTGCTCTTATACGGAACTCTGCTTTGTGGACTTTTTTCATTGGGATATTTTTTCTGGGGAAAGATTCATCAACGGGAGGGTGTGGGAAAGATGATGATTCCCTTTCTTCCGTTTGTGGCAATTCCGGGAATCTGGCTGATTGTCGAGAGAATATCGTGAATATTTCTATAATTCAAGAGAATCAGCCTGTCAACTCCAACATTGAAAGGAAGATCAGAATTGAAAGAAAATCCTTTTATAACTCAGAGTGGATGTTCCCCTCCTCTATAGGTGGGGGTATCACAAACTTTCTCAGGAGGGGAAACAATCCCCTTCTGAGTTATACGCTCCGCGAGGATGCGCAGTGATTTTGATAAGAAGATGTCAGCAGAGCTGACCAAAATCACGCGCCAAGTCTCCGCGAGCGTCGACTTGAATTTTGAAATTGTGTGAATGTAAAATGGATATCAGAATCGAAAGAGAAAAGATCAGAGATACGAAGAAAAAGAAAATTGCGAAAACAAAAACTGAGAGAAGAAACGTAGAAAAAGGGAAAACACATGTAGAGCGGATGAGCAGATGGTATCATGATTTGCCAGCATCCTACACTGTGGAGACTGCCGGAGTGATGGCAGTTGTCCTGTTTACGATTATGATTTTGATGGGGCAGGCGCTTAGGCTCAGCGGGGAGACAAGAGGAATGTTTCAGCTTCATGAACAGGTCGAGAGAGTTCGCCATGAACCGGAACATAAGGAAGATAGAACGATCTCGATTCAATCGAGTGGAAACGGATGGGAATTAGAGATCACTGCTCCAGTGTTTCGCCCGGAGAATTTTTTGAGATTATGGAGTCTTGCGCAGGATGTACAGTCTGGTAAGTAAAGGATTTTGTTTATGAAAATCAGTTATCGAAGAGAGATGAAACATAATTATCTAATTCTAGATTCGGAAGATCTTGAATGGGATGGGTATGAGTGTCGGATGCTTGTGGCAAATTCGATTGAGGGGATTTTGCGGTTTCAGCTTCGTCAGATCGATGAGAAGATTTACTTTTATTATGAAATTACGTCGAAACAGCCGTTGGCAAGAGTCTTAGAGGGAAGAACGATCCGAGCCGGGGAATTGCGCAGTTTTATTATCGGGATTGCGCAGATTGTTGATCGAATGGAAAAGTATCTTTTGAAAGAGAGTTCGGTGATGTTGACTCCGGAATATCTCTACATAGAGCCGGAAAATTTTCATGTCTGGTTCTGTCTCATTCCGGGGATTCAGCGCAACTTCCCGGAAGATTATTCTAAACTTCTGGAATATCTGCTTGGAAAAGTCGATCATCAGGATAAGGACAGTGTTGTTCTGGCGTATGCGCTCTATCAGGAGACGCGAAAGGCAGATTATGGAATGAATGATATTCTCCGGATTTTGCAGACTTTTGGATCTGGAAAACCGATGGGAAAGAGTGGTTTTATGCGCCAAGAACGCTCAAGTCCGGAGCAGGGGACAAGCTCTTGGGAAAGAGCGAGAGGTTCATTTGAAACTGGAGATGGCGAGTTTGAGGATGGAGAGTGGGTGGATTATCGATCAGGTGATGGCATGAATGAGGAGGAAGAGGGCGAGAAACGACAGAGATTTATTTTTGAAAATGTAGAACGGGAAAATAATCGGGATACCATGGATTCATCTGAATGGAAGACTGGAGAGCAGAGTGGAGATCGAATTGGAAGAAAAGAAAAAAGAGAGGCAAGGCGGGAAAAAAAACGAAGAAAAAAAGAAGAAAAGCAGAGAAAAAAGGAGATGAGACAGGAGAAAACCGGGGAGAACAGGCAAAAAAAGAAGAGTCTGTGGGTGCGATTTAAGTGTTGGTGGAAGCGATTGTGGGGACGAGAGAAAGGATTGCCAGATGATGATGAGGCAGTCTTAGAAAGCCAGTATCAGAGGGAAAATGAAGGACGATTTGCAGAGGGAGAATTTGCGGGTGAAGAGATTTTTCAGGATCAAGGATCTATTGGAGATTTGAATATTAGGGGAGATGCATGGGACGCGCAGAGTGGTAATTCTAATTCCTGGGAGAAGATGTTTGCTCCGGAGGAAGACGGACTGATCGGAACAATAGAAACTTCAAAATCATCTTCTAAGATAGATCAGGGGGAGATGGACTGGTCAAAGTGCTCATTCTCAAATGTTGAACAGGATACGCTGGTGCTTGAAGAGTTGAATTTAAATTTTGCGCAATCAAAAGAAAATCATCGTTTGCTTGCATTGGACCCGGGGTTGCCGGACATCGAACTTCGATATTATCCGTTTGTCATCGGGAAACAGGAAAATCTGGTGGACTTTGTGCTTGAGCGGGATGTGGTGAGTCGGCTTCATATGAAGATCGATCTGGTCGATTCGGAATATACCATCGAAGATCTGAATTCTACGAATGGAACATTTGTCGCCGGAAAAATGCTCGAGGCAAATGAGACTGTGACAGTTAAAGAGGGGAATGAAGTGAAGATTGCAGATTGTCGATATCGGTTTGTACTATGACCGGATTTTTGTGTGCCAGACAGAGCCATCAGGGAGATTCCAGTCGACACTTGCGGAGATTTGGCGCGTGATTCTGATCCGCGTTGCTGATATCTTCCAATCAGAATCATTGCGCTTCTTCGTTTCACTGTGGTTAGTGAAAAACAAGTACCGCTCCACTGGCAATTTGAAGCTTCGTGGAGCGGATAACTCAGAAAGAGATTGTCTCCCTTCTCTTGAAAAATCTTGTGATTTTCCACCTTATTTTATAGAGAAAGGGAGACATCAACTCTGGATTATCCCCGGCAACCATTGCAACTGTTGCAACCGGAATTTGATCCGAATACCTGCTCCAACAGTTTCTTTCCACTTGGGGTTGCGGCAAGTCCACCTTCAGCTGTCTCTTTGAGTGTGGAGGACATTGCGTCGCCGACCTTTTTCATTGCCCAGATGACTTCATCGGCTGGAATTGCGCTCTCAATTCCAGCGAGGGCAAGCTCAGCGGCAACGAAGGCTCCGGCAACACCGGAAGCGTTGCGCTTGATACACGGGATCTCTACGAGACCGGCAACCGGATCGCAGACGAGACCAAGAATGTTTTTGAGGGCGATGGCGACAGCGTGCGCGACCATCTCCGGAGTACCGCCGGACAGCTCAGTGATGGCAGCGGCAGCCATGGCGGCAGCGGAACCACACTCTGCCTGGCATCCACCTTCTGCTCCAGCGAGGCAGGCATTGTCTGCAATTACCATGCCGACGGCAGATGCTGTGAACAGAGCCATGACACAGTCATCATGGGAACAGCCCTTTTCTGCTTCCATTGTGAGGACAGCGGCCGGAAGGATTCCACAGCTTCCAGCTGTCGGGGCAGCGACGATTCGACCCATTGCAGCATTGAGCTCGGATACAGCCAAAGCGCGGTAGAGCGCACTTGACATCAGAGAGCCGGTCAGACTTTTGCCAGATTCAGAGACCTGGCGCATCTTGTAGGCGCTTCCTCCGGTCAGTCCGCTGGTACTTCGTATATCTTTTTCACTTCCGGGATCGATACAGGCGGTCATAACCTGATAGTTGTTTTCCATCTGACGAAAGACGTCCTCCTCAGAGCGCTCTAACTGATCCGCCTGTTGTTTTAATACCAGCTCAGAGATGCGGGTGTTGTTTTCTGTGGCAGTACGGACGATGGATGCGATGGTGTGATAATCAAAATGAAATTCCATAATCGTTTTCAGTCTCCTTCCGGTCAAATTGGTTTCAGCATGGTGCTGGAGTAGATGTTGTCCAGTTTCTGAATTCGATCATTCAGATCTGGATCAATCGTTCCTTCCAGTTCGATGGTCATGACAGCTTCTCCACCTTTTTCGTTGCGGGAAAGACGGAAATTACAGATATTGGCGCCGGTCTGTGCCACTTCCTCTGTTACGGAAGCGATTGTTCCGGGGGCATCGCGGTGGAGGACGATCAGGGTCGTGTACTGGCCGGTAATCGAAACATCCATGCCGTTGACTTTTGTCACTAAAATATTTCCGCCACCGATGCTACTTCCCTGAAGACTGACTGTGCGGTTATTGGCATCTGTCAGAGTAATCAGAGCTGTATTTGGGTGGGCACCATCAATTTCGCCGGTTGTGATTTCGACTTCAAGTCACTCTTTTACTGCGAGGTCGGGTGCAAAGCGAATTCTCTCATCATCGGTATTCATACCCATAATACCGGCGATCAAAGCCTTGTCGGTACCGTGACCACGATAGGTTTTGGCGAAGGAACCGTGAAGAAGGATGGAAGCGTGAACTGCCGGAGCACCGAGCAGGGCGCGTGTAATACGCCCGATTCGTGCGGCACCGGCTGTGTGAGAACTGGAGGGACCGATCATAACCGGTCCGAGAATATCGAATACATTCATCATCTGCGTGCCTCTCTAAAGTGTAAGAATTATGGCTAAAAGTAGTCATTGAGTATCCTTTTATTATAGACGGAAAGTCTCATAAAAGAAAGGAAAAAGGCGAAAATTATTAAAATCTTTTTCAAATAAAAAAAGACATTATTTT
>SKED01002347.1_pt1 | contig 13713 bp, 14 predicted proteins | sample 4826651 | NCBI WGS metagenome assembly SKED01 (sample SAMN11008818, study PRJNA524170) | human gut metagenome | biome: Human fecal sample; material: Feces; isolation source: fecal sample from pouch patient p19 | host: Homo sapiens | place: Israel: Tel-Aviv | collected 2016-06-28
GTTCTTTTACAAGTTTTCTTGCTTTATTGGCACGTTTGCCTTGTAATTTACAACTAAATACAGTTATTATCTGAACTAAATCTTCAACAAGTTCTTGTTGCTCTGTCTTTTCAGTATGATCGATGATCTCAATATCACAATCATATAGACTTGCAATATATTCAACTAATTCAAATCCAAATCGTAACAATCTGTCTTTATAAAAAACAACCACCTTGTCCACTTTATTTTGAGATATTCGTTTCATTAAGTTCTTTTCTATCTAAATTAGGTTTTACATTCATAACTTGATTTAATTGCTCATGCGAATAATATCTATATCCATTACTGAAAGTGTGATGTGGATGAAGTTTACCCTTTTTATCCCAATTCCTTAATGTTTGAGCCGATACACCTAATATTTTTGAAAATTTATTGATAGAATAATATTTACTCATAAACAAATTCTCCATATAATATTTATAATTTATTATAAGATTATTTTAACAGTTAAACACCTCCATAATAGATGTAATACGTTTTGGACAGTGATTACCAAATTTTGTACTTACAGCATCTCAATAAAAGCTGCCATTCTCGTATTGATCTGTTCAATATCTGCCTGTGAATAATCTGTCTCAACCACTGTGTACGGGATTCCTTTTTTGTCTTTCACTAATTTCTTGATAAGTGCGGTTTCCACATTATATGTATGACACGCCTGAAGAACAAGATCTACGACACCATCTACCTGAAAATCATCGATCAGCTCATCCAAAAGATCCAGACGATTCTTATTTGGAGACATACAAGAACATCCAATGTTTAAATATTTTCTTGCGAGTGCATCATATACATCTGGATTCTCTTCATCTACCATTGCTAACGGTTTCATTCCAGTACAGTTTTCAAAACATACGACAACTCCACCATTATCCTCAATTGCACGAATGACTTTCAAGGCCGCACCGCCAGATGGAGATCCGGTTACAAGGATCCTTGGTTTTTTCCCTATATTTTTTCCTTCTGTATATTCTTTTTCAATTTTATCTGTTACCGCATTGATTCTGTCTTCAAGACCTTCTGTGTTAATGTCAAAACCACTTCCATATACAGTATTGATCACATCTAATCCATTGACTGGTGCAGGATCATTTGCCATTACATATTGAAGACGTCTTAATGCTTTATTGATTCCATTTCTTAATTTGATCTGATGAAGAACTGCCTCATCTGTGATCGTTGTCTCAAATTTATCTTCTAGAACTTTCTTGAAACGAAGTAATTCTTTCTTATATAACTGGATTCCATCTTCTGTCTGACAGTTTGGAAGTTCTACGACATGAACTGGTTTAAAATCAGCAAGCATTTCGTACATTTTTTTCTTTCCATCGCATGTTGTTTCTCCTACAACCAAATCTGAAAAATAGAAGAAAGGACATTTATCTGTTTTGGCAAATCCATAACTTGATTTGATCAATGGACATAGGTTTCTTGGAAGATCTTTTTCTGCATCTGGGATTGTTTCATCTGATACGGAACATAATCCGACAACTGCTGCACCCATGGCATTTGGAATCTCTCTTGGAAGATAAGTACAAAATACACCGACAACAGGTATCTCTTTTTCTTTAACCTCCTTGATCGCGAGAAAAGAATTCTTTCTCTGCTCTGCAAATTCCTCAAAAATCTCTGGTAACTCTTTCTTTAATTCAACCACTGTTTGAATCCTCCTGTAAGTAAAAATTATCGTTTTATTTTGCGGATGCCCAAAACGGCAGCTCCAATTGCTCCTGTGTATTGACATAATGAATCCGTTGCTACTTCTTTCACTCCTAAATGATTGGCTAATGATTGTTTGATCACATCGAATTGTGCTAGTCCACCAGAGAAAAATACTTTTGGATTCGCTGGCGCCAATTTTTGTGCAAATGCAGCGGTTCGCTGACAAATAGATTCTACACAACCAAGAACAATATCACCAGGTGCAATATCCTGTGCCAATAATCCAACGATTTCACTTTCTGCAAATACAGCACACATACTGTTGATCTTCGCAGGCTTGGCATCTTTTATAAAAGTGTCGATTCTTCCAATCTCACTTTCGACTCGTTTCATCGTCATCTCAAGGAAACGTCCAGTTCCAGCAGCACATTTATCATTCATTAAAAAATCTGTGACACATCCAAGATCGTCAATGGTGATCACTTTGCTATCCTGCCCACCGATATCTATGATCATGTCACAATCTGGATTCATAAAAAATGCTCCAGCTGCATGGCAAGTAATCTCCGTGATCTTGAAATCTGCCTGATCTAACAGATTCCTTCCATATCCAGTTGTTACAATAACATCTATTTCTTTATGTTGTTTTTTTATCTCTCTGTAAAGAGCTTCTAGAGATTTCCTTGGACTGATCGATGTTGGGATCATCTTTGTATCTATTATCTTCGTATCTTCTAACAAAACGGCTTTTGTCATAGACGAACCAGAATCTAATCCTAAACTTATCACTGTATATTGACTCCTTTTGGAAAGTTTTTCGGGTAAATTTTATCATGAAAATGGTGTGGTTGCAATGTAAAAAAACATGCTTAAAAAAAAGAACTATACATTTTCATTCAAATCCTTTATAATAGTATGCTGTGAAAAATAGCAGTATAAAACTGCTCATCATGCATTAAAAAAAGGAGACGAAAGAAAAATGAATCAAGAGAAAAACAAAGGTGCGGAATACGACTTTTACGGGAAACTTCCGCTGCAAAAAGCGATTCTCCTTGGTCTGCAGCATGTATTCGCTATGTTCGTAGGTAACCTTACTCCAGTCCTTATCATTACAGGGGCTTGTGGTATTGCTTCTGGAACCGAATTTGCAGACGTTCAGATTGCGCTTTTACAAAATGCAATGTTAATTGCCGGAATTGTTACACTGATCCAGTTGTACGCGATCGGACCGATCGGTGGAAAAGTTCCAATCATCATGGGAACGAGTTCAGGATTTATCGGTGTCTGCAGCAGTGTTGCATCTGTTATGGGTGGTGGAATCCTTGGATATGGTGCGATCATGGGTGCTTCCATTATCGGTGGGTTATTTGAATCTGTATTAGGATTTATGTTAAAACCACTTCGAAGATTTTTCCCAGCTGTCGTAACTGGTACGGTTGTACTTTCCATCGGATTATCACTGATCGGTGTTGGTGTGAATTCTTTTGGTGGAGGAAATTCTGCTAATGATTTCGGTTCAATCGAGAACTTGTTACTTGGAACAATTGTTCTTGTGATCATCATTGCATTAAAACATGGAACGAAAGGTATCACAAGTGCTTCTTCTGTACTGATCGGAATTATCGCAGGATACATTATCGCAGGAATCATGGGTGTTGTACTTCCTACAACTGCTGTCAATGCAGATGGTGTAGAGTATACAAAAGCATGGGTGTTAAACTGGGATAAAGTTGCTCAGGCTGGATGGTTTGCCATTCCAAAATTTATGCCTGTAAAAATCATTTTTGATGCAAGAGCAATCGTCCCTGTACTTATCATGTTTATCGTAACTGCTGTAGAAACAGTCGGAGATATTTCCGGGGTTATCGAAGGTGGTATGGATCGTGAAGCTACAGATTCTGAGCTTTCTGGTGGTGTTGTCTGTGATGGTATCGGATCTACGATCGCAGCATTCTTTGGTGTTTTACCAAATACATCATTCAGCCAGAATGTTGGTCTTGTTACTATGACAAAGATCGTAAACCGTTTTGCACTTGCAACAGGAGCAATCTTCTTAATCCTGTGTGGATTATTTCCAAAACTTGCTGCATTGATCTCTATCATGCCACAGAGCGTATTAGGTGGAGCAGCTGTTATGATGTTCTCTTCTATCGTAATCAGTGGTATTCAGCTGATCACAAAAGAACCATTAACAATGAGAAATATTACTGTCGTATCTGTAGCTCTCGGACTTGGATATGGAATCGGTGCAAACAGCACAGTTCTTTCTGGACTACCTGAAGGAATTCAGTTGATCTTTGGAGGATCTGGTATTGTACCTGCGGCACTTGTTGCAATTATTTTAAATATTGCATTGCCAAAAGAAGATTAAATAAACTAATAAAAACAGCACTGCATTGGGAATTTTATTCCTGTACAGTGCTGTTTTTCTATATGCTTTCCTGCGTCTATTATCAGCTCATAACACCAATTTCATCCGGTACGATCACATCAGCTTCTGTGCATGCAAGGATATCTTCTACACTATATCCTTCTGCAAGTTCCCTTAACACGAGACCATCTTTTGTAACTTCAAAATAGCAGCGTTCTGTTACGATATCTGTTACACAATGAACTCCCGTCAAAGGAAGTGTACATTTCTTTAATATCTTAGACTTTCCACTCTTTTCACAATGGTCTGTTGCTACGATGATCTTCTTCACTCCGGCACACAGATCCATGGCACCACCCATTCCTGGCACCATCTTCCCTGGAATCGTCCAGTTAGCGATATTGCCTTCTTGGTCTACCTGAAGTGTACCAAGAACTGCTGCATCAATATGTCCGCCACGTATAAATGCAAAAGACATCTCATGATCATACACGCTTCCACCTTTGATCACAGATGCAGGCTGTCCGCCGGCATCAATAACATCAATATCTGCTTTATCCCAGCTTGGGGTTGGTCCACTTCCGACGGTTCCGATCTCTGCTTCCAGCCACAGATCCACACCTTCTGGGAGATAATTTACACACATCAGCGGAACTCCGATACCAAGATTTACAAAATCTCCATCTTTAAAAAACTTTGCACATCGTGATGCGATCAGCTTTCTTCCTGTCAATCCTGCCATATCACTGACCTCCTTCCGCTTTTGCTTTGGCTCGCTGCCACATTGGACACATTGGTCGTTTCTCACCGGTTCTTTCATAGATCATATCGATCACAGGTGCTGGAACATCGATCTCTTCTGGTCCTAGTTCACCCACTTCCACGATCTCTTCGACTTCAACGATTACCGTATCAGCAGCCATAGCCATCGTACTGTTTGTTGCTCTGGAATTCATTCGGAATGAAATATTACCTGCAGTATCTGCTTTCGTTGCTTTGATCAAAGCAACATCTGCACGCAATGGTAATTCCAGAAGATATTCTTTGCCATCGATCGTTAGTTTTTGTTTACCTTCTTCTACTTCTGTACCAAGTCCTGTTGGTGTCAGACAGCCACCTAAGCCTGCTCCACCACAACGGATTCTTTCTGCAAAGGTTCCTTGCGGACTAAATTCTATCGCAAGTTCTCCTGCAAACATCTGATCCTTGGCGATTGGGTTCAACCCAATATGTGTTGTGATCAAACTCTTAACTCTGTGATCTTTGATCAGCTTTCCGACTCCTTGATCCGCCATTCCAGCAGATACAGCGATCGCATCAATGTCTTTGATTCCTTTTTCTAACATTCCATCAATGATCTCATCTGCTGCAAATTCTCCATGCCAGTCTCCAAACATGATCGTCTGTCCATCATGAATTCTTGAGAGCGCTTCCTCTCTTGTTACAACTTTTGACTTCAAAGGCGTGACCTCCCTTCTATGTTCATGGTTTGATCCTGGCTTTATTCTCCTTTGAATTCAGCCTTTCTCTTCTCCATAAAAGCTTTGACTCCTTCTATAAAATCAGAAGATGCCGCACATTCACGCTGTGTCGGAATCTCACATTCATCCAGGTATTTCTTATAATCAGCAAGCCCTGCCTGATAAATCTGTTTCTTGATATTCTTGTAAGAAAGTAATGGTCCACTAGCAAATTTCTTAGCAAGTTTCATAACGGTATCATCTAATTCCTCCGCTGGAACTACATCATATACCATTCCGGCATCTTTTGCTTCCTGTGCTTTCATTGGTCTTCCTGTAACACACAGTTCCATTGCCTTCTGAATTCCAAGACTCTTAACAAACAGGTACGTTCCACCGGTATCTGGAACTAGTCCAAGATTCACAAATGCCATAATAAACTTCGCATTGTCTGCGCATACAACAAAGTCCCCTGAAAATGCAAGACTTACTCCTGCACCTGCTGCCGCTCCACTTACACTTGAGATCACAAGCTTACTCATACGCTTCAGACCATCGGTTACATTGCCAACTTTACTGATCAGAGAATCCATATTCACTTCTCCACCTTGTTGGATCAGGTTATAGAAGTATCCAATGTCTCCTCCTGCTGAAAATGCCTTTGGCATTCCTTTTAAAACAACAACTTTTACATTCGGGTCATTCTCACAAGTATCTACTACGTACATCAACTCGTCTGCCATCTGATCATCAATTGCATTAAGATTCTTCATATAGTTCATTGTGATGATACCAACTCCATCTTCTACAACGAACTGCAATTTCTCTAGCTTCATAGGCATATCCTCCTTTAAGTTGTTTTGATAACTATATTGTATCATTTTTTGTACAATTTGTGAAGCTTTTCGACAAAATTAAGGGGTTGACGAATCTCATTTTCTATAGTATCTTATAGCCATAAGGTCATATAACTGACGGAGCACGTGGAATTAACCACATGGAAGTATGATCATTAATCGCCGACCGTCTGGGCAATCTGTCTGGACGTGCGGCGTTTTTTTATTCTATTTTTACAACGCTTCATCGTTCAGATATTGATCCTGTTAACTTTTTACGTACTTGTCCTAAGTACGTATCATCCATAAGGAGGAATACTATGACAGTTGGTCATGTCCATTCCATCGAATCGATGGGTCTGGTTGATGGACCAGGGATACGAACCGTTATCTTTTTACAAGGATGTGCTCTAAGATGTCGTTTCTGCCATAACCCTGATACTTGGGAATTATCTGGCGGGACCGAATACACACCGGAAGAACTTGTTGCAAAGATCCGACGATTTAAACCTTATTTTAAAGAAGATGGTGGTGTTACCTTTTCTGGTGGAGAACCTTTATTACAACCTGATTTTTTAAAAGAGACTTTAAAACTATGCAAGAATGAAGGCATTCATACTTGCATCGACACTGCAGGTTATGGACTTTCTGATTATGATGAGATTTTAAACCATACAGATCTTGTTCTTCTTGATCTGAAACACATCCATAAAACGGATTATGAAAAAATGACAGGAAGATCAATGGATCGGTTTGAAGAATTTTTGAATGCTTTAAAAAAACATCAGACTAAGATATGGATTCGCCATGTCGTTGTTCCAGGAATTACTGACAGCGAAGATCATATGGCTCAGTTAAAAGCTTATATTCAAAAGATTCCTAATGTAGAGAAAGTTGAGCTGCTTCCCTATCATTTACTTGGTACCAACAAATATAAAGTTATGGATATTCCTTATTCTTTAGAAGGTGTACCTGCCATGGATAAAAAGAAAACAGAGATGTTACAACAAACCTATTTTGATCATGTTTATTTTATGGAGGAAAAATCATGTTAAACGAATGGAATGGATTCAACGATGGTGTCTGGACAAAAGAAATCAATGTAAGAAATTTTATACAGAAAAACTACACTCTCTATGAAGGAGATGACTCTTTCTTAGCTGATGTATCTCAGAAAACAAAAAAAGTCTGGAATAAATGTGAAGAACTGCTTGCTGAAGAATTGAAAAAAGGAGGCGTTTTAGATGTTGAGACAGATATCATTTCTGGTATCACGAACTTCGCACCTGGATATATTGATAAAGAAAATGAGGTGATCGTTGGACTTCAGACAGATGCACCCCTAAAACGTATTGTCAATCTATATGGCGGTAAACGTATGGCGCACCAGTCACTGGAACAATATGGTTATAAACTAAATGAAGAGATCGACCGCCATTTTAATGAATACAGAAAAACACACAATGAAGGGGTTTTTGATGCCTATCCAAAACGTACCCGTCTTGCAAGAACTGCTGGACTTCTAACAGGACTTCCTGATGCTTATGGACGTGGACGTATTATTGGAGACTACCGTCGTGTTGCTCTTTATGGAATCGACCACTTGATTGAAGAAAAACAAAAAGATCTAGACTCTGAAGATGGACCTATGACAGAAGACCGCATTCGTCTGCGTGAAGAAATTTCTGAGCAGATCCGTGCCCTTTCTAAAATGAAAGAAATGGCTGCATCTTATGGTGTTGATATTTCAAAACCTGCAAAAAATGCGAAAGAAGCTGTTCAGGCGGTTTATATGGGATATCTTGCGGGAACAAAAGAAAATAATGGAGCTGCAACTTCCCTTGGACGTACTTCTACATTCCTTGATATTTATATTGAACGAGATCTTAAAAATGGAGTGATCACAGAAACAGAAGCTCAGGAATTGATCGATCAATTTATCATCAAACTTCGGCTGACAAGACATTTAAGAACTCCTGAATATGACGAATTATTTGGTGGGGATCCTACGTGGATCACGGAGTCTATCGGTGGAGTTGGTATTAATGGAAAACCTCTGGTTACTAAGAATTCTTTCCGTTATCTTCATACTTTATATAACATTGGAACTGCTCCAGAGCCTAACTTAACTGTTTTATGGTCTGAAAAACTGCCAGACAACTTTAAACATTTTTGCTCTAAAGTTTCTATTGATACGGATTCTATCCAATATGAAAATGATGATGTTATGCGCCCAGTCTATGGGGATGATTATGCGATTGCTTGTTGTGTATCTGCAATGAAGGTTGGAAAACAGACACAGCTGTTCGGAGCCCGCTGCAATCTGGCAAAATCACTGCTTTATGCGATCAATGGAGGAATTGACGAGAAAAAAGGAATCCAGGTTGTTCCTGGAATCGAACCGATCACAGATGACGTTCTTGATTTTGACAAAGTATGGGAAAACTATAAGAAAGTTATGACTTATGTTGCTGAATTATATGTTGATACAGTAAATATCATTCATTTTATGCATGATAAATACGCATATGAAGCCAGCCAGTTTGCTCTTCATGATACAAACTTAGAGCGAATCGCAGCTTATGGAATCGCTGGTCTGTCTATTGCCGCAGACTCTCTATCAGCGATCAAATATGCAACTGTAAAACCAATCCGCAATGAAAATGGTGTAGCAATTGACTTTGAAACCATTGGGGATTTCCCTAAGTATGGAAATGATGACGACCGCGCAGATGATCTTGCAGTTAACACAGTAACATTCTTCTCTGACGAACTAAAGAAACATCCAATTTATAGAAATGCGATCCATACTTTATCTGCTTTAACGATCACATCCAATGTTATGTATGGTAAGAAAACCGGATCCACACCAGATGGAAGAAAACTCGGAGAACCTTTAGCTCCAGGTGCAAACCCAATGCATGGACGAGACGAAAATGGTGCTCTTGCATCCTTAAACTCTGTCGCTAAAATTCCATATCGCGATGTATGTCAGGATGGTGTATCCAATACCTTTTCCATCGTACCAGATGCTCTTGGAAAAGATCAGGAACAACGAGTACAAAACCTTACAACAATCTTAGACGGATACTTTGTTCAAGGTGCACATCATTTGAATGTAAATGTTATGCATAGAGAAACTTTGATCGATGCTATGGAACATCCAGAAAAATATCCAACACTTACGATCCGTGTTTCTGGATATGCCGTGAACTTTAATCGATTATCACGCGAACAGCAGGAAGAAGTGATTCGTCGTACATTCCATCAGAGTATGTAGATTTTTATGAAACAGCAATGGTGCCTGATTTTTTGATCGAATCAGGCACCATTACTATTCTTCAAACATTTCTCCCTCTATATTACTTATCTGTTCAATAGGGATGATCGTCTGATCTGTCATAACAACTGTGTGTTTATATTTATCAATTTTCTTTACACAACCAGAACAGGTAATATATGCTCCCCCATCTTTCTTAGTATCTGGTACAAAATACGTGATCTCAACCATTTGTTGTGTACCGATCGTTTCAGCGATCAGATATAACCTTTTATTTAATTCTGCTATAACTTCTTCACTCAACACCTGTTTTGCATCTGTTTGTCTTACAGTTTCTTTAATAGCTGCTTCGTGTCCGGTAAGTGCCGCAAAAGGCGAAAACTGTGCTGCCCTGGCATAAAGTGACATACGAGGGTGCTTCTTTGAAGTTGGATGCGGCAGATTGATAATATCATCGTATTTATGATTGTACTGATCCTTCATAATCTTCCTCCATTGACACTGAATACTTACTTTCTATGCTTTATGTCCGCCGATCTGCTCATTACGGTCTTTTGCTGTTGCTCCCTCCTGAAGGTTCATTCCTTTCAAGATAGCGTTTTTCCCAAACTTCTTTTTGATTGTGAGCATTGTCTGTTGCATCCGTTTCTCACGCTCTAAAACGGCCTCTTCTTCGGCTTGTTCCTGTTCCTTTACCGTATAATCTGTAAAAAGATCAAGCTGCTCATACGTTTCTTCTTCCTTTGAAAAACTTTCATCCACGAGCTTGTTCGCTGTGATATTGATTCTTCTGATCAGCAGATTTTTATCCACGATCCGATCATATAATTCCATCACTGCATTTGTGATCAGCATGGTAGATGATGTCTTCCTTTTCAGGTTTGTTGTTCCATGAGCGTGTTTTGGAACTTTCCTTCCATATCGGTCGATCGTAACAGATCCCTTGTACTTCCTATATCTATCTGGATCCGTTAGATTTTCTATATCATAACCTACAGTCAATACGATCTGGTCAGTAACAAGTCTCTTATCTACCAGATCAAGTGTCATAAGATCAGTCATTTCTTTTACAACCAACTTTGCCTTATCAAAGTCATATGGGCAGTGAAGTACTTGCCCGGAGCATACACTGTTGGTTTCCGGTTTGTACGCTTTGACTTGCTCCATAGTACAAGGCTCATATCCCCAGGCATGATCGATCAGCAGTTCCGCATTGATCCCAAACATCTTATAAAGCAGTTCTTCATTATGAAATTCATTTGGCTTTCCGACGGAACATCTTGCAACATCTCCCATTGAGAAAAGACCGTGTTCTTCCAACTTCTTCGCATAGCCTTTGCCTACTCTCCAGAAATCCGTAAGCGGTCTGTGATTCCATAGTTTCCTACGGTAAGACATTTCGTCTAATTCGGCGATCCTTACGCCATCCTTATCCGGTTTAATATGCTTTGCTACGATATCCATCGCAATCTTGCACAGATACATATTCGTTCCGATTCCGGCGGTTGCTGTAATTCCCGTTGTTTTTAAAACGTCTCGTATCATAGTCATGGCAAGTTCCCTTGCAGTCATCTGATAAGTATTCAGATAATCTGTTGCATCTATAAATACTTCATCAATTGAGTACGGAAAAATATCTTCTGGCGCAATATACTTCAGATAAATATTATAAATCTTGGAACTATATTCCAAATAGTATTCCATACGTGGTGGTGCAACAATATAATCAACCTTCAATGCCGGATTTGCATTTAATTCTGTGCTGTCATCCGACGAACCTGTAAATGTTCTGTTTAAAGCTTTCCACCTGCGGGTATTATTGACTTCTTTAATCTTTTGCACGACTTCAAACAAACGTGGTCTGCCTGGTATTCCATAGCTTTTCAGCGATGGAGATACCGCAAGGCAGATCGTCTTCTCCGTCCGGCTTTGATCTGCAACCACAAGATTTGTCGTTAAAGGATCGCGATTTCGCTCCTTACATTCCACAGAAGCATAGAATGATTTGAGGTCAATCGCAATATAAGCCTTTGTCTTTGTCATCGTTCTATGCTCCTCTATTTGCATAATGAATCAACCATCATAGCGAACCACATCATACAAAACATAAATAAAAAACACAATAGTACAGAACCACACCCAACATTTGATTTCCCATCATCGGATGATTCCTTCTTCCCTTGGCTATGCTTCGATGCATCATCTTCTTTTAATTTGTTATAAAGATAATATTCTCTGGCATTGTCTTTCCAATCTTTTTTCCCATTTCGATCATAGTCAAAAAAGGCCATATTGATCACTCCCCATTCCTTAATCTATTCATGTTTTTTCTATTTACTAGAGCTTGGAAAATATGGGCTTAATACTCCAGCTACATTACTGATTGGCATTGTTTGCAGCCATACTTTCCCAGGGCCTGTAAGTATTGTGTTAAACACTCCTTCTCCACCAAACAACATATTCTTTACACCCGGAACACTTTTGATCTCCATCGTACAACTTGCTGTCATCGCGGCCAAATGTCCAGTGTCTACAACAATCTGCTCTCCAGCCTCTAATTCATATTCCACAACATGACCATCAAATTCTGCAAACATGATACCATGGCCAGATGCTTTCTGCATAATAAAACCTTCTCCGCCAAATAATCCAGCTCCGATCTTTTTATTAAAGAATGCAGATAACTCAACTCCATTCTCACCGGCAAGATAAGCACTTTTTTGTAATATCATTTCCTGTCCAGGTGCAATTTCAAATGCCTTGATGGATCCCGGGAAGCATGAAGCAAAGGCGATCATCCCTTCTCCGCCTTGTGCTGTATAAACATTCTGGAACATCTTTTCTCCTGAAAACGCTCTTCCAAAGATCTTTCCTATTCCCCCATTCGAAGTTGTTTCCATTTTCATATTTGGAGACATCCAAGACATTCCTCCACCTTCTGTAACCATTTTTTCTCCAGATTCCAGATAACAGATAACTACTGGAAGTGTTTCACCTAAAATTTCATATCTCATAATGTTTTCCTCCTTACTCAACATTTGATTTGTTATTCTTCTTTGCATTTACAATATAAATTCCAACACATACAAGTGCGAGTGCAATCAGACTTCCGATATTAAATGCCTGTTTGACTTCTCCCAATACCAATGCCGACAAGATTACACTGCATAATGGATTCACAAATCCGAAGATTGCTACCTTTGACACGTCATTATATGCAAGTAATACAGACCAAAGTGTATAGGCAACTGCAGATACCAATGCAAGATACAACACGACCGTAATTCCACCAACTGTTACATGATCTAAATGTCCACCCATTGCGTTTCCGATTAAAAATAATACAATTCCACCAATAAAAAACTGAGTTCCACTTAATATAACTGGTGATACTTTTTTTGAATAGTAATTGATCAATATCGTGGATGTTGCATAGGCTAACTGTGAAATCAAAACGAATCCTTCTCCCATCATCGTAAAGCCGAAATCAAAAGAATTCCCAAGAAGATTGATCACGACAACTCCTGCAAATCCTAAGATGCATCCTGTTAATTTTCTTCCCGTTAGTTTTTCATTTCGTACGATCAAACATGACATTAGGATAGCAATAAAATTTCCTAAACCTGTAATGATTCCACCTTTCACTCCAGATGTATGTGCCACGCCGATATAAAAGAAAAAATACTGTCCAACAGTCTGTGCAAGGCAGACAGGAACTGCATATTTTAGAATCTTTCCATCAGGCAGTGTCACTTTCTTTTCCTGTATAGAAGCAAAAATCAAGACGAAAAGTCCTGCTAACGCAAATCTTATTCCTGCAAATACGATCTGACTGGCTGTGTTTGTCGTATCTACTTGTAACAGTCGATATCATGTCTTGATCATCGGAATAGCATTTCCCCGTGAATTACCCCTCCCATGCGGTACAGTAGTTCCTATGGAAGTGGCTTCTAACAGTCGTGACAGTTACCCATTTCTGACCAAAAGATTGGCTGTCCGTACCAATCAAGGCATATTCACTTATGCCGCTATCCCTTTGACGGGAATACCTTTCGGATTCAG